>SPJK01053345.1_pt1 | contig 10391 bp, 8 predicted proteins | sample 3741771 | NCBI WGS metagenome assembly SPJK01 (sample SAMN10925997, study PRJNA522277) | cold seep metagenome | isolation source: Elba SIP-enriched marine methane seep metagenome, extraction at timepoint T2 | place: Italy: coast of Elba, Mediterranean Sea
AAGACTCCAATTTTAGTTCTGGGCGGAATTATCGGCAACCAAGTCCGGCAGTTTCTAGAGTACGACTTAGATATCACTGCGGCTTCGATCTATAAGTTACAGCAGATTGAAGAAGCGGCTGAGGCGATGGGTAAGCGGGCGCGCGTCCATCTTAAGATAGATACCGGGATGGAGCGCCTTGGGACTCATTGGTATAGTTGCCAGAAGCTCCTGGCAGCGGCGGCTGAGGCCAAGTATAGCGACGTGGTAGGAGTTTTCTCCCATTTTGCTAACTCGGATGCTGAAGATACTTCCTACGCTACATTGCAGCGAGAGAGGTTCGAGGAAGCTTGTTCCTTCTATGAGCGAAACTCTCTGCCGATGCCAATGCGCCATATGGCCAATTCGGGAGGGATACTTCAGCACCCCGATAGTTACTACGATCTAGTTCGGCCAGGCATCATTCTCTATGGCGTAAAGCCCCGGGCTGACATGGATAGTTCTATCCCCCTAAAGCCCGCGCTTTCTCTGCATACCCGAGTGGTTTATTTCAAAGTAACTAAAGAAGGGGCGCCAGTGTCCTATGATTGTACTTGGAAGTCACCTCGGCAAACTCGGATAGTTACCCTGCCGGTGGGGTATGGCGATGGTTATAGTCGGCTGCTTTCTGGTCGGGCGGAAGTCATCATTGGTGGCGAGCGAAAGCCTGTTGTGGGCCGGATAACTATGGATGCGACCATGGTGGATATCGGTCCGGAAGGAAGCGCCTACAATGGGGATGAGGTAGTGCTGCTAGGTGAGGCTTTGGAGCAGTCGGTTTTGGTAGAAGAAGTCGCCGAGTGGATGGGGACTATTCCTTACGAAGTTCTTACCAACATCAATACCCGCGTGCCTCGCCGCTATCTCTAGAGTCTTCCTTTTCGGTCTTGCTATCCAGAAAACGAAATGGTAACTTGTGAGTTACCATTTATGGTGCAGATGAAGCCGGAGATACATGGAGCGTTAGTTTTAGAGGCGTTGGGGAATCCAGTCCGGCGTCAGATAGTTCAGCTATTAGGTGAGGGGCCGGTGGCAGTCGGAGCTTTAGCTGCCCAGTTGCCGATTAGTCGACCAGCTGTTTCCAAACATCTGCGTATCCTTGAGGAGGCAAAGTTAGTGTCTTTTCATCAGGTGGGTAATAAGAACGTCTTTCAACTAGAACAAGAAGGATTTGAGTCGGCCAAGGGTTGGTTAGACTCTTTTTGGGATAACGCCTTGGCGCGTTTTGCTTTGTTGGCAGAGAACACGTATTCCTCAGACCATGAATGAAGTTCGTAAAGAGGTCGTGGTCCGTTGTTCTATAGAACACGCCTTTTCCGTTTTCACCTCACGGATAGATAGTTGGTGGCCAGTGGGGCATCGTAAGATAGATTTCTCCAGGCTATCTATTGAACCGAAGGTTGGCGGTCGCTTCTTTGAACTTTCAGAAGAAGGTCAGGAGGCAGATCTTGGTGAGGTATTAGTTTGGGAGCCGCCTCATCGGATAGTTTATAGTTGGTACCCGGGAGCGATTAACAAGCCTACTTCGGTGGAGGTGAGTTTTGAGGCTCTCGAGGATACAACCATAGTTCGAATTCTTCATACTGAAGGCGCTGCAGGTATGGGTGCAGTTTGGCCAGAACGGGCAAAGCTGTTTCATCGGGCTTGGGACCGCGTTTTGCCCTGTTACATCAAAGTAGTAGAGGAACTATCTGAGTGATAGTTTGAGGCTTCGGCGTCTTGTCGAAGCTAGGAAAGGAAGATTCCATGAAGGAATATCAAGCTAGCATCACCATCCGAGCCTCCGCAGATAAGGTTTGGCAGATTCTGACTCAGGCGGAGGAGTACCCACGTTTCGACCCGTTGTGTGATGAGATTCGTGGGACTATTGTTTTGGGAAATAAGATCAAGGCTTTCTCAAAACTAAGCCCCGGCCGCGCTTTTCCGGTGAAGGTGACTCAGATGGATGAGAATCGGCAGATGACTTGGAGTGGAGGAATGCCGCTAGGACTCTTTAAGGGAGTGCGGACATTTACTTTGCAGTCGGTCTCGGAGTCGGAAACCAGCTTTACCGTGAGGGAAGTATTTAGCGGTCCAATGCTTGCCCTGATCGGAAGAAGCATTCCCGACATGACCGACCCCTTCCAGCAGTTCGTGGACGGTCTAAAGGCTCACGCTGAGGTAAACTAAGGCGTAGAAGCAAGGCAGCCGACTTCGTCGCCGTCTGGGGCGAGGGAGTTACAAACGTGAATGGCGGTAAGTCTGAGCTTGCCGTCTTCGTCCCGATAGAGCCCCGGTTTCCAGCCGAATTCGCTCGAATAGTCCAAATAGGCTTCATACTTAATCCAAGCGCCAAGGTGCCCTCTGCGGAAGCCAAGATTTTCGCGGTCTTCACTGACTATATTCGAACGTGACCAGGCTCGCTGGCGAATGCTGCTACGGATTTTCCTGAAAGCTTTTTTAACCATCAAATCTTCCCCCAAAGAGTGATGCCTCTATATCGAAAAACCTATCGGAATGTTGCTTACAAATCTATGTAAGGAAGCAGAAAAAATCCCTAATGTGATTGCGAGATTCTCTGTGAAGGTTAGCGTACTGAAAGGTAGCTTAGAGAGTTTTCAATGATCTGGGCTCGGGAGATGTCAGTAAAATCCTGATGCCAGTTGCCTGAGTCAAGACCCAGATCCTGATGGATGAAGTGTCCGGCAGTCCTGCTCCGCTCCGGATTGGCTTCCGCTGCTTCGAGATACTTAATGGGCAGGATAACCCCGTCGGAGATGAGACTGAGTTGGGTCTGCTCCTCTCCGTAGTGGAGCTCGATAGAAATCGCGGAGCGGTCTACTACCCATTGTCGCTGGGAGTTGAGATACTGCCTGCCAAAGCGAACTATCCATTTCTCGGGCAGCTCTAGGTTAGTGGATTCACGTTCGAGGTAGTTTTCAATAGAAAATACCAGCGCCAACTTCCCTTCTCTGCGAATCTGCTGCAGGCGTTCGATAATTTGCGGGGACTGGGCTCTTTGCCTAGCGCCCAACAGACCTTCATCTTTTCCATAGGGCTGCTCGGGGACCCCCGAAGCGGTCTTTATGCCCTCTAGCCGCCAGTTTTTGGTGGTTCCAAATAGTTCCTGGCAGAGATTCTCCACTGGTCCTGTCTTCACTTTCTTAGTGGAAGTAACTAAGACGGCGGCAAAACTGTTCTTTGGTATTTTCAGCGATAGTTCCGAGCCCACTTCCCTGGATGGGAGAATTCCGGCGCCAAAACCCGAGGGGTCTACATAGTTGGGACCGAGAATTGTTGTGGGAGGGTAGGGTCGGAACACTTCCAGATAGTATCAGGAAGTGGGCTGAGTGTTAGCGGGAGAGGGGAAGTACGTAGAGGGTGCCACTGTCGCGGGCGATGCCGCTTCCGTAGTAACCGCCTACCAACAGGGTGGGGACGCCATTGAGTAGGTTGATGCGGCTATGTTCGCCCAACCGACCACCTTGGCGGGTGGTTTCGCCAGAGAAGGCTGCCCAAGGCAGCGTTTCGAGGCCCATGGCCCCCATGCGATAGAGTTCGCCGCCGCCGCTTAAGGTTCGACCTTGGATATCGCCATTGGGTGCGCCGACCCAGATGCCGGCTTGGCCAGAGATAGTAGGCATCAAGGAGACCGAGCGGCCAAAGATGGAGCCCGCTTGCTTGCCGATGACTGCATTTTGGTTGCGGTCGAAGAAGATACTTACTGCGCGTGGCGCTTGATCTGCTTGAACTCGCTCAGTCCGCTGTTGGGCTATCCATGCGCCAGAAACTATCGCTGCTGCGCCTACGGTGTTGCCGTTGCTGAAGTTGGGTAGACCCACGCCGAGGTCGGGAACTCGGTCACCGTCAACATCGATTCCACCGGAGACGGAGTAGCCAGACTGGGAGTTTCGAGAGTTGGAGCGCAAGGTGAGTCGTTCAGCACTAGCGTTGCAGCCAGGTCCACCAAAGCCAAATAGGATAGTTACCGTGCCTTCGGTGGCGGTCACTAAGTCACTGCCATTGGCTCCTGCGGCGACATCGTCACAACCATCTCCGTTGATATCTCCCAGGGCGGTAACGCTGCGACCCATATAGTAATTGGCGCGCCAGCCTAAGAGGCTGAAGTCCTCCGCGCAAACGGTGGTAGTGCGGCCGTCCCCAGCAGCGGCGCGGCCTTTGAAGAGGGCAAAGCCACCAGAATTACCTTGTCCGGGCCGGTCCCAGTCGGCGCTGGCCATCATGATGTCGTCGTAGCCGTCGTTGTCGTAGTCAAAGCCGCCGACTAGCCGGCGAATGCCATCTCCGTTTTCAATGCCGTAAAGGATGAATTCGGGCTCGGTGGGATAGCTTCCGTCGCTGCGGCCGCGGAATACGAATACGGCGCCAGGATTGCTGCGGTAACTATTCCCGCAACTAGTATCGTGCTCGTAGCTGCCTGCTCCATAACTTCCTCGAGAGTTGACATCTTCGTAGCGGGCGATGATGGCAAAGTCATCGTTGCCGTCATTGTCGAAGTCTCCTGCGCGACTTATCGCCCAGCCAAAATAGTCTCCGCTGCTGTGGCGGCGGAAGCCAGCGTATACATGGTCTGGCGTGCTGGAGAAGCCGTTGGCGCTTCCGAGATAGAGATAGGCGACACCGGACAGTCTAGCGACCTCAGGGGTACCGGCGTAGGGAGAGCCTACAACTAAGTCTTCAAAACCATCGCCGTTGATGTCGCCAACTATGTCGCCGGACCAGCCGAAACGTGTTCCTGCAGCAGGACTTGGTATTTCTAATAGTTCTGGCATGGCGCCATCCATACTGGATACCAGATAGGGAGCGCCGACATCGCGTCCGTAAGTATCATCCATGGAGGCTAGGGTTGCGATCTCGGGAATGTTGTCACCATTGATATCACCCATAACTGCCAAAGTAGAGCCGAAACGATCGCCCGCTTTGAGTCCTGCGATAGTTCTAGAGGGTTCAGCGGGCAAGTATTCGCTGCCTGTGGAGCCAGGGAAGATCATGATACTTCCCTGGTCGTTTTGGCCCATGGGAACTTCGTCGTTTAAGTTACCGATGATTAGATCTATTTGGCTGTCGCCGGTGGCTTCAGCGACTACAGGCCAGTAGCCGTGGGCATCGCCAGAACCGTCGTGCACGTGAGACCAATCGGCGTCATCAGCTGCTTCAAGCGGGGCTGCGCTGGTGGCGGTTAAGGCTCGGCCAAGGAAGACGCGCACTGCGCCGTGGCTATCGCCAGAGCCGGAGTCATGTCCGTGGTGAGAAGCGACGACGTCATCGCGGCCATCGCCATTGAGGTCGCCAACGGCGAGGCGTTGGGCAAAGCGACCGCCCCGGTCTCCAGACTTGCTGTTGGCCGCAACAAAGCCGGGTGTGGTGTAAAGGCCACCGGAAGAGCCGTTTCCGGCCGCTTTTCCGCGGAAGACCATCAACATACCGTCGTCGGTATCGCTGCCGCTGTTGTCCCATTCATAGTTACCCACCACTAAGTCGCAGACTTGGTCGCCGTCGAAGTCACCGACGTCGAGTCCGGTGCCGAAGTGCATGGCTCGGCGACCGACATAGCCGCCCATGCCGTCGGGCTCGTCGCCCCAAACCACAATGTCGGGGTTAGCGGGATAGCCGTTGGCGCTACCGAGATAGACACTGACGCTGCCTTGATCATTGGCGCGAACCTCGCGGACTCTGTCTTCGGCGTTATAGGAACCTACGGCGAGGTCCATGCGGCCATCATTGTTGAAGTCACAAGCGGCGACGCTCCAACCAAAGTAGTCATAACTATTGCGGCCGGGTAGGGTGGTGACTGCGGTGGGTGAGAAGTATCCGCCCATCACGCCGGGATAGATGAAGACACCACCGTTATCGGTCGCGCCTTGGTTAGCGTAGGGTGCACCTACGATGAGGTCCATCAGACCGTCTCCGTCGAGGTCAGCAACCTTCATCGAGCGACCAAATTGGCTGTACCTTTCCGGACTAGCGATGATCTGCGCAGGAGTTGTGGCTAACGAGCCGGCGTTTCCAGAGTAGACATAGACAGCGCCGCCGTTGACCGCCTCGTTATCAGCATCAGGATGGGCGAGAACTATCTCCTCGATACCGTCGCCATTGAGATCTCCGGGGGCTCGCATAACCGATACATTGACGATGTCTCCAGAGCGATGAGGTGTGAAACCTTGGGGCTCGACAACTGTCACCCGGACCAAGGTTTGTTGGCCGGTAAATCTATCTCGAAGGGTGAGCTCGTCGCTACCGGGGCTCAGTCCGGTGAGTACGTTTCCGTTGGCGAGATTTACGAAGCTGGGGCTCCCCTCGATAGTTACGTGAGCGCTACCTCCAATGAGGTTGAGACGGAATTCCTGTCCTACGCCGACAAAGACGACGCTGGGTGCGGCGGTAAGAGTGACGCCCTGGCGGACATGGATAACAGCCTCAGCTTTGGCGCCCGTACGCAAGTCTTCAACTTCGATGACGTCGGTGCCTTCGGTCATGCCGGCTTGATAGGTTCCAGAACTATCTAGAGAGCCCCCAGAGGCGTCTTGTAGATAGGCGAAGCGGAACATGCCGGTGCCGCCTACGGCAGCAAAGGTCCATTGCGTGCCGGGAGGGGTTTCGGCGTTGGAGGGCTGGATTTGTAGTGGTTCAACCACGCGAATAGATACAGAGACTTCTCCGACACATCCGCGGTCGGTCACCTTGATGGTATCGATGACGCCCGAAGTCTCTCCAGCGAGATAGGCCCCGGTGAGCTCGTTGAGAATACCACCGGAGTTATTTTCGGTGATCTCAAACTTATAAGCGCCAGTGCCGCCCTCTACTATCACCGTAGATAGATTGAGCGGCAGCGCCGCGATCTCCGCTCTAGGTGCACTAAGCTCAGGCATGCAGGCTTCAAGTACGCCGCCGTCCATGCCGACACCTGCGTCGATAGTTAGAGTACTCGTTCCGGTGTCTTGAATAACCCCTGCGTCTTTTTCGACTCCGGTGTCAGGCAGCTTCAGCCCTCCATCAGAATCTGGGGCCTTCGTATTCACGCAGGCAGTGGCCAATAGAATCAAGGCTGCTCCAGGCAGCAATAGTTGTGAGCGCATCGCGACCAGTCCTCAGCGAACTGGGCAACCTACCGAGGTGCACAGTTCCCAATTAGGTCTATACTAAGCCCATATTGAAGGTCAGAGATATACGCTTGCTGTCCTTGGTGCTGTCCATGCCGGCAGTATTGAGTGCCTGTGGGCCCGGAGAAGGGGGCACCGACCCCAAGAAGATGATGCCCAAACCCACGTTTTTGCCGGATGTAGTGGGCAAAGAGGTGGAGGGCTTTGAGCAGAGTCTAAGTACTGAGGCAGCCGATTTTGCCACCATCCTGACCGACGGTAGAGTTTTGGTTCAGACTGGTGCCAACATCTCTTTGGTCGAGGGCTCCACTGTCACCCCTTTGCTCGCTGATACCGGAGCACTCAAAGGCGCGGTGGAGATTGGTTCGGGTGTCCTGCTAGGAGCGGAAAAAGGCTTTTTCAGTTTAGATAGTTCTGGGATAGTTCTATCACCTCTATCTGATCAGCTTTCGGGCGGTGCTTCTTCCTTACAGTATGTCCCGAATACAGGAGATCTTTGGATAGCCTCTGGCAATGGCTTAGCTCGATGGCGTAATCAGCAGATCTTCCAGATCTCTTCCTCAGACTTACCCACCCAAGGTGCACAGGTCGCATACGGGGCCCCAATCAACGGGAATCCCGCGGTCTGGGTGGTTTCGGGCGGCAAGCTGTATGGGTTGCAACAAGATCAGGACACTTGGAAGGCTTATCCACAACTCATCGAAGAGGCCGTGGAGCTAGCCGTAGATGCTACGGGTCGTCTTTGGGTGCGCACTCAAAAGGGGGCGTTGCATAGTCTGAAAGCGGGAGATTCAGCCTTCAAAGAGCACGACGCGGTGACTCAGGTAAGTCGAGTAATCGCCAGTCAAGCTAGCGAGGATGTCTGGATTGAGGACCAAACTGGACTCTTCTTGTACGAAAAAGAAGAGTTTCATCCGGTCAAAAACGCGCCTTCAGGGACCTTGATTGCTAAGGCTGGAGCAGGCGGCATTCTGATGAGTACTCCCACTGGTTTGGTGCGCTTCTTTGACCGTCTTCGGGTGGAGTTGAGAGGTCTCAAAGCAGGCGACTATGTCGATGCCTTACGACGAGTGCAGATAGCGCCTCTTCTGCCTGAACAAGTGCAATCCGTGGAAGTTAGGCTGTCTGATACAACTATCTCGGTCAGCAGCCGTCCTTGGATGTTTAGCCTCGACCCGACCAAGTATCCAGATGGTCAACACAGATTGACGGTGAAAGTGCAGTATAGAGGCAATTTACCGCAGGCGGAGCTAACGATAGAAGTATCGGTCTTTGGTCAGCCTCCAAGTTGGGCAGGACAGGTCGAACCTCTCTACCGAGATAGCTGTGCTTTATGCCACAATGCCCAAGGTAGTGCCCGGATATTGGAAACCCGGACTGCCTGGGTTTCAGAGTTCGAACTAATTTTGGATAACGTGCGGAATGGGCGCATGCCTCTACCGCCGAAAACACCATTAAGCCCGGCCCAGATCACCATGCTTGAAGCATGGAAATCTGCCGGCTTCCCAGAGTGAGGGGGAAAAGGGTGAGAAGGTTTTTATTAGGTGCGGTTTTCGCGCCACTACTTGCCACCAGTGCCTATGCACAAGTGGCCAACGAAGAGCTCGTCTGCAGGGAAGATCAACCCAAGCAAGACAAGTATGGCTACTTGCGTAGTCTTAAGCTCGATCTAACCGGCAAGTTGCCCACGATGGAAGAATACGCCCAGCTTGATGGGGTGGATGATGTGCCTGAGGCCATGATCGATGCCATGCTGCAGACTGAGGAGTTCACTCAGCGGGCGGTTCGGCGCCATCGGGCTTTGCTTTGGAACAACATCCAAAACGTTCGTCTTTTCGACTACCGAACCAGCTTCACCCGGTCCAGCGACCGCTACTGGCGTAGTCGTTCCGCAGTTGAATACCGCGGTGACCGGATTCCTTGTGCTGACCGACCAGCCACCTTCGATCGGGAGGGGAACATCGAGTTCACCACCGATGCTGAAGGCATGCGCCGCGAAGGTTATGTGGAAGTCGAGCCCTACTGGGCACCTGGAACCACCATCAAGGTTTGTGCCTTTGATGCGCAGAGCAACCGCTACTCGGCTCGCGGCACCGACTGCACCACCCGCTCAGGTCTGAGGGACCCTGGTTGTGGTTGTGGACCTAACCTCAATCTTTGTCGCTATGGTGGCTACAACTATCTTGCCAGCTCCTTTGCTAAGGATGTGGAGCTGCGAATTGCTGACGTCATTAAGAGCAACCGGCCTTATACCGAGATTTTCACCTCCCGTGATGCCTGGGTGAACGGCCCTATGGTGCACTATCTCAAGCACCAATCAGGCATTGCTCAGGGCGTATCTATGAAGCCTCTGCAGTACAGCGACGATAAGCTGCCGGACTTGGACTTTTCTCGGGATTACGACAAATGGGTGAAGGTTCGTTTGAATGAAGATCACGCGGGTGTGCTCACTAGCCCAGCGTTTTTGCTTCGCTTTCAAACTAATCGTGCTCGCGCCAATAGATACTTTGAGTCATTTCTTTGCCAGCCTTTCAGTCCTCCAGCTACGGGCTTGCCTCCCACCGACCCCAATAAGGTTCCTCACCCCGATCTGCAGCAGCGCGATGGTTGTAAGTATTGCCATGCCCTACTTGAGCCGGCTTCGGCACACTGGGGCCGTTGGACAGAACGTGGTGCTGGTTTCTTGAACCGAGACACTTTCCCCGCCAGCCGCGAGGATTGTCGGCAATGCGGTATGACTGGACAGCTTTGCAGTTCCGAATGCCGTCTGTTCTATATTACTCGGACCCTCAATTCAGAAGAGGTCGCCTACGTGGGTAATCTCAACGCTTATATCTTCCTCAAGGATGCACATAAGCGAAACGTTGAGCTAGGACCCAAGTATCTGGTCTCCACCACCGTGGTAGACAACCGCTTCCCCAGCTGTACTGCCCGCAGAGCCATGGAAGGGCTCTTTGGTCGCGGTCTAGATCAGGAAGAAATGACTGCTCTCGACGCCCTAGGGCGCAGGTTTGTGGCTTCTGGATATAGTTACCGAGCCTTGGTGAAGGCCATCGTGCAAAGCCCTGTTTATCGGAGGGTTCGCTAGTGAATACTTTAAAGGCTACCGCGTTCTCCTTGGCTTTGATGGGTTTGGTGGGGTGTTCTGCTAAATCGAATCCCAGCGAAGTCCCCGACCCTGCACAGCCGAAGACCACCCAACCTAATCCGGTGGGTGTCTCGATGAACCCTCACGGACATAGTTCACTCTTTCCGGAGCCAGCGAAGCCCGAA
>SPJK01029550.1_pt1 | contig 10389 bp, 6 predicted proteins | sample 3741771 | NCBI WGS metagenome assembly SPJK01 (sample SAMN10925997, study PRJNA522277) | cold seep metagenome | isolation source: Elba SIP-enriched marine methane seep metagenome, extraction at timepoint T2 | place: Italy: coast of Elba, Mediterranean Sea
CAAGATGGGTCACCTCACGCGACTAACCGGAAAGCGTGGATAGCAAGACGCCCTGCTGGCCTTGTGGTGCAACACCCAAGGCCTTGAAGATGTTCCAATAGAGCGCGAAGTCGGACGAGACGATGGGCTTCCCGATAAGAGCCTCAAGTTCCACATGACGTGCGACAGTACGCTCAGGCAATCCATCGGGGCGCCGCCAGTTCGGCATGCCGTTGACGACGATCGCATCGGCATCCGGCACCTTCTCAGCACAATAGACCATGGATTTCTCGGCCAGCTCTCCCGGGAAGATCCAGGTGAGATCGTTCACTTCCTCCTGGGTTTCATAATGCCCTTGGTCGACAAAATTCCCGACATAGGCCACATCGAACCCCGCATCGCGGAGGAATCGCGCGATGCCGTCCCGCCAATCCGGCCAGAAGTAAACTGAGTTCAGCGCAATCCGCTCCGCACCAATTGCCCGCAACCCTTCAACAAGGCTCATCCCCGCCATGTGCAACGGCGTTTGATAGTCATCCGTCATCCGATCACAGAAATCCCGGATATCCTGCGGCGTCTTACCCCCGGCATGGGACCAGTTCGTTCCAACCTGCCCGACCACATCCGCGCCGGCATTCGCCATGCATTTCACCACTTCCTCCAGCAGATGGAAGTTTTTCTCACGCTGCCCAAGCTGATGCGCATAAGTCTCTAAATGCAGCAACCGCCCATGCGCCCCCACCGTCTCCGGCGCGATCCGCAAGAAATCCGTCGGCGCCGCATCGAAATCATGCGGCGGGGCGGTGAAGCCCACCTGATGCGGAAACAGTTTATTTGCTGGATTAGACCAACGTTCAGGTTTCATTTAGGTCTCCGTGCATGTCTTGAAGCATCAGCGCTAAAGGCAGTCTAGCGATCCGTTCCATTTAGACCATCGCTGAAGTGCATCGGAATGCATACCCAATTTGGTATCCGTTATCAGGTCCACCCGGACGGACGAACCCTAGCGCGCAACAGCGTCCAACCGATCCTCGAACCCAGGATGGGTTGAGAACAGCGAGGATTTCTCGCATCCGGACCCACAATCCTTCACGATCCGGCGGAGCAAATCGATCAATTTGGAGGGATCACGCCCGGTCACCCTCATCAACTCCCCGGCGCGTCGATCGGCCTCTAATTCGAATTCACGATTGAACGAAAGACTTAATATGCCGGTGCCAAGGCTCGCTGCTTCTTCAAGCAGTGAGATGCTATCCCCCAACAGAAATTCAACCAGGAACACAATCCCAACCGAGCGTACGAGCAGACGCAATGAGTGCCGTTCCTCCACATGAGCCAGCTCATGAGCCAGGACTGCAGCGATCTCATCCGGGTGCTTGCTGAGTTTTATTAACGCGTCGGTTATGACAATCGTACCATCCGGGAAAGCGATTCCATTGGGGCCAATGAACTTTGATGTTCTGAACTTTAGATTAACCGCGTTCGGATCTACGCCGGCAACCTGAACCAAATCGTCGAAAACCGCGCGCGCTTCTATGCGTTTGGATTCCGGTAGTGTCGAAGGCTTAAAGAGACGGTCTTCAAAAGTACCAAGCGCGACAGCACCAACCTGTTGGGCGACCGAGTCCGGCAGCGCCCGGGCGATGATATCGGTTGTGGCCGTGAAACCGAACCACACGAGGAATGGCGCGGCTATGGCCGCGATTACGATGAGGGTCATCAACTTCGGATGGGACCGAAAGCCAACACGCGGGCCTTTTGAAGCCCCCATTGCCGAGAAGAACGCTTCCACTTCGGGCGTGTCACCGACTTCAAAAGCAGCGCCATCAGGAAACTCAACCCGACGCGGCAGGCCAGCTACAGGGATGAATACATCGCATATGGAGGCGCCCCAGGTGATGACCCGGCTGTCATTCTCTACCGAGATCGAGACAACACCATCGATATGAGTAAGCCGCGCATCTCCATAGCGGCTTGATCCCGCTTCGAAGTAACGCCCGGCAATGCCATCCACACCAATGTTCATAGGCCCTTACACCATGCCGCCCGCGATACCATCTGCAACGCCGGAGAGCTCGCCAAACTCTGTTCCGAAAGCTCCTCCTGCCTCACTCTTATGCGCGACATAGTCATCCAGGTCACCATCAACAAGGATCGCCGTATGCTCCAGGACATAGCGCCGCCGGTAGACCGTTGCCCAGGGAATGAGCAACCCCAAGCTGAAGGTCGATGCCAGCATGCAAAGGATGGCAACGCCGAGATATCGAAACGGCGGCAAATTGCTATCCATACGATGCCCACCTTCCAATGTCGTAGCCTTCAAGATGATGTTTCGGGCAGCGGCATAATAGGCGCCGTAGGAAAACATGATTAATAACATCGCAAAATAGAACGCGAATATAACGACGATGATGGGCCCGACATTCTCGCCGGCTTCGGCAGAAACACCTGCGCTAAAACCCTGCAGAAACGAGAAAGAAACAGTAGATACAACTGTGATCATAACAACCACAAACAACCACAAACACAACCAGGGGCCAAACAAAGCACCTGCCGTAAAATTTGCATGGAACTTACTTTTCCCGAAGGACAGATTATTCGCAACAAACTGTGCTTGTGCCCGATGGATCACAGGTTGGATCAGGCCCAGCGTAAACACCCATAACATCGGCCATAACAGAAAGGCTTTCACGGCCTCCCCAAAATCTCCCGTGAAGTCAAATCGCACATTCCGATAGCTCGTATTCCGGGCGTTAAAGCGCAACGCTACCATCCTAACCCAGGGAATCGCGACCAACAGAGCAAGACCCATGGCGCTGCCGACCAAAGGAAAGAAGTTAATCGCCACGTTATAAACGACCATAAAGCCGACAGCGATCAAGCGGCCTTTCAAAATAGTAATTGGCGTGGCGTGATAAAGAAAGCCATGACCAGCAACCTGGGTATGCCCCAGAAGGTAACGTCGTCGTTCAACTGTTCCCCAGGCGTCGTAGATGCCAAGCGTCACAACCGCCAACAGGAATGTGCGAATACAAATTCCGAAATACTCGCCGGCACTGCCAGTGAAAGAAAAATCGTGCCGCGTTAAATCACTAAACGGCACAGCGCCGATTTTGTCACTCTCGATAGGACTTTTCCCTGCGACACCGGTTTCTGGCACGGACATGCAACGCCTCCCCACGAATTGCATAACAGCCGCATTTCGACATGATAGGTTGTCTGAAACAAGATTAAATTTCGATTGTTCGGGAGCAAACGTTCTTTAACGCAGCAGAAACTCTCGGCCGACCTTGACCCGTTTCACACCGTCATATTCGACGATATCTGCCGTCGCATAGGTCTCTGTCCATTTTTCGGGGAGGTAACTACCGGTCCCCACCACATCAATCGGGGTATCGGCCAGAGCCATGACGCGGCATTTGTCGGGGCTGAACCCTGACGACCCAACAATACGCACATTCAAAAAGCCCGCCTTGTCGAGACTTTCACGCATGTGCCAGATCCCAGCAGCGCTAACCCCGGGACCAATCAGATGCCGCAGTTCCGCCTCATTCCGGTAACCACGGATTGAACGTGGGGCATTTCGGTCCAACACAGCATAGGACGCTGCGGGATCGAGCCCTTCACAGAAGCGCCCGCCGGGCGTGTCGAGCCTGACCGACAAGCGCCCTTTTTGTGCCATTTCCTCAAACCGCTCACAAACGGCAAGAGCATCGGTGACTTCCTGCCCGAAGTAATCCACCAACACAGTTAACGGCGTATCGGGATGTGCCTCATGAAACATCTCCGCTGCACGGACAGTCGAGCCTGCATAGCCAATCAGCGCATGCGGCATTGTCCCCAACCCCGCATCGCGACCGAAGAAATGCGCAGTCGCGGTTGTCGCATTGCCGATGAAGCCAATGGCGTCCGATTTTCGCTTAGCGCGATCCGAGCCAACCGCCGCAGCATAGGCCATCAGCTCCGCCATATCCGCACCGGCGCAATGCCGCGCATCCATCGCAAGAAAGGCTACCTTCGGCAATTCCTGGCACATGGTGAAGGCGTTATAGGCAGCAACACAGGGTGGCCCCACACGCTGCAGGAACAAGGTCTCCAGATCCACCAATTCCTGGAAAGAGCCGGTCACATACATGATCGGTTCCCCGGCCCCGACCCAGCGTCCTTCTTCGAAGATCAGATCGATGTCGATCTCAACACCACGTTCATTCGCGACCGCTTCCAGCCATTCAATGGCCAGTCGAGGTGCGGACACCACGGGACGCCGCATGAAGACCGCATAGGTAACCTTCACATCGCCAAAGGCTTTGATCGTTTCCCGCGTGCGGTTGAAATAAGCATCCGTCCAGGCCGCAATATCCGCATCACCGATGCGGTTAATTGCGGGGCCCCGTCGCGGACGATCTTTGGGATCAGCCATCGCTCCCCCCTCTGGAACGAAGTTACGACGCTTGCGCCAGCGGTGCCGCGCGGTCCCGTTCCGCCTTCAAGGCTTCTGCAATGCGGAACGCGAGTTCAAGGGCCTGAGCGCCGTTGAGGCGCGGGTCGCAATGCGTGTGATAGCGCGCGGAAAGATCATCGTCGGTGATGGCCTGAGCACCACCGATACATTCGGTGACGTCCTGACCGGTCATCTCGAAATGAACGCCGCCTGCATGCGTTCCCTCTGCACGATGAACGGCGAAGAAGCCTTCTACCTCTTTCAGGATCCGGTCGAAGGGGCGGGTTTTGTAGCCGCTATCAGCCTTGATCGTGTTGCCATGCATCGGATCGCAGGACCATACGACCTTGCGACCTTCGCGCGCGACGGCACGAACCAACGGCGCCAGTTTCTCTTCGACCTGATCATGGCCCATCCGGCTGATCAGCGTCAGCCGACCGGCATCATTGCGCGGGTTCAAGGTATCGATCATCCGCAGAAGCTCATCTGGATCGGAACTCGGACCGCATTTCATGCCGATCGGATTGTGAACGCCCCGCAGGAATTCAACATGCGCACTATCTTGCTGCCGGGTGCGGTCACCAATCCACAGCATATGTGCGGAACAGTCATACCAATCGCCGGTCAGACTATCTTGCCGTGTCAACGCTTCTTCATACCAAAGCAGCAGCGCTTCATGGCTGGTGTAGAACTCGGTCTCCGCGATCTGCGGCACCCGCGCGGATGTCAGACCACAGGCCGCCATGAACTGCAGGCTCTCATCCAGACGGTCGGCCAGCGCCTGATAGCGCTCCCCTTGCGGGCTGTCAGCGACGAAATCGAGGTTCCAGCGATGCACCTCATGCAGGTTGGCAAAACCACCCTGCGCGAAGGCCCGCAGCAGGTTCAAGGTTGCCGAAGCCTGGTTATAGGCCTGCATCATCCGGCCCGGATCAGGCTCACGGGACTGCGTATCGAAGCCAATGGCGTTAATGATATCGCCCCGGTAGCTCGGCAGTTCCACATCGCCCTGCTTTTCGGTCGGCGCGGAGCGCGGCTTGGCGAACTGACCAGCCATACGGCCGACCTTCACCACCGGACAGGCGGACCCGAAGGTCAGCACAACAGCCATCTGCAGCATGACCTTGAACGTGTCACGGATGTTGTTGGCAGAGAATTCAGCAAAGCTCTCAGCGCAATCACCACCTTGCAGCAGGAATGCACGGCCTTCAGCCACTTCACCAAGCGATTGACGCAGCTTACGCGCCTCACCTGCAAATACCAGCGGAGGGTTCTTCGCAAGATCCGCTTCGACAGCTTGCAGCGCCGCTTCGTCATTATAGACCGGCACCTGCTGAATCGGTTTACCGCGCCAGCTATCGGGGCTCCAGGTCGCACACATCTTTCATACTCCGCCAGGATAAATCAGGAAGCGGGTTTTACGCCGTAAGTCCGCTCATATCCAGGAGAAATTGGGAAAAAGCAAACGGCGCCCTTGCCGAAGCAATCACATTTGGGAAACACTGCGGGGCATATATTGATCGCGACGTTTATTTGAACGAGCAGGGATAAGCGATGAAACACCGCAAAACCATGGCTGTAACAACCTTCCTAGCGCTTTTCAGTACCTTCGGCGCCGCACATGCCGATTGGACCCGTAAGGTCGGGGCGGAGATTGATCTTGGGCCGAACCTGGTCGGCGAACGCTGCCGCGCGGTGCTTGAGCGTTACGATACGGACTATGAATTCGCCAAGCACCGGATATTCTGCGGCGCCTGGAGTGAGCCATCCGGTGAGTTAAACAGCTGGACCTTCAGAAGGAACCGCACCAATTCAGCCTGGCGCGATCGGACAAAATATTGGTGGCGCCCCAGCATCAACCGACGGCATGACTGCGAGCCCGGGGAAGACAGTGAAATCCTGGACGGCGTCCATGTCGCCACCTTGGACTGCACCACGCGAGAAGGCGGATTCCCCTATGCCGCCTATGTGGGGAAGATCGAAAATCGGATCTTTTTCGCTGATTTCATACCGGCTAATGCCAATGTAATCGCCACCCTTTCCGGCATTGTTTCTGATGCAATCAATGCCACGGAAATTGATCGCGGATCGGTTTCCCGGATCGTCGCTGGCCTAAAAACCCGCGCGGAAAGCGACCCCAGCCTGCTTTATGGCGCTGATGATTATTCCGGTTATCGGGAGAATTTCCGTCTGGGACGCTACCTTAACCACGCCAAGGAACATGGCGCCGCTGTTGCTGCCTTTCAGCGCGCCCTGCGCCATCAGCAACGGTTGCTTGGTAACGAGCATTCGGCCACCGGCGGAACCCTGGCACGCATCGGAAATGACCTTAGAAACTGGGGGCGCGATTCCGAAGCGGAAGAGATGTTTGATCGCGCGGAAGCCTTGATCTCGAAAGGACCGAACAAAAACGATTTGGCCGAGCTGAAGGTCTATCGATCCTATATGGCCGGCGAACACGGTGACCTAGACGCCGCGATTAATTTCGCGGATGAAGCGATTTCCCTTCGAAAAGAGTATTGGGGGCGCGACAATGGATGGATTGCCCATTCGATCTACGCAAAGGCCCGTGTTGAGTTCGATGCAGAGGCTTTTGGCGATGCGGAAGACAGCGCGGAAGACTCACTGCGCATGTATGAGAAAGCGATGGGTCGGGTCCATCACTGGCTTGCGAACCTAAAGCTTCTATTGGCCAGGATCGAAGCCGCAGACGGTGATTTTGACGACGCGCTGGACTATGCCGACAGTGCCTTGTCGCTTCGCGAAAGGCTGTTCGGCCACGGCATCGCCTATGCCCAGGCGCTATGGCGACGGGCGGATATTCACGCCGCTGCGGGTAATGAGTCGGCTGCGATTGATGACTTTCATACAGGTGTGAAAGCACTGACGGAATTGGGTCTCGCCGACAGACTAAGTCGCGATTCCGTTGATCCGGATCGACTTGCCGATGCAATGGCAAATCGCGTAGCGGCCCTGCAAGGAGCGCTCCCTTCCGCCGAGTTGGCCGATGCATTGATTGCGGCGGCCCAGTTACCGCGTCGTGGTGTCTCCAAACGAACCATTTCGCGCATGGCAGCCCGGACAGCGGCGGCAAGTCCAGAACTCGCGGAAATGACGCGAGAGCTGCAGGAACTGAAGACGAAACGGGATGATCTCCGGTATGACCTCGCACGACGCTCCGGCCGGGAAGCAAAGCGACGGAACGCCGACAAGGAAGCCTTAATGGCGACTGAAATTGAAGAGCTCAGCCAGCGGATCACGGCCGTTTCTGGCGTTTTGCAGGGCGCGTTTCCAGGCTATGCCGGCATGGTGGACCCGCCGACCGTAACCTTGGCGGATGCGTCAACGCTACTCCGGCCAGGCGAAGCGCTGATCCGTTTCACCCTGGGGGAGGAGCATGGGTCCACGCTGCTGATCCGCGATGGCGGCTTGGTTACTCATGCAATAGAGATGAGTCGAGCGGACATCGCAAAGCTCGTTTCCCAGCTTCGGATTGGCATACAAGCCGGCGATGCAGAGCGCTTTGATACACGCCGCGCCCACCTGCTGTTTCAAACCCTGTTCGGCCCCCTGGCGGAACAACTGACCGGCGTGCAGCATCTCTTCATCGTACCGGATGAGCCGCTTGCAAGTCTGCCACCTGCCCTTCTGGTGACCGAAGCACCGGATGGAAATCTGCTCGACTATGCTTCCGTCGCATGGCTTGGACGGACCCATGCCATTAGTCTTCTGCCCTCTATTTCAGCGCTGAGAGAACTGCGTCAAATCGCCGGCCAGTCGGCAGGGTCGCTTCCCTTCGCGGGCATTGGCGCGCCGAACTATGCCTTGGGGAGCGACAGCAAACCGACCGCGACGTCAGAGGGATGTCCGAAAGAAGACAGCCCCTTCGATCCGCATGTGCTTGCTTCATTGGCACCGCTGCCAGAGACCGCGACCGAAATCACCGCCATTGATGCGGCTTTCGGCGGGGGTGCAGCAGGGCTTTGGACAGGACCACAGGCAAGTGAAGCAACAATGTCTGCCACGAAGCTCAGCGACTATCGCGGCCTTGCCTTCGCAACCCATGGCCTTCTGCCATCTGATACAGAGTGCGGAAACGAGCCCGGATTGGCTCTGACCCCCGGGGACAGCCAAACCCAATCCAGTGATGGTTTTCTGACGGCGAGCGAGATCGCCCGCCTGCGCCTCGATGCGGATTGGGTGCTTCTTTCGGCCTGCAATACCGGCACCTTGGAAGGTGATTTCAGGGGGGAGAGTCTGTCGGCCCTGACCGGCGCGTTTTTCCATGCCGGCAGCCGCCTTGTCCTTGCAAGCCACTGGGCCATCGCCTCGCAACCGACCGTGACACTAACCACTGGTACTTTGGGGAAATCGAGCACGCTTGGGGTCGCAGAGGCTTTGCGTCAGGTGCAGGAGACCTTCCTGCAAGACCCCAGGCTTTCCCATACCGCGTTCTGGGCGCCCTTCACCGTCTATGGAGATGGCGCGAAACCGTAGGGCCAATCGGGGTCTTTGTAAGCGCGCTGGATTCCGTTACCCTGACCTTTTGGAGGCTTCGGCATGCCCCAAGTTCTAGGTGACGCTTTCACACTACAGATGGGCGCTGTCTTCGCGCTGACACTCTGCGCCCTGATTCTCTACGCAACCGAGAGACTGACACTTGAGTTGACCTCAATCGGGGTTGTTTGCGCGCTTTTAGTCCTGTTTCAGCTCAACCCGGTCATTGGCGCGGATGGACGCAACCTGCTGGATGCCTCTGCCCTGCTCGCCGGTTTTGCCAACCCAGCCCTGGTGACAGTCCTTGCCCTGCTGATCCTGGGGGAAGGGTTGAACCGGACAGGCGCCTTGGATCAGGTCGCCGTGGTGGTGCACACATTGTCAAAAGGTCGCCCCGCCGTTGCGATCATCCTCTCCCTGGTCACCGTTGCCGCCATCAGTGCGCTTCTAAACAACATCCCGGTTGTCGTTATTTTCATCCCGATCATGCAGGCGCTGGCGACCAGGGCGCAAGCACCGGCCTCCCGCTATATGATGCCGCTCAGTTTCGCAGCGATCTTGGGCGGCATGACGACCTTGATCGGGTCATCTACGAACCTGCTCGTCTCCAGCGCCTTGATCGAGATGGGAGAGGAAGGATTTTCCTTCTTCAGCTTCACGATCCCCGGCCTTTTCGTCGCCGGTGTTGGACTGATTTATGTCATTTTCGTCCTGCCACGCATTCTTCCCGAACGGCAAACCATCGGGACCGACATCCGAAAGGAAGGCCGGCAATTCAAGGCACAGATCACTGTTCGCGCCGGCTCCCATCTGGAAGGCATGGCGCCCACCGGCGGCTTCTTCCCGAATTTGAAACACATCACCGTCCTCTCACTGGAGCGCAATGGTGTTGTTGAGACCCCGCCCTATGACGATGGTGCGCTTGCCCCCGGCGATGTGATGGTGATCGCCGCAACGCGCGAGTGGATCACAGAGTTCCTGAAAGGAGACCTCTCCCTGATCCTGCCGGACATGAGTGAGGGCGGATCAAGCGCAGAGCCTGCAGAAACCGAACGTTGGACATCCGGCGCGCAATCCATTGCCGAAGTGATGATCCGACCAACATCACGGCTGGTGGGCGGGACGATTGAGCAGGCTGGCTTCCGGTTCAAGCATAACTGCGCCGTTATCGGGGTCGAGCGTCGCAGCCGGATGATGCGGCAAAGGATCACCGATATCGATCTGGAGGAAGGCGATATCCTGCTGATCCAGGGCCGGCGGCCTGATATCGATGCCCTTCGCCACAGCCGCGATGTGGTTCTTATGGAATGGTCAGCGGAGGACCTGCCGCAGCCGCACCATGCCCGGCGCGCCACGCTCATCTTCCTGGGTGTTGTCGGTGCAGCCGGCACCGGCATCCTGCCAACAGAGATTGCCGCGTTAACCGGCGCCGCCGCGATGGTTCTGTCCGGCGCGCTGACAACGGATGATGC
>SPJK01059921.1_pt1 | contig 10388 bp, 7 predicted proteins | sample 3741771 | NCBI WGS metagenome assembly SPJK01 (sample SAMN10925997, study PRJNA522277) | cold seep metagenome | isolation source: Elba SIP-enriched marine methane seep metagenome, extraction at timepoint T2 | place: Italy: coast of Elba, Mediterranean Sea
ACCAAGTCTTTCCGCTCCGCAGCACGCTTTGCCGCTTCGGCTTGTTGCTTGTGATCGTAGATACGTGATTTAAGAACCCGTAGAGCTTTGGCAAGATTCTTATGCTGTGATTTTTCATCCTGGCATTGAACCACGATGCCCGTCTCGTGGTGCGTCAGCCGAATGGCGGATTCCGTTTTGTTAACGTGCTGTCCACCAGGACCACTTGCGCTAAATTTATCTACGCGATAATCATCCGATGAAAGATCCACCTCAACGTCTTCCGGCTCGGGCATCACGGCGACAGTCGCTGCCGAGGTATGGATGCGGCCTTGCGTTTCGGTCTTAGGAACCCGTTGAACGCGGTGACCGCCCGATTCATATTGCAGCTCGCGGAAGACGCCTTCGCCTTCAAGACCGCAAGCAATTTCTTTGAAGCCGCCGAGCTCGGTTGGGCTGGCGTCCATGACTTCGATCTTCCACTTCTTCACTTCACAATGCTTCTTGTACATTTCAAAGAGATCGCGAGCGAAGAGTGCCGCCTCGTCACCGCCGGTACCAGCCCGGACTTCAAGAATGCAGCGAGTTCGGTTGGCATCCTCACCGCCAAGCGTCATGCCTAGCAATTCGTTCCAGATGTTTTCGCGTTGCTCAACGAGTTCCGGAAGCTCAGCCTCGGCAAGTTCACGCATATCAGCGTCATCACCTTCGACCATCTCGCGTGCTTCCGCAATCTGTTCCGCAAGACTAAGGAATGAGCGATACTTCCCTGCGAGCTTCGCTAACGAACCATGCTCACGAGCGGTAGCTGCAAGTTGGTTCGGATTGCCGAGGACTTCGGGATCGACCAAGTCTTTTTCAAGTTGCTCGAATCGCGCAAGTTTGTTTTCGAGCAAATCGCGCATTTGAAATTCTCGTTAGATAGCAGATGGGAAAAAGGAAAGGAACAGCCGAAATTGGGTAGAGTATGGCTGTGTCGCTACTTCTTTTTCTTGAGGCTTGTATAGCCAGCGCCTGAGAACTTCTTCTTGAATTTGTCGATCCGACCAGCGGTATCAACAAACTTCAGCTTGCCAGTAAAGAAAGGGTGGCAAGTGTTGCAGATGTCAATCTTCAACTCAGGGCGTGTGCTTCGCGTGGTGAATGTGTTGCCACAACCACAGATAACCTGAGTGTCGTAATATTCTGGATGAATGCCTTCTTGCATCGCAACTTCTCCTGCCAAAACCAATTGGCATCTTTGTGGCTACCGTTAAGCAGCCGTTTCTTGGTCCCACGGCCTGCGTCCACGATTCTAACCGTGGTGCCGGAGGATTCGCCTTGAGTCACCCATACCTGGGTGGCAGACAAAGCTGTAGCCCCGTAGCGTACGACAAGCGGCTCATCGGATCAAGGGGTTGGAATGCTTTAACTAAAGCTGGTTTGGTGACCGTTCGGTGCAAAAACCGTGTGAAATCAGGCAGTTTCAGCTTCGGCGATTTCGGCCAATCCTGGTTCTTTCTCTTCCTGGGGCGTGGATTTTACTCCCAGGCGAGTGACGATGAAGGAATCCACGAATAACTGTAAAGCGTGGTAAACAAGCATCGGGAGCACCGCAACGCCCTGCATTCCGATCAGAACATCGAGTCCAACCGTCAAGGTTTTTTGGCTACCGCCAATGCCCGAAGCCAACGCGTCAGGACGGTTAACTCCCAAATTTCTCGCGCAGGACCAAGCGACAAAAAAGAGAGCAAGATGGACAAGAAGAACTGCGATGATCAGTAAAACCCAAGTCATCAAGCCGTATTGATTGTCAGGATCGGCCAGCATTTCCCCGTTCCGTGTCCCTGCGATGAGTACCATTCCTAGCAGCCCAATCTGAGAAGCCATGCTGAGCCAACTTTTCTTGGCATCGAATTTCTTGCGAAGTGGAACCAACTTTCTAAGCAATTGGCCAAGAGCTACAGGGACAGCCACCACAAACAGAAGTCGCCATGCGAGTGAAGCACCTGAAAACTCTCCCATATCGCCAACCAATAACAGCATTCCGGTAGGTAAGACAATAAACGCCATGAGATTGGTCACAACGGTAACCGCGAGGGTAACCGCCTCGTTGCCTCCACCCATCCGTGTCCAAACCGCACCCGAGGCAATTGTGCATGGTGCTAAGGCAACAATTATCAAACCTTTCGCAAGCTCGGGACTCAACATTTTCCCCGCCAGCCAACCTGCCGGACCGGCCAGAAGGCAGCTCACTCCAATTCCAACCAGGGCACCTTTAACAGCACTCTTTGAATTTAGTGATCGTCCCAAATCCATCGGGCATGACATGCATAACAAGATAGAAGCGACAAGCCAACCACGCGGGATCGCATCAGCAATCGGGGTGAGTTCTACATACCAAGTAGCAGCTACCGTAAGTACCGCTATGATTGCAAGAAGGAACCAATGTTTTTTAAGATGCCGCATTCAGTTCCTAAAGTTCGTCTACCGCTGTCGTAGTTGAGCTCTCTTCGGGTGCTTCTTGTGAGCGAAGCCATTTTGCTCTTAGTTGATTTCCGTAGCTTTGAGGAGTCTTTTCATCAGCGGCAAGAATGTCGGCAGATTTATTGAGTTCGCCTTGAGCTTCCAATATCCTCGCACTTTGATAATCAAGATCTAGCTTTAATCCTTTGGCATACTTCGAGTCAAAGGCAGCATTGTTTAACCAGTTCGAGGCATTTCGATAACGGCCTTGCTCGTAAGCGGTCAAGCTGAGCCAATAGGTTGCCATCGTTTTGGCCGTCGAAAATATCTCTAATTTAATTTCCGATCCCTGCAGACTCGCCTGCAGGCGTTTTTCCGTTGGTCGAACACGAGGGCTCATATAAAGCGAAGCCGCATCACGAAGATCGTTGAGTTCTTTTCCTTCTTCCGAGAACAGAGAACTATTGCGATTGCCGCGTAGATGCAATGCTCGCCCCTTCCAAAGAGCTGGCCGCCAAGCATAAGGCAAGAATCGCTTTACTTCTTGTTTACGTGTCTTTTGGTCAGCTGTGAATTTGGACAAATAGGTTTGGTAAGGAAACTCCCACAGAACCGGTTTCCCATCATCACCCAACACTGAGTTATAGGAGGCTAATTTGAAAGAGACCGAATACCGATTAGCCCCGCCAAGCTGATCATCCAGACGTGCTGCTCGATCGGACAGTGAAAAGGGATCTGCAACAAGTCGGATTTTAACGTCGCCGAAATGATTCGATTTAAGAGGATAGCTTGATCCTTCTAGATCAAGGTTACGTAGTAAATCATTGTTCTGCTTAACCGTCTCAAGCGTAGCAACGGTACGATCCGAACCAATACTCTTGCCGTTCTGACCAGGCAGCGGAAGTCCTAATCTTGGATCGAACAAGGAAAGCCCTTCGTCTGATTGAACACCTACCAAGACATAAGGCTTTCCACTTGATTGTGGAATTTCCAAAATAACGGCTGGCAAATTCTGTTGCTGACATAATGCGACGAACAACCATGCTCTTTGAGCCGCCGTCCCGCGGCCATACATCATGAGTTCCCATAGTAAATGGGGTGACTCCTCCGATTTATTAATCAGCTGAATATTCCGCACCACCCAGTCAAATATTTCACATGCCTGGTCTAAACCATCAACCGTCTGACCCTTAGACCAATTGGAAACATTCCGTAACCAAGTAATTCCTTGGATTAGGCGTCCTTCTTCGGATCGAAATTTCCCACTTTGCAGATCGCTAGGGCTAAGCAATGTAGCCAGCTTTTTATTTTCTCGAAGCGATTGGGGAAGCGTTTCAATCAAAGCAGTTGGATCCTTCCAACTAGAGGCAGCACCCGTGCCACGCGTTTGACGGAGCCATTGATTAAGCTTTTCAACAAGTAGATCGATTTCGGACTGGTCGGCGGTAGGTTGCCAGTTGAGCGGAGGGTCTCGACGCGTATCATAACGAACAATCGCATAGTCAATTTCTTTCATCCGATCATCGACGTTACGCCAAATCTCAACCTTGCATCGATTTAAATTATCTTGTTGCAAACTACCAGCGATAAGAACGGTGCTGTTATCAAGAACCTGCGCAACTTTTAAATCAAAGGAATCAAAAGTGACGATATCTGCCTCGCCAACGGCATCGATACGATCCTGAGTAGCGCGATCATATTTTGCAAAGTACTTGATCGTATCGCCTGGCTCGACTTCCGATGATTTGAATCGGCCATTACCTGAAGAAACCGATAAAAAATTGATTGGCCCTTCGATGTCGCCAGGTCGCCTCGTAATCGTGGCCATAATGTCTTCACCATCGCCGCTGCTTCGAGCATCAAGAATAATCGTCGGCGGGGTCAGCTCGAGCTGGCAACTTTCTGGCAATCGCTTCAGTTGCGATAGGATTGAGCTGAAAAGTGAGCTCGACTGCTGCTGTATTTGGCGAGAGTCACGACTGCTGGCCTGGCTACCAACGCCCGCAACAGGTTGTTTGCCGCCCCCACAGCCAAGCACAAAAACGCCTATCAGCATCAAGACAAAAATCTTCACGCATGGATGCTCTCGATTCGGCAAGTACCAAGAATTGGTATTCATTTAACCTTGTCATTCAAGGAAAGAAATTTGGATTAGTCCACTGCGTTTAAGCCTCGCCGTTAATCTGGCTACTCTGAGGCTAATGCAATCAAAGGATGTCGTTATTATCCGCGTTTACCTTCCAAGAAGGTACCCCATCTAATCAAGATTGATGTCCTGCGGCTATGCGAATGGCAACCAGACGTTGCAAGAGCTTCCCTAGTTGATCAAGCGGAACCATATTCGGCCCATCACTGGGCGACTTGTCCGGTTCGGGGTGGGTTTCACAGAAAATGGCATCAACTCCGATTGCCACTGCGGCGCAAGCGAGTGGTTCGACCATTTCTCGCTTTCCACCGGTCGCTCCACCAAGACCGCCAGGCTCTTGGACACTGTGGGTTGCATCGAAAACCACCGGTGCGCCAAGCTGATGCATTTGAGGAATGGCACGCATATCGTTTACCAATCGGCCATATCCGAAAAAGGTGCCGCGCTCACATAGCAAGATATTTTCACATCCCGCTGCCGAGAGTTTTCCAACGACGTGCTTCATATCGCCTGGCGCCATGAATTGCCCTTTTTTGACATTCACAGGTTTGCCTGTCTTAGCAGCTGCGACAAGCAGATCGGTTTGCCGTGCAAGAAACGCAGGGATTTGCAACAGATCGCAAACCTGTCCAACCGCAGCCGCTTGGTGCGATTCGTGTAAGTCGGTCGTGACTGGTAAACCAGTCTGTGTGCGAATCTCTTCAAGAATCCGAAGCCCTTCATCGAGCCCTGGACCTCGATAAGCATCAATGCTAGTTCGGTTTGCCTTGTCAAAGGATGCTTTAAAGACCAATGAAATTGGTAATGAATCAGAGGCTTTACGGATACCTTCAGCAATCGTCAGAGCAAGGTCATAATCTTCAAGAACGCAGGGACCGGCGATAAGAAGCAGAGGCTTATTGGTTCCACATTCGTAGGGACCCACCTTGGCACAAACAGGGGAAGAATTCTCGGAGATGCCTGTCACTTTGTCGCCTTCCTGGCCTTGAGGATACCGCTTGTTAGCTGCTGATCGAGTTGCGTCCGATTTGCTTTGCCGCTGAGGGGCTAATTAATACACGTAATCTTCTGGGTGCGACCGAGAGATGCAAGGGCAAAACGCCACCCGGATCACCATCTATTTGAAAAGGAACCTCTTCGTCACCTAGTGATTCAACAAGACAGCTAGTAACACGAGCGGTGGAAACACTCGGTAATCGCTCGTGACGATGTCGCAGGATATGCCACAAATACCATAAACCAGCAATCACCTGCCCTCGTTTCATCACACAAAGATCAAGCAGCCCATCCAGTCCGCTGGCATTTGGTGCGATCTTCAATCCTGACGCATAACGGGGCAGATTAACGCCGAATAGCCAGGTACCTTCCACCGGTTCCATTCGGGTTCCATCCGAGTATTCGGCTGAAATTCGGATGCGAGGATAACGATATCCGCCAATCGCTCGGCAAATTGGCCAGGCATAGGAAAGATGGTTTATGTTGCCAGTTTTTGAAGTAATTCGTGTGGCATGCACTCGCCGAACAACATCAGCGTCAAATCCAGCACTCGCCAGTAAGGTGAAAAGCCGTCCATTTGCGACGCCGGCATCAAGGCGAACCGTTAAGCCATCTCGCACAAGACGCACTAAATCACTCGCCCTGCGATTGCGGTGCAAGTAGCCCGCCATGAGGTTTTCTGTTCCTGCAGGCAAAATAGTTAGCGGCGTTCCTTCGGGGGTTTCATTGAGCGCTGCTCCAAGAGTACCGTCGCCACCCACCGCAACAACACATCGAAGATTATCCGCACAAGCTCTTAATGCTTCTCTAAGCTGGTCGGTGTTTTCAACTTGCTCAACAACAAAACCCGCCTTGTTAAGCTCCTTGGTAGCGTCATCAGCAACCTGCTTCTTCGCAGATGATCCAGCGGTCCGGTTAACCAGCATAAGTACCTTGGTAGCCGATTCGGCGATACACTCTGGCATCAATTCGTTTGGAATCCCCTTAAAAGAGTCCGCAGAATTTAAACCATGACGAACACTCTGCTGAGCATCCAAGGTTGTATTCTTTGGTAGGGGATCGAATTGGGAAGAATCGTTTAACATCACATGAACTGTTTTAAGAAAAGAATGTCCCCAGGACTTAATCTCATTTTAATACAAGTCTGCCTACTTCACCTAATTGTGTTCACAAGTTCTTATCGGGTGTTCTAAAGCAGTACGACCGTAGCATTCTAGTACAGCGATCAATCTTTCTAGACTTTTCTGAAGTGATTTATCTCACTTTGAGATACAAGTGGGCTCTCGTAAGTCATTTATTTTAAATAACTTACGGTCAATACAAATAAGCCCAAAGTGAGATGCAAGTCTGGCACAATGCATGCTTAGTAGGTTTTGGCTGCCGAGATTGTTCTGCAAAGGCGGACAATCCTGCTCGGTAGCCCTTAAATCGCTGGCCCGCGGCGCCTCGGATGATTTTTGTTTTGTTGGCTGATTTGCCCCTGGCCTCCAAGACTCGTCGGCAAGTGTTCGGCACTTCCGAGGCCCGCTTTTTTATACTCTTGGCCTTTTCAAGAAGAAGCATCCACCGGCATTATCGACGGCGATGCATGGAACTAACAAAACAAGCGAAGCCCACTAACAGGCTTGAGGTTGGTTCAGGAACCGTGGTCGCTAGGCTTGAAGTTGAGCTGGTAGCACTGAAATTGGCTGCCCAAAGATCGTAGTCCGCTTGATCGACTACGCCATTGCCATTTCCATCCGCTTCAGCTTGCGTTGTCGAACCTAAAGTATCTCGCCAAACGGTGTAGTCGGCTGTGTCCACCACACCGTCGAAGTTGTAATCAGAATCATTGAAGCTGAGTTCAGAAATAGTTGTTACGTTGACTAGGTTCTCGTCCAAAATCGGATTACCAGAGGTCCAATTGATAACGGGGAGCGTATCAAAGGGTGATCCAGCATTAACTCTTGTCAAAGCTTCGATCGCATCCACAACGTCCATACCATCTCCAAGAACTCGACCAAAAACGGTAAAGCCCCCGTTCTGATTATCTAAATTAGCGGAATTATCTGCCACGTTGAAGAACCACTGGTTTGTCGCAGTATCAGGTCCCAAAGATGTCTTTGCATAGGCAAGTGTGCCTCTAACATTAGTGATCCCAGGTTCATTCTGAACCGAAGGATCAGCAGGAACCGAACTCACTCCCGTAATATCATCAAAAGTAAATCCTCCTCCTTGAACCACAAAACCCGGTACACTGCGATGAAAAAATGTGTCATCCCAGTCACCATCATCAACGTAGTTCATAAAGTTCTGCACACTTAACGGTGTGGCTGTGTCATAGAGCCTAACATCGACATTTCCGAGTACTGTCTCGTAACGAACAATCGTCGCCGAAGCCGGCATAGCGAGAAGAATTAGAAATAGGCAGAAAGATAGTTTGACGAGTTGTTTCATCGCTGTTTGCGTTATCTGGGTGTCAATCGAAAGGTAGTCCTCGGAGCCTCTTCAAACCAATGAAGATGAGACCCCATTCAAGGTCTTGCCACTTGGCCAAGGATGTTCCATTTTCTTAGCAATAAAGAACTTCGGCAAGAGACCTTAAGTCTATTCCCAAGTAGGCCACGCGTCTAATGCTTGGCCAAAAATGATCCTATTCTGGGCGTTTTATCCTGTTGATCCGTACAACCGCTAACAGAAACTCGGCTTAGCTCAATTAAGAAAGGGTTAAGCCTCGTCGTGAGGTTCGATCTCTAAGCGGACCGATTCGAGGAGCTTCTCATCCTCCACAAGCATCAAGAGCTCATTGGTTTGCTGAAGCATCTCCGTGATATCCACTCGCAAGCTTGACTCGTCCAAGATGATTGGCTCACCGTTTAGCATCGATCCGCCGGGAAGTTCATCAACGGCAAGCCAAACGGTAGCATTCTCGATTCCTGTCGGCGAATGAAATCGTCGTGCGAAGGTCTGCGGAGAAATGGGATGCGATGTCCAAGCTGATCGCAATCGAATCACATGCATCGTTGCTCACCGAGCTATTCAGGAACGAAGGATTCACGCACAGTCGTTTCGCGTATCTGACGGCTATCACGCTCGTAGACACGCAGCTTGACCTGAAGACCACGTAAAGCGCGATCATACGGCGGGCGAGTTTCGCGTTCACTGGCGTCATCAATACCGCTAATTTTCACAGCTACATTGTCAACTATGACGAAATCATCAAACCCATTGATAGCCTGGTCGATAATGCCACTATTGTCCTCATCTAATCCATTGTTCTCGTAGTGCCAACTCCAAGTATCGTAAACCGCGACTCCAACTGTTAGCGATTCCGGGATAAAGTTTGCGTCGATGTCATCTCTGGCTTGACGAATTTCACCCTCACTAAAAAACACAAGCTCTTCATTAACTGCCCTCGGTGATCCTAAAGTCGATACTCCAAAGTTAATTCGATTGAATCGGTTTGGAACCAATCCATCCGCATTGAAGAAAGTAAGGCCATAACCCAGATCAACGTAAGTTCCATTTCTTTCCCAAATGAAGGTTGGGTCGTTTGTGTCAGTTAACAAGTCACCCACATCTCCATCAACAAGGTCTTCGCTAAACGCAACATTCCAAGCTACTTCTCCAGGAACAGTCATATACAAAGCTGGCTGTTGGTCCACTCCTCGGCCTCGCTCGTATCCGTTTGGATAGTACCCATAGATTGGTGCGCCTGGATCATAGACTTTCAGATCAAACGCCAAGGCATCGGTCATCATAATGTCTTCACCTTGACGTGAACCAGAGAGCGGCACCAATCCATTGCGGACATGGACCACATTGCCATCCGCATTCAAGACGGCCCTAGGCGTCGAAGAAATATCGTTGTTCCCATCGTTCAGAATTTCGTCAACATAAACAAAAGGGCGAACAGGATATCTTCGGCTTGAGTTAGTAATATCATCAAAAGTGTTGTCTGGGTCGGGTTCATATAAAACGGGACTGCTCCCGTTAAGGACCACATCAAAATCAGCATCAACGCTAGAATTCAAAACCGTTTGACGAAAATTAGTTAACTCAGGATCGTAAACAAAGACCAAGGGACTATCCCCGTAACCTGCCCCGTTTGAGATGGCAGGATAAGGGAATCGACGCTCGAAACCATTGGAATCGGAGTTATGGAATCCATGGTGAGCATATCGATTCTCTCGTTTTGTAAGATCAGCAAGAGAATTTGCCTTAAGCACCCACCGACCTGCACTGTCATTGCTTGGCATCAGCGGATCCCATTCGAGCCGTACAGAAAGATCATAAACTTCTTGGAAGGAAATTAAGCAGGCAAGTGCTTGATCCACGTCGGCTTGCTGAATTCGATCGATAAGCACCCTCACGACTCCAGGGCCAGTTGTGACCGTCCTACCCCCACCCACACCTCTAACATTGATCTGATAATCAAGCCAAGGAGCAATGATTAAAGCACGGCGGTAAATCGTTCGGAAGCCTGGCTCTCCAAATGCAAAGGTTGTAACGCGCTCAGGTGGGTTTTCTACGCTATACCAAATCACTTCTGCTAAAGATGATTCGATGGTTTCATTTTCCCAATTAGGAAAACTACTATTGGCTGGAGTGTTACCCGATCTTGACGGTATTCGCCCAACGAATTGGTCCACTTCGTTCCTAGTAGTTAGCATCAAGACATCATCGCCATCGCCCAATCCTCGCCCATCGGTTTTGAATTCTTCATCAAGGTCCTCGTTGCTACCAAGTGCAACGCCGCGTCCTTCTTCATCAACTTGTGTTGTTGAATCCCTGAGATTACTGCCTGGCAAGAATGAAAGAGCAAGATCGAGAAAAGGAGGAT
>SPJK01103861.1_pt1 | contig 10388 bp, 9 predicted proteins | sample 3741771 | NCBI WGS metagenome assembly SPJK01 (sample SAMN10925997, study PRJNA522277) | cold seep metagenome | isolation source: Elba SIP-enriched marine methane seep metagenome, extraction at timepoint T2 | place: Italy: coast of Elba, Mediterranean Sea
ACAATAACGACGAAGCTTACATCGGAGCCAAGTCTGTTGTAATCGCCATCCGGGAAACCTTAAACGCCAAGTGGACCGGAGACACAAACCTAATAGAATCTATAATCGAACAAATTCCGGACACAAGGACTAGAGACCGGTTGATTGAAATCAAGAACATTGAAACCCTTGAAGAAATCGGAAAAAAGGGGAATTCTGCTTATGTAGTCAATTCAGTTCCGTTAGCTATTGCAGCAGCAAACATATATGCAAAAACAGGCATCGAAGAAATGTACAAACGGTTGATAAAGATCGGTGGCGATACCGATACTACCTGTTCGATCGCTGGGCAGATTGCTGGAGCATTAATTGGACTAAATAATATACCCCAAAAGCTGGTGAAAAAGTTGAAACAGCTGAGTGAATATCATTGGATTGAAATGACTATCCAAAACTTCATCGCCAAAAAAGGCTGGAGAATCGCTTCAGCGGAATCATAGGTCTGGCAAATGAGCACCCGTTGGCTCCCCCTCATTCCAGCAAGCTTGTTGGGGACCAAAAGTGTTGGTCAAAATCCTGCACACGATGGTCAACAATGACCACCCCTTCCGCTTCCAATAGCTCCTGCATGCGGGTAGGGGTGGAAAAATGGATTCGCCCACTTAGTTCTCCTTTCCGATTTACCACTCGGTGAGCCGGGACATTTCCCTGATGAATAGCGCTGTTGAGCGCCCAACCTACCATACGGGCCGACCCTAGTGTTAGAAAATCAGCTATTGCTCCGTAGTTCGTTACTCGTCCTCGTGGAATCAAGCGAACGACGTCATAAACGTTCTCGTAATATTTCGGCTCAGCCATAGATCAGAATTGTTCGGCTGAAGATAATGAGTTTAGCTGGCATCGCGTGTAGCGTGTAGCGTGTAGCGTGTAGCGTGTAGCGGAAAACACTTACATTTGCCGCACAAGGACTAAGCATGTTGAAGACAAAAGTAAAAGCGAGCGCAATCACTCATCTGACGGATGCGCGTTACTTTGCCGCCTGGGAAGTAAAATGGTTAGGATTCAACCTCACTACTGGTGATATTGGTGCCATTGAACCTCGGGCTGCCATTGCTATCAAGGAATGGGTAGACGGGGTCAGTATCTGCGCAGAATTGAATCTACCTACCACAGCTGACCTCGATGCCGTACAAGAATTGCTCCAACCAGATGTGGTGCAAGTAGGCATGCTGACCGAGGTTGAAACCCTACGCGAGTGGAAGGGTGGCTTACCCATCATTAAAGAAATTGTTATCGGCCCTGATACGGATCTGCTGCTAATCGAAGAGCTGCTACAAACCGATCATGTCGTAGTAGCTTGCTTCTTACTCAACCTGACCAAAGGAGGAATTTCCTGGCAAGACATCCAGATGGGACAACCTTTCTCACTGAGCCACTTGCGTGACTGGGCGCGTAAGTACCCACTCCTATTGGAAGTCGACCTGGGCGACGAAACACCAAGCGCCGTGCTCGAACAACTCCCACTCCAGGGATTCAGCGTCCGCGGGGGGGGCCGAAGAAAAAGTCGGGTACAAGAGCTTCGATCAACTGGATGAATTTTTTGAAGACCTGGAAGTTCTTATCTAGTTAATTCTTCTTTTCAGTATTTCTTCCTGTGTATTCAGAAGTGGGGTAGTAATCTATGTTACTTCACTCAATTCCCATCATGCCCTGCTAAGCGCAAGTGTTAAAAAAGGCACATATACTTGATACATCAATTAAATTCCTGTAATATTGCGCTATGCTCATGAAAGACATATTGCTAGAGGAGGTATTGTTCTATCAGATCGATCGCACGATCAAGCTGGCCCGGGCATATACCGTTAAGGCATTTGTGGATGCTGGCTACGATCTCACCGTTGACCAATGGCTCATCTTGAAAAAACTTTCCGACCAAGACGGAGCGATGACTCAAACGGAACTGGCCAATAGCTTAACCAAAGACAATGCGTCTATCACCCGCACTATTGATCTAATGAGTAAAAAAGGCTTATTGGAACGTAGACGTAAAGATGCCGATCGCCGTGCCTACGAACTGGTTCTTTCCGCAAAAGGCATCCAAACCTTAGAAACCTTGCTCCCGCTCGTAAAGCAAATTAGAGAACAGGCTTTACAACAAGTATCGGAGGAGGAACTAAGCAACTTGCGGGCTACCCTTATCCAAGTACAGGAAAACCTGACTTGAGTGCCTCATTTTTTTTGAAACAATGCTTGATATATCAAAAATAGATTCATCAAATTAATTCACCATGAAATTCACACTCTTCATTATTATGTCTGGAATATTTTCCATTACAGGCCCAGCTACCAGCGCGGATGAATCTGCGTTAAAGGAACGAGTAAGTACTTTCATTGAGGCTGGAGATACGCGCGACCTAAGCGCGTTGGAGGAGGTTTTGCACGCCGATTTCCGCGTACTTGTCAATCAATTCATGGGTGGCCCTGACGTCACGCTGATCAACAAGGAAGCCTACATCGGAATGGTGCGAGATGAGAAAATCGGCGGCCTAGCCCGCAGCATTGAATTCCGTCATCTGAGCATCCATGATCACACGGCCGTGGTAGAGGTCCACCTTGAAAGCGAAGCGGCCCTTTTCGACTCGTTCATTACCCTTGTAAAAGATCAGGAAGGGCAATGGCAGGTCATTAGTGACGCGGCCTATTTCCAACCCAAAAACCCTTAATGCATGAAGTACATTTTTTTGCTCTCGATATTCATCATGGCCTGTATGACAAAGCAACAAAGCGCCCGCCTGGCTGGCATGGAAGTAAGCTGGTGGTACGAACAGAACGAGTTAGTCATCGATGTTGTATCGCCTGCCAATGGCTGGGTAGCGATTGGTTTTAACGAACGCGACCACATCGTGGCTACCAACCTGATTATGCTAGGGGTTCGCAATGGTAAACCCTACTTGTCTGACCGTTATGTAGTTGGCTTTGGCGACCATCGGTCGGTCGAGGAGCTAGGCGGAGAAATCCGTGCCCACCTGCTCGTAGCAGAAGAATTTTCAACAGGCACACACGTTCGCTTCAGTATCCCGGCAAGCCCTCGTGATGAGCATCACTATAACTTACTCCCCAACACAGAGCGCTACCTGATTGCCGCCTACAGCGTATCTGACGATCTGGATCATCACAGCCGGCAACGAGCGCATATGTTATTCGAACTGTAAGCTGCGTGAGGCTATGAATTGGTCGGCTATCGATCAATTCATAGCCTCATTATTTGCTACTGGGTCTCTTTTCTTATCTTGCAGCCGCAACTTCTGTAACAACTACCCCATTCCATTTTGCTGCCCTTCTGGTTTAACCGGAAATCCCGCTATAGGATTTTCCATAAAACCGTATTTCATATGCGTTCTGTTTTTACAGCGACTCTCGTCGTGTTGGGGTTATGCAACCTCTGGGGACAACAATCACTAACTTCACCAGCCGGATGTGGATATGACCATTACGTTCATTCCTTAGATCAAGAGTATCCAGGCTTTCAGGAAAGCCTACAAGCGCCATTTGAGCGGGTAGCCGAGCAAATCCAAACGCGCGACCTGGAACTGTATACCATTCCTGTAGTGGTACATATTGTATATCAAAACGAAGACCAGAACCTGCCTAACGAGCAGATTCAAGCGGTCATTGATGTGCTAAATGAAGACTATCATCGCCTCAATGCTGATGCTGACCAGGTACGTGAAACCTTCGCTGATATTGTCGGTGATCCATTCATCCAATTTGAGTTAGCTGGTGTCGAGCGAGTAGAAACCGAAGCTACTTTTGAGCTTGATATCTTAGGTGGCGGCTTGCCGGATAACGTAAAGCAAAGCTCGGAAGGCGGTAGCGATGCTTGGGACACTGAGCAACACCTCAACATCTGGGTCTGTAACATCGAAGGCGGAAGCGTACTAGGATATGCCTACCCACCAGCTGATCTTGATAATTGGCCCGATGGAGCAAGTGCACCTTCACCAGCACTGGATGGCGTTGTGATTCACTACGACGTTTTCCGCCGTAGCGGGACCTATACCGCAAGTGGCTTGCTTGGTGGAGGTGAAATGACTATTCCCATCCGAGGTCGTACGATCACTCACGAGGTGGGGCACTATCTAGGTTTGCGCCACATTTGGGGCGACGGCCTAACTGCGCTATTGGGCATCCCTGATTGTAATGCCGATGATGGCATTGCCGATACGCCAAACCAGGGTTTAGCCAGTCAGTTTGCTTGTGACCCCGAACAGAACACCTGTACGGATGCGAGTGATGACAAGCCAGACATGTTTGAGAATTACATGGATTATGCCGCGGAAGATTGTATGAATAGCTTCACCCTCGGCCAAATCGATATCATGCGTAGTGTGCTGGACAATGAACGCAATGGCCTGATCAGTACGATGGTGAATACCAATGAACTATTGGTTGCTAATGATCAGTTGCGGGTCTTTCCTAACCCGGCAAACGAGCAGATCATGTTACAATTGGACGGTTGGGCGAACGAACCAATCCGCATCAGCTTGATCGATGCTCAAGGTCGGGTACTCCAAAACTGGCAGGAAACCACCACTAGTACTGCCTTGGAGCTTACTTTGGGGCAACAGCCAGCGGGGCTTTACCTGCTGCAGGTACAAGGAGCTACCCAGCAAGCCACTCAGCGTTTGGTGATCCAATAGAATGACTAGTTGAGAAATCGACGTCATCAATCCCTTTGGTCTTCTTGGGCCAAAGGGATTGATGATTATAGGCAACTGTAGGCAGTAAGCCACCTTTTTGGATTTTTTGGGTCTTTGTAACCAGAGCGGCTTTACGTCCGTCTAGTATATAAAACCCTCACCCGATGTTTTTTAGCTACCTCAAGATTGCCCTGCGCAATATCAAGAAGCAGAAATTCTATGCTGCCATCAATATTCTTGGACTGGCCATAGGTTTAAGCATCTGCTTACTCATCATGCTGTTCATTAAGGATGAAATGGGCTACGACCAGCACCACAGCAAAGCCGATCGCATTTACCGCACGCTGATGGTTTGGGGAAAAAATGATGGTGGAGGCCAGCCGTATCCGATCAACCCCTACCGCCTGCAACCTGCCTTAAAAACAGACTTTCCGGAATTGGAGGAGGTGATCCGTTTCGTGGATGCCTCCGGCACCTTGATCAGCTACGAAAACGTCAATTATCAGCAAGACAACATCTTCTTTGCCGACCCGGCGCTCTTTGATGTCTTTGACTATGAATTGATCAGCGGCGACGAAGCCACTGCCCTGGTCGAACCGCTGACCATGATCATTTCTGAGAGCACCGCCGAAAAATATTTCGGTGATGACGACCCCATGGGTAAATCACTGATCATTGATGAAGAAGGCATTGTGCAAATAACTGGTGTGTTTAAGGATAGCCCGGAAAACACCCACCTCTATGCCGAGGCCTTTATTTCCATGGAAACGGGTAAATCACTTTTCAATCAACTCGTTCTAAACAACTGGGGAGAAGGCAGCTCCTATACCTACTTATTGCTACCGGAAGACATGAGCGCCGATCAATTAGCGGCGCGCTTTCCCGCCTTCATTGAGAAAAACATGGGCGAAGGGCGCTCCGAAGGCGTTGGTATCGACCTGCAAAAAATGACCGACATTCACCTGCACTCCAATCTGCCGGGTGAGATCCAGGCCAATAGCGACATTCGCTATATCTACATTGCGGGGGCCATTGCCTTGTTCATCATTTTATTGGCGAGCATCAATTACATGAACCTGGCCACCGCTCGTTCCATCAAGCGGGCGCTGGAGATCGGTGTTCGCAAAACCATGGGAGCACCACGATCGGCACTAATTGGTCAGTTTCTCAGCGAATCGATACTCATCGCCTTGTTCTCTTTCCTAATCGCCATCGCTGTAGCCCTATTAGCCCTTCCTGCCTTCAATAACTTTATGGAAAAAGGGCTCACCCTCAACCCACTAGTGAATCCAGAGGTTTATCTGCTTTTCATTGGCGCGACCTTCCTGGTCGGCTTGATTTCGGGAAGTTACCCGGCCTTCTACTTATCCTCTTTCCAGGCCATCGGCGTATTTCGCGAAAACTTTACGCAGGGAGTCAGTGGAACGCTACGGAAATTCCTCGTCGTCTTCCAATTCGCCATATCCGTGATCTTGATTTTTGCCACGGTGGTCGTCTTCAAACAATGGGACTTTCTCAAGCACAAAGACCTTGGCATGAATCAGGAGAACCTGGTGATGGTCCCGATCCCTGACCTCGATCAATACCAATCGCTAAAAACACAGCTACAAGCCAACCCCAACATATTGGCGGTAGGCGCTTCCAACAAACAGCTTAGCGGCCGCTTGAGTAGTAACCTTGGCTTCAAAGCGGAGCAATATCAACCCGACCCGAACGACGGACAAACCAGTATCAAGATTGTAACCACCGATCACGATTTCCTCTCGACCCTGGAGGTAGACTTTGCGGAAGGGCGCAATTTCTCCCGCCAATTCGTCAGTGATGATACCAGTGCCTTTGTACTCAATCAAGCTGCCGTAGACATGATCGGTTGGGAAGAACCCCTTGGTAAATGGTTTGAAACCAGTGAATTTAATGCCGGCACCTGGGTAACGCGCCGAGGTAAGGTCGTCGGAGTCATCGACAATTACAACCACGAATCTCTGTACAACGAGGTCCTGCCGGTTTGCTACTACGTATCCCAAACCTGGCTCAACTGGATGACGCTCCGCCTAAGTGGCAACAATGTACGAGAAACCTTAGCTGACGTTAAGCAGAAGTGGGTTCAGTTTGCTCCGGAAGAATTATACGACTTTGCTTTCCTGGATGAACGGATCAACGAAATGTATCGCACCGAAGAGCGCTTCTTCAACCTGTTCACCTTCTTTACCATCCTGGCTATTTTCATCGCCGGCATGGGTATTCTTGGCCTATCAGCCTTCATGGCGGAACAACGCACCAAAGAAATCGGTATCCGTAGAGTGTTCGGCGCTTCAACCGGCAACCTGGTATTACTTCTCACCAAGGAGTTCTCCAAGCTCTTGTTTATTGGCTTTGTCATTGCTGCTCCACTAGCCTGGTGGTTGCTGGAGGATTGGCTCCAAGATTTCACTTATCGTATTGAAATTGGTTGGCTGCCTTTCGTTGCTGCCGCTTTGATCAGCATTTTGATGACCTTCCTGACATCAGGTTTTCAATCGCTACGCGCCGCGCTGATCAGTCCGGTAGAGGCGATTAAGTATGAATGAGTCAGTGAGCAGTCGCCGCTTTGCGGCTTGCAGTTTACAGTAGGCAGTAGGCAGTGGGCAGTGCTGCTGCGCAGCTTTAGTAGGCAGTGGGGCTTGCAGTTACTTTACTAACTGGTGCCGAGGGGTTCCTCCTTTAAGAGGTTAGGAGGCAGCGTGACCAATGAAGTCCTAGGACTTCACAAATTTCTGAGCGATCCAATCGCCATTTCGATCTTGGACTGACAGGAGGTAAATGCCTGCTTGCAGCGATGATATATCCAGTGCAGCTGAGCGCAGGGTCCAATCGCGTTCTACTACCTTTTCGGCGGCTACAGTATGAATTGTAATCCGAGTAGGCAAGTCAATTTGTGGCCCTAATTCCAGCTGCAAACTGGTACTCGCTGGATTGGGTGACAACTGAAATAGTTCCGCAGCAAGCACGCCATCTTCAACATCCGACACCATACATTCGGCAACCAAGGAGGTACCGTCCAGGTTCCATTCTTCATCGATGGCAATACATAGATGCGTTAGTGCTGAAGGGACAATGTCTGTCAGGCGAGGAGTCTGCCCATAATCATACATGACCATGGAATCGGTTTCGGCCCAATTTGCGCCATTGATCATACCATTGTTGCCATGGATTGACTGATCCATAACGGTCGTGCTCCCTTCCCCTTCGTTCATTTCCCAATAGCCGATCAGGCTGTCGTAATTGGGGTGCTGGTTAGTCACTGACTGGCAGTGCCACTCTTCAATAGCATCGGCCGCTAATATGGTACCCCACATCCGTACTTCAGCAATTGCTCCGGTATAAGAATACTCTCCCACTATATCAGCGCCAAAGGTCAAGCCTTCATTGGTATTAATATCGCCGATGAAGGAAATATCGGTGGAATCCACAAACACCCCGTCTTCATACATCCTCATCCAACCGTCTCGATCAAAGCTTACGCTTAGGGTGTGCCATTGATTGTCGGCGATCAGCCCGCCGGTATTGATGTCGGCACGATTGCTCCCATCACCAATATTGACTTTCCATTCCGGTCCATTAGGAAACTTGAAAGACAGCACAAAACCTTTGAATACACCAGAATCCCAATCCTTGTTCCCTACTATAGCGACATCACCACTTACCGGCGTGCGCACCCGACATTCTACGGTAAAGTCTTGGTCTGTTCCAAAATCGAACAGTGAATTAGGCGAAATTTGCACATGATCAGCTTCCTCATCAAAACGCAACTCCACGGTGTCACCCAGGCAATTATCGGCCGCAGCGGTCAAGCTGCTATCGCGTAAAATGAGTTGTTGTGGCACTTCGTCTCCGCTTACGATCATGAATACGTTCCGTTCTTCCAGACTGTTTCCACCATGAGACGTGCCAAGGCCTCCGTGGTCGGTAGAAACAAGTATTAACCAATCCTCCTCATCGTAGTTGGGGCGCTGCTCAAGTGCCTGCAGGACGGTTCCAACATGTACATCGGTTGTTTCGATCGTACCAACGTATGCTGGTACCGTAGGGCTGAATCCATTGCCATGCCCCGCAATATCTACATCATCAAAGTGCAGGAACACTACGTCTAGATCGTTCACTGCCAGGTAATTAGCTGCTTGGCTGGCAACCTCTTGATCGGTACCGACGTTTAGCTTAAAATCAGCTTGATCCTGTACGATATTATCGTTGATCGGGCCCCAATGGCAGATCGATACGGTATGATAATCCGGATCTACTTCATCAAGCAATTTGAAAATGGAAGGATATTCTTCGTAGTTGTTCCCACCGAAGTTGTTGCCCGTAACCAAATGCTTGTCCGACCATACCCCACAAAGGATAGCCGACCAGCCCGGGCCGCTGATCGTAATATCATCGTTCAAAGCATCCGGACTATACAGGCCGTTCGCGATTAATCCATCAAGGTTTGGCGTATTAGCAACTGCCAGCGCATCCGGCCGGCAGCCATCGATACCGATGATGAGGACTTTCTTTTCTGCCTGGCCAAAAAGTGGCCCAATAGACATGGCAAAGGCTAGGAGGAGTAAGGGTATTCTCATGAGGATTCGTTGTGTCAACTACTCAATATGCGAAAATTGTGCAAATGCCGTAGAAGGCATGCGGGCGAATCTTAACTTTGTTGGGTCAAGCGGTCAGCCGGTCTGCCAGTCAGCCGGTCTGCCGGTCAATAGGTCTGCCGGTTTGGCGTGCCGCGTATCGTAAGATTAAAAGATTGTAGCATTACCACATCAAAACACAAGGTTTCCGTCATCATCACCACCTTCAATGAAGAGGTGAGTATTGAGCGCGCACTGGCCAGTGTGGCCTGGGCCGATGACATTCTGGTGGTGGATAGTTTCAGTACCGACGAAACGGTGAATATTGCGCAGGCCTACGGTGCACGCGTAGAGCAACGCACTTACCAGGGTCCGGCCGATCAAAAAAACTGGGCCATCCCACAAGCGAAACACGAATGGATCTTACTGCTGGATGCCGATGAGGAGGTAACACCTGAATTAGAAGCTGAAGTGAAAGGCTGGATTGAAAAGGACGAAATTCCCTTTGATGTCGCCTGGATCGGACGCGACAATTTCTTTCTGGGGCAGCCCATCCGCTACTCCGGCTGGCAGGGCGACAAAGTAGTCCGTTTCTTTCATCGCGACAAAGCCCGCTATGATGATGTGCAGGTCCACGAAGAGATCGTTACGACCGGCCTGCGAGTAACTACGCTACAAGCTCGCTTGCAGCACTACACCTATCGCGATCTGGATCATTTTTTGGATAAGATGCGGCGTTATGCCGCTTGGTCGGCGCAGGATCATGCCGGGCGCACGCCGCGGGTGACGCTCTATCACCTGTGGTTAAAGCCAACCTTTCGCTTTTTCAAGCACTACATCTTGCAGCAGGGCTTTCGCGATGGCAAGGCCGGCTTTATGGTGAGTGCCATTATGGCCTGGGGCGTGTTCTTGCGCTATGCGAAGTTGAAGGAGCTGCGAGACACAAAGCCTCCGACTGAAAGATGATCACTCACTTAATAGTTGCTCCAGTCCCTGTAAATCTTCTTCCGTCAGCTCTCGAATATTATCACCGTTGTACAAATCCCAAAGCAGATTCCGTAAGCGGTGAAAACCAATATACTGATCGCCCACCAGGATCGAACGGCCGTCGCTG
>SPJK01036532.1_pt1 | contig 10380 bp, 10 predicted proteins | sample 3741771 | NCBI WGS metagenome assembly SPJK01 (sample SAMN10925997, study PRJNA522277) | cold seep metagenome | isolation source: Elba SIP-enriched marine methane seep metagenome, extraction at timepoint T2 | place: Italy: coast of Elba, Mediterranean Sea
GCACATTGCCGTCGCCAAGATGGGCGACATTCATGGCTTTGGCCCCTGGGTCCAGCGCAGGCAGGCGCTCTTCCATTGCGTTCAGGAAGGTGGCCACTTTGTCGAGTGGCACGGCGATGTCGAGATTGATCAAGGGGCTGTGGGTTAGGACCACTTCAGCGGCGGCTTCGCGGCGTTCCCACATCTCTCGGCGCTGGGATTCGTTTTGAGCGACGGTCGCATCCAGCACATGTTCGCTTTCGAACAGCTCGCCGAGAATGGTTTCCAGTTCCGAGACAAGCGGGATGCTGCCGTCATCCTGCGGGGTGCATTTGGCGTCAACTGTCGAGCCGATCTCAACCATGATATTCACATCATAAGCGTCGCCAAAGGGCTCCCGGGCGCTTGACGAGATTTCGAGGTGACGTTCGATGTAGTTGCGGGGCATGTATTCGAACGCTTCCACTGCGCCACCGGTGGCGTCTTGCAGGCGGTTCAGCAGTTCCAGAGACGCGTCCACGGACGGGGCGGCGACCATGGCTGTGGCATAGGCTTTGGGCTTAGGGGCGAGCTTGAGGGTTGCCTTGGTGATAAAGCCGAGAGTGCCTTCCGCGCCAACCATGAGGTGTTTGAGATTATAGCCGGAATTGTCCTTGTGCAGTGCGCTCATCAGGTCAACGATTTCGCCTGTTGGCAGCACCGCCTCGATGCCGAGCACGAGATCACGGGTATTGCCGTAGCGCACAACGTTGGAGCCGCCTGCATTGGTCGAGAGGCATCCGCCGATCATACAGGAGCCTTTCGCGCCGAAGGTCAGAGGGAATACCAGATCCTGCGCGTCTGCGGCGTCGTGCAGATCGGAGAGCACCACGCCTGCATCCACCACCGCGACGCGGGCCTCAGGGCGGATTTCGTGGATCTTGTTCATGCGCTCCATGGAGACCATGATCGCCCCTGCGCCGGAAACACCGCCTGCGAGGCCGGTGTTGCCACTGACTGGGGTGAGCGCTGTGCCTGTCTCATTGGCGTATTTCACAAGCGCGGCGACTTCTTCAGTCGAGGAGGGGCGCACGACGGCCAGCGGATCAGCGAGGTACTTACCCATCCAATCCGACGTCCAACGGGCACGATCGGCCCCTGTCAGAACGTGGTCTGTGCCAACGATATTTTCTAAAGCATCCAGCATGTTTTGCCTCCCCTACTCAGCCGCGCCAATCTCAGCGATCAAGCGAGTGCTGTCAACGCGTCATCCATCTTGAGCGGTGCGCTGAAGATCAGGCGAACCGGTACGGTGATAACTTGTTGGCGGAAGGCGTGGGGCAACCGAACAGCGTCTTTTTCTGTGGTGACCAGCTGAGCTCCCTGCAGCGCAGCATCGCGTTCGAGCCTTGCCATCAAAGCGGGGGTGAGTGGCTGATGATCGCCCAAGGGGACCTGATCAACAATCTCGGCCCGCGTCTGTCTCAGCGTGTTGAAAAACTTGTCAGGATGGCCGATTCCGGCGAAGGCGAGAACGCGTTGACCTTCGAAGTCATAGCCGGTTTGGAGCGGCTCAAGGCGCGCGTCGAGATGCGTCACGCTTTCGGGAATGTGTGATCCCCAGATGTGGGCGAACCGCTGCTGTTCGCTGGGGGTGCCCAAGCTAACAAGCATGTGAGCTCGTTCCAGCCCGACGCGCACAGGCTCTCGCAAAGGTCCGGCTGGAATGCATAGACCATTGCCGAAACCCCGAGCAGCATCCACGACGATCAGGGAGAGGGTCTTGGCGACGGTTGGATTTTGAAACCCGTCATCCATAAGAATATGGCTCGCGCCGGCTTTAACGGCGGCCCGAACGCCAGCGGCGCGGTCCTTGGCAATCCAGGTGGGCGCGAAGGCCGCGAGCAGCAGAGGCTCGTCCCCGACGTGATCCGCGCTGTGGTTTTGGGTGACACGCAAAGGGCCAGGTTCAGAACCGCCATAACCGCGCGACACGATATGCGGCGTAGCGCCTTGCGCGACAAGCATCTGGGCGATGGCGATGGTTGTTGGCGTTTTTCCGGTGCCGCCTGCATTGAGATTGCCGATACAGATGACAGGCACGGGGGCGGTGTAGCTTGGGGACTGTGCCACGCGGCGTGCCGTAAGCGCTGCGTAGAGGGCACCTAGCGGGGCCAAGACGCGCGCCTGCCAGCCGGGCGCAGCGGGAGCGGTGTTCCAGAAGGACGGCGCTTTCACGAGACGTCCCCTACAGGTGCTCCAGAATCCCGTGCGTCGAGCAGGTCGATGACCTGAGCGGCCAGATCATCCGTCGCCTCTGCGCCTTGCGAAATCGTGTCCCAAGCGGCATGCGCCATGGAGGCTGCTTGATCGGCGGCCAACAGATGCGCGAGCGCGCGGCCCAGACCATCGGCGTCCCGGACAATGCGCGCGCCGCCTGCACTGGCGAGGCGCGAATAGCTACTCAAATGGGCGCTGACATTTGGGCCATAAATGACCGCGGATCCGAGCGCGCAGGCTATATACGGATCCTGTCCACCGAGGCCAGACCGCAAGGAGCACCCCATGAAACTTACGGGGGACAAACGATACCATAGCCCCAGATCGGTCTGATCTTCGACAACCACAACTTGCGTGGCCTCATCAATCAAATCGCCGTCGTCCCAGAAACAGGTTCGCCACGCGTCGTGTGCCAGGATTGCGCGCATGCGCGAGGCGTCCTCTTGATCGACACAGGTGATCACAAGCAACAATCTGTGGGTCAAGCGCATCGACGCGCGGTGCGCCGCGAGGATATCCGGCGCTTCGGACGAATGCAGGTGCGCCGCGATCCAAACAGGGCGTCCCGCGAGCATGTCCCGCGCTTCGTCCAGTCGCGATTGGTGCACCGGCAATGCAGAACTTGCGATCTGAAGGGGTGCGCTTACGGGAATTTGGCGATCCGCGCCAATCTGGCGGCGGATCATATGCGCCGTGTCGGCGCTTTCAGCTGTGATCACATCGAAAACATCCAGCACGTTCTGGGAGATGCGGGGCAACCAGCTCAGCGGTCTTGAGGCGAGCTGTGTGGCTCTGGCCCGCTCCAGGATCAAGGGAACCCCTGCGCGGCGCGCGAGATCTAGAAGCACAGGTTGCAACGCCGCGCCATTCCAAATGCCAATATCGGGCTGCCAATGATCCAGGAAGTTCTGACAAAGTCTGGCCACTTCCGGCGGTTGCATATCGAACAACACGTTGCTTTGATCAGGCAGTCTGTGCGGCGTCGTTCCGGTAATAAGCAACGTGACGCGCCCGCGCATGTGGCGGATGCGTTCTCCGAGATACATCAGCGCGCGCATCTCTTCTTCGGTGTCCGCAGCCGCCCAGATGAGCGGACCGGACGGACGCGGCGGACGGGGGACGTCGCTTTCGACGCTCGTTCGGCGCGAGAGGGCCTTATAGGCTTTTGCCGAAAGCGCGCGCATAGGTGTCAGCCAAGTTCTTCTGTGGACGACGCGGCCGCCTCTTCATCACGCAGGCGATGGAGATGGGCGATGAAATAGCGCATATGGGCGTTATCAACCGTGCGCTGGGCTTCGGCTTTCCACGCATCAAAGGCCGCTTCGTAATTCGGGAAGATGCCAACGACATGCAGATCGTCCACGTCCTTGAATACGTTCTTTGTTGGATCGACCAACTCGCCGCCGAAGACGAGGTGAAGACGTTGTGTCATGAAGGGGTCCTTTCTATCTGCGCGGTCAAGGCCTCTTGAGGGGCAAGCCGGGCGTGTATGGCGTCATGTATCGCAGGCGCGGCGCTGAGAACACCGGCCGTTTGCGCGGATTTTGAGTTGAACTTGAGCGGCTTGCCATCCGCTCCGGTCACTGTGGCACCGGCTTCCTTGGCGATGAGCACGCCAGCGGCGATATCCCATTCCCAAGTGGGGCGCAGCGTCAGCATCCCGTCAAACCGTCCCTTTGCAACCAAGGCCATCCTGTAGGCCAAGGACGGGCGATGGGCGCGGGCGAATTGCGGGGGATTGCCGTCTTTCCAGGGAACCACGTCCATGTTTGGCTTGGCACACAGAATTTGCGCCATGTCTAATCGCGTTTGGTCCGATGTCGTGAGGGTTTGAACACGGTCTGCCTCAAACAACGTTGCTCCGCCGCCCCGCTCTGCCGTGTAGAGCTGGTCAAGCATCGGCAGATAGATCACACCCGCGGTCACTTCACCGTCTTCGGCAACGGCCAGTGAATGCGCCCATGTCTTTTGGCCCGCCACGAAGCTGCGCGTCCCATCAATGGGATCCACGATGAACTGCTTTTGCGTGCTGAGCCGTGCGGTTGTGTCAGGGGTTTCTTCGCTGAGCCACCCATACCCAGGACGCGCCTCAAGGAGCCGTTCTTTGAGATGGCGATCCACGGCAAGATCCGCTTCGGTTACGGGACCCGCGTCACCGGGCTTGTCCCAACTGTCCGCGCCCCGCTCGAAATAGCCGCGTGCAATGTCGCCGGCCTCGCGCCCATAGCAGATCAGCAGCTCAAGGTCATTGTCCGGCAAGGGTCATCCCTTCAACGCGCAACGACGGCACCACCCGGCTGAGATGCGTCCGCGCGTCATTCGCCGGGGTGAGCGTCAGAAGCATCTGGCGCAGGTTCCCCGCGATGGTGCACTGGTTCACGGGATACGCGATTTCCCCGTTCTCGATCCAGAAGCCAGAGGCCCCGCGCGAATAATCCCCAGTGTTGGGGTTGATCGTGGAGCCGATCATCGAGGTGACCAGCAGCCCGGTGCCCATTTCGGCAATAAGTGCGTCGCGACTTTGCGTACCTTGGGTCAGCGCAATGTTCCAGTTGCTTGGTGAGGGCGGCGAGGCTGTGCCGCGCGCTGCGCTCGCTGTACTCAGCATATCCAACTTACGCGCATGGGCCAGATCCAAAGTCCAGCCCGTCAGAACGCCGTCCTCAACAATCTTACGCCGCGCCGTGGGAAGACCCTCAGCATCGAAATGGCGTGTTCCGGGGACGCGAGGCCGGTTGGGGTCCTCAATCAGATCCATCCCTTTCGGCAGGATTTGCTCGCCAAGCGCATCCCGCAACCAAGAACTGCCACGCGCAATCGAAGCCCCATTGACCGCACCCAGAATGTGGCTGATCAGCGTGGAACTGACGCGCTCGTCATAGAGCACAGGGAAAGCGCCGGTCGGCGGTTGCACGGCACCTTGCAGGGAAACCGCGCGTTCGGCCGCACGTTGGCCAATCTCTTCTGGGCTACGCAGATCGGAGGCGAAGACACGCCCGTCACTGTCGTAATCGCGTTCCATCTCACCGCCGGTGCCGGAAATTGCCACGCAAGAAATATACCGATCCGACCGCGCATAGCCGCCGGAAAACCCATTGCTGGCCGCTATGTGGATGCGCCGTGCGCCATATCCCGCACTGGCCGATTGCACCTGTGCCACGCCGTCCACTGCCATGGCCGAAGCCTCGGCGCGGCGCGCCTCATCCTGCAACTCTGCTGGAGCAGGTTCTGGCGCATCGTCGTGCAACTCGAGACCTGAGGCGTCTCGAATGGCCGAAAGCTGCGACTGATCGGCCAGCCCTATAAAGGGATCTTCCGGGGATTCTGTGGCCATCGCAACTGCGCGTTCCGCCATCGTAATCAGCGTCCCAGGAGACGTGTCAGAGACCGCGACGCAGGCTTGCCTTTGACCCACAAAAACGCGCAACCCCAGATCTACACCTTCAGAGCGTTCCGCTTGCTCCAAGGCCCCGTTGCGCACGTCGATTGTCACCGACGTGCCTTCAACCGCGATTGCATCCGCGGCCGTCGCTCCGGCCTTTTGCGCGGCGCTTAGCACCGCTTGTGTCAGGTCGTCCAAAGACTGCGCCATAGGTCCTCCACGTGTTGCGCCACACCTAGAGCGCAATCTATTCCGGGGAAACCGAAATGTGCGGATCTGTCAGATGCGGCGCGTGCGATGCTTACTGAATACGCTGACCATTCGCGAGAATGTGACCTTGCTCGTTGATCTCCAACGTGGAGGTCAGGCTGTCTTCGCCTTCGCCGGGACGTGCAAACAGACCCATCATCATCCGAGCTCCCATAGCTTGCTCTTGCGGCAGCAGGCCCATCTGAACGAGGTTGTCGAGCAGGCCATTGCCGCCCTCAAGCGCGAGGCTGATCTCGCCGATGGGACGGGGGAACCCGTCAAACGTCTCCAGGTCGGAATTGTCGAAAGTCGCGGCACCATTGCCTGTCAGCAACGCACCGGCAGCGGAGACAAGGAGGCGATCCAAAGACAGTGATTGCAATTCGCCGGGAATGTCCTCGTTGTCCATTTGTTCAGGATCCAGAAGATCGTTCAGCAAGGTGACCTTGCCGGACAGGTCCAAGGCAAAGGTGATTGGATCGCGTGGAAGAACCTGGCCCGGATCAACCATGGCCCACAGCATGTCAGACGTTGCGAACTCTGCAATGTTGAGACCGAATGCGAAATCGGACGGAGTGTCTGATTGAGCCAAAGGCATCTTGAAATCGAAACCCACTTCCGCGATTTCCGCGTTGAAGGGGAACGGAATTTCACCGCCCGTCACCTGAACTGCGATCCCGGATCCGTCGACGTCATAGAGGATGCCGTCGGCTTCGTTCAGCGAAACTGCCACACTTGTCTCTGCCACTTCGACCTTGCCCGTAGTCAGATCACCGTCTTCACTGATCGCAAAATCCATAGCTGCGCCAGTGTAGGTGTACCCGCCGTTCCCAGCCAACCCGGCTTGCAGCGCCGCGCCCATATCTTCGAAGTCCACGTCGGCGGGGACAACAAACTTTGCATTTTGTGAAATGCTGTCCACTCTACCGAGCAGCGAGAATGTATCGGCACTGCTTGGATCGTTGAAGCTCACCTGGTAGGCGACCGCATCCATAGTTATATCTGACGCACCGGACATTTCGCCATTGGCTCCGCGTGTATAGACCGTTTCAGAGCCAAGTGTGTTGAAGGTCAAACCACCTGTGACCACATTTTCGCCAATCGGGGTGCCATCGACTACCAGATTCTGAAGTTTGAGACTCCCATCTCCGGCCGTGTAAGTCAGCGTCACATTATCCGGGTCGCCGCTCGCAATAGCGGAGACTGCGTCGGAGGCCATAACCATGTCAAACGACACGCTGTCTTCGTCATTCGATGGATCAACCGAGAGGCTGATTACGTCAGACATCGTAAGGGATACGGAGCCATCGCCAGTGGGTTCCAGAACAATGCGATCCATCGCAATCATGACGTCCCCGCCCTCAGGGCCCTCGATATCAAGGCTGACCTGAATATCGCTCACCGTCAGTGTATCGCCAGACATACGTTCGGTCGCCGTCAGAGAGGCACTGTCACCAACACTCTTTATGAGATCAGACCACAGCCCCCAGGTTTCTTCGGGTGTAATGTCAGCTGACGCGGCGGTTGTTGTCGCGATCAAAGCAGTCGTCATCAAAAGTGCGGCACGGTTCGCCATAATCAGGCTCCTTACAAATCAATTTACATTGCAGCTTCAACCGAGCTGTGGGCAAGGTCAAGGCGTTGGCTGCAATGTGGGGACACCTGCATCAGATTGCAATGTGCGCAAGGGACAGTCACATCGGCAAAGGCGCGGGCGGACCCGTAAAAGAGGAGCGAGACCAATGGTAAATTTGACCAACGAAATTGTCCTGATCACCGGAGCGAGCCGGGGCATCGGGGAAGCCGCAGCGCATACGTTTGCGCAGGCCGGGGCGAAGGTGGTTCTGGCCGCGCGATCGGAAGCCGCTGTGCAAAGCATTGCAAATGAGATCGGCGAGGCGGCGATGGCGGTGGCCTGCGATGTGGCCGACTATGCCTCTGTTGAGGCAGCTTGCGCCGCAGCGCGCGCGCGGTTCGGAGACGTAAGTATCCTGATCAACAACGCAGGCGTGATCGAGCCAATCTCTCACCTCGCCTCAGCCAATCCAGCGGATTGGGCGAAGGCCATCGACATCAACCTGACCGGGGTTTTCAACGGAATGCACTGCGTTCTGCCCGCCATGCGCAAGGCGGGACGCGGGACAATCATTACGGTCAGCTCCGGTGCCGCACATAGCCCCATCGAAGGCTGGTCTCACTATTGTAGCTCCAAGGCAGGCGCCGCGATGCTGACCGATTGCGCCCATAAGGAACTTGCGGATGAGGGGCTGCGCATCATGGGCCTGTCGCCGGGCACCGTCGCCACGCAAATGCAGCGCGACATCAAAGCGTCCGGGATAAACCCGGTGAGCAAACTGGACTGGTCCGATCACGTTCCGCCCGAATGGCCTGCGCAGACTTTAGTATGGATGTGCGATGCTGCGGCGGATGCCCATCTGGGCACCGAAGTCTCACTGCGCGATCCCAGCGTCCGCTCGGCCGTGGGGCTGGCATGATCCAGGTCGACGACAAAGATCCCGTCTGGACGATCACAATTGATCGACCAGATAAGGCAAATTCCCTGACCAAAGTTATGCTTGCCGGGCTTTTGGAAGCCGTGCAGCGCGCCGGGACCGAGGGAGCGCGCGGCCTCGTCTTGACGGGCAAAGGCAAGGTCTTCAGCGCGGGTGCAGATCTTGACGAAGCGCGCGCGGGATTGGCCAAGGACCCGATCTGGGAGGAGCTGTCCGGCGCGGTGGCGTCTTTGAATTGCATGACCATCGCGGCGCTAAACGGCACGTTGGCGGGCGGCGCGATGGGCATGGCATTGGCATGCGATCTGCGGATCTGCGTGCCGTCCGCCAAGTTTTTCTACCCGGTAATGAAGCTTGGTTTTTTGCCACAACCGTCTGACCCCGCGCGCATGGCACGGCTGATCGGTCCCGCCCGCACCAAATTGCTTCTTATGGGCGGGCAGAAAATTCTCGCGGATGAAGCCTATGCGTTCGGGCTTGTGGACCGGATCGTGGAGCCGAGTGACCTTTTGCCAACGGCGCTACTTCTCTTGGAGCACAGCGCGTCTGCTGACACCGTCGTGGCGCACCGGATCAAAGAGATGTGCAGCTGACATGTGACTCAGATATCTTGACGCGCTATGTCCGAGATTAGGATATCGTTAACCAGCGGCCCGAGCACTCCATAGGCCTTTTGCCGAAGCAGACGCTTGAGGATCGACAGGTTGTGATTGTTCGCAAATGCGCCGCTGAAACCGCCCGCCGCGGCGTGATCAAACATCGCTTGCAAGAAGGCGTCCCTCAAGCGTGGTTCGATGGAATATACGAGATCCGTAGAGCCGGGTTGAACCTCCAATGACAGGGTCATCACGACGAGCGCGGTGACGACATCCGAGCGCACAATAGGTACGACGAATTGATTGGACATTTCGGCGTATTCAAAGAGGCTTTCGCCCGGGTGCTCAGGGTCGTCGCTGGACGTGTCCACGACTTTCTCCACCGGCTCAGGGACAACTGGCTCGTTCATGTGGTCCTCGGACATCGCCTCTTCGCCGTCTGCGGCTTCCATGATTTCCGGCTCCGGCGCAGGTTGAAGCACAAGCCCCGCCGCAATGCCCGCACCGCCGCCGATCAGTATCAGAAGGACGGGAAGTAGCTTTTTGATCATTGAGACGCTCCGTTATTCGAAGAGGGAGGGGGGATTAGAACGGCAGAACGGCATCGAGGACTTGCTGGCCGATGCGCGGTTGCTGCACATCAGATATCTGGCCGCGCCCACCGTAAGACACACGCGCAGAGGCAATTTTGTCGTACGTAATCTCGTTTTGCCGTGAAATGTCTTCGGGGCGCACATATCCGCTGACCAAGAGCTCACGCAGTTCGAAATTGACGCGGACCTCCTGGGACGCTTCGATGGCAAGCACGCCATTGGGAAGAACATCCACAATCGTGGCGGCGACCCGGAGCGTCAGCTTTTCGCGGCGGCGCACAGAGCCATCCCCTTTGGACTGGCTGGAACTGCTCAGACCAATCGGATTCGTCGCATCCGCGCCTGTCGGCCAGGCATCCGCGATGCGCTGGGGCACCCCTAGGAACTGAGAAAACCCCACGTCGTCAGAGCCGGACCTGCTGCGCGACGAGGCGTTGGAGATTTCAGCACGATCGTCAATTTCGATAACCACCGTCATGATGTCGCCTTGCTGCAAAGCACGCCGGTCTCCCAAGAGAGATTTGCGATCACCTGTCCAAAGCGAGGATTGCTCAAGCGCGCTGCGCCGCTGCATATTTTCTGGCAGGGCCGAGTAGACCATCGCGTTGTGTTCGCGGCCTATGATGGTCGGCGTGAAGCTTGGTGGTTGGCCAATATGGTCGACGCGGTTGCAGGCGGTGAGCGTGGTTACGGCACATAGTAGGGGGAGCAGGCGCATGGCCACCGATCCTTGTGTTGGAGAGAGGCGTGAGGCGGCGCTGTGGCAGAGACTGCGAAACCGGCGGGTCTGAAACGGTTCAAAAAGCGAC
>SPJK01103645.1_pt1 | contig 10378 bp, 12 predicted proteins | sample 3741771 | NCBI WGS metagenome assembly SPJK01 (sample SAMN10925997, study PRJNA522277) | cold seep metagenome | isolation source: Elba SIP-enriched marine methane seep metagenome, extraction at timepoint T2 | place: Italy: coast of Elba, Mediterranean Sea
CCGCTCTGGGAGGTTATTAAGACCGGTGCGCCTGATACTGCTACGGCTGTGAAGGAATATTTCCGCGTGACAGAGGCGGGTCTCACCCATGGCGGGTTTGCTCGCGCCCACGCATTCGGAATCATTGAGGGCATGGCTGACGAGAAAGTCGGGCAGGCCTATCTGGAATTCCTGTTGGACCCGGCCCTTGAGGCCGTGTCTCAAAAAATGGACGCAACGCCCGGCCGGCCCGAAACTGAAGCGGAGCGCCGGGCGTCGGCGTTCATGATGCTGTCGCCGATACTGGTCATGACTCTTCACCAGGAACTGCTCGGCGGGGCAGAGACCTCGCCCGTCGACACAGCTCAGTTCTTGAAATTGATGCAAGGGTGGCTGGCCTCAGGCCTGGCCGAGTAGATCCTGCATACTGTCGAGCTCGCGCTCCGGTGTCGCCCATGAACAGACAAATCGAAACGAGCCGCCGGGCCAGGGATAACACTTGACCCCGGCCTTCTGAATCAGGGCTTCAATACCTGGCGTGAGGACGGCAAAGACCTCATTGCCCTGTGTCGGATAGGCCAGCGAAACGCCTGGCTGAGCGCACAGCATATTGGCGAGCCGGGTCGCGTTTTGATTGGCCTGCCCGGCCAATGACAGCCACAGATTATCGCTGAGCATGGCCTCGGCCTGCGCCGCGAGGAAGCGCATTTTCGGGGGCATATGACCTGATCGCTTGGCGCGGGCTTGCAGGGCGCCTAATTTCTCCCGCATCTTGCCGAACAGAAGAATGATCTCACAGCCGATCGCGCCGGTTTTGGTCAAGCCGAGGGTCAGCACATCGATCCCCGCCTTCCAGCTCATTTCGGCCGGGCTTGCGCCGGATGACACCAATGCATTTGAAAGGCGAGCGCCATCCAGATGTGCAGTCAGGCCCTCCGCCTTGGCGAGCGCTACATAATGCTCAATCTGAGCGACAGAATACGCGGTCCCGCATTCGGTGAGATTCGTCAGCGACAGGGTTTCCAGCGGTGTTTCATGCACGAAATCCGGAGCATTCGTCGCCAGCGCGTGTCGAAGCGCCGTCTCGTCGATTTGTCCGGCGGGCCCCGGTAGCAGGCGCAATTTGGCGCCGCCGGTGAAGAACTCTGGCGCGCCGCGTTCATCGCGCTCAATGTGTGCTTCGTGATGACAGGCAATGGCGCCAATCGGGGAACACATGACCGATAAGGCCAGCGCATTCGACGCCGTACCGCTGGCGCATAGCCAGAATTCAAAATCGTCGGTTTCGAATATGTCGCCCAAGAGAGATCGCAGCCGTCCGGTGATCGCATCATTGCCATAGCTTGCCGCAGAGCCTGAATTGGCGTCTGCGATGGCTTCGAGCACTTTCGGGTGCGCTGGCGCGGCCGTATCTGACGAGAAATCCATCGGCTACAGCATCACATCCGGTGTTTGCCACATCAGGTGCTGGCCACCATCGCTGGCGATCAATTGTCCGGTAATGCTGTCGGCTTCGATCAGGTAGCGCAGGGTTTTGACGATTTCGCCGGGATTGGACCCTTGCTGGGTCAAGGTCGCTTGCGTCTCCGCGGCGAATTCACCCGGCTTCTGGTGAACATTTTCCAGGGTCGGCCCGGGCCCAATGCCGTTGACGCGAATGTTAGGCGCGAATGACTGCGCCAGCGTACGTGTCGCCGACCACAATGCAGATTTTGAAAGCGTGTAAGTGAAGAAAAGCGGGTTCAGCTTCAGCACCCGCATATCGATCATGTTGACGACCAGACCGGCTTCATCCTGGGGCAGAGCGCGGGCAAAATGCTGCGCCAGTAAGATTGGCGCACGCAAGTTTGGCCCCATGTGGAAGTCCCAGTTCTTGCGGGAATGCTCGAGCGCGGAATCATCTTCGAACGTCGAAGCCGAGTTGACCAGCAAGGTCAGCGGGCCACCCAATGCTTCATGCGCGGCGCGTTCCAGGGTGGCGGTTTGTTCTTCACTTGAAAGATCGGCCTGGACCAGTTCAGCGCGGCCACCGGCAGCACGAATGGTCTTTGCTGTGGCTTCAGCGCCGGATTTGGACCCGCGATAGTGGACAGCAACGGCCCAGCCATCCGCACCCAGTGCTTCGGCCATGGCTTTGCCAAGCCGCGCACCAGCGCCAGTGACGAGCGCACGCTTTGGGCCTTCTGACACACGATTAGACACTTAATCCTCCTGGGTCGGCGAGGATACTCCGCTTAATCGAATCGGCGAAAATCGATCAGATTGAGAATTCCAAAAACAGCCACAGTGGCCAGAATGGCCCAAATAGATGCGTGGATCATGGCAACAGCCCTCAATTAAACTTGCGTCCTGTTAGACTGTCTTTATCGATTTGGCGAGCCCTGAAACTGTAAACGTGGTGTCGCACTTGGTGGATCTCAGATCGCAATTGTTTCGAACCTGGTTCCGCCTGTCGCGCCCGATGACATTGGGTGTGCGCGGGGTGGTCGAGAATGAGGTCGGTGAGGTCCTGTTGGTGCGCCACACCTACACCAAGGGGTGGTTTTTGCCGGGCGGCGGGGTCGAGCGGGGCGAAACCACCGACCTGGCGCTACGGCGCGAGCTGGAGGAAGAGGGCGGCGTCAGGATCACCGCTGCGCCAGAGTTGATTGGGATCTATTCCAACCACAGGATCTTTCGCAATGATCATGTCTTGCTGTACCGAATTGGCCGCGGCGACTGGACGGCGCAGGGCGACCCGATCGGCAGGGAGATCGCCGAGATTGCCTGGACCGATCCGAAAGATCCGCCATCTGAGGCGACACCAGGCACGCTGCGGCGTCTGCGCGAGCTGTATCATGACGCGCCGCAGTCGCTGGACTGGTAAGTCTAGCTTTCCGCGAACGCGAACAGAGCCGGCATCGTCATGAAGACGATCGCTGCGAGCAGCAAAACCAGAAGTCCGTATCGATCCCAAATCCGTCTCATACTGCCCGGTTTGACCCTCAAACACGGCACCTTTGCGGATGAGATGGCGGCACAATTTAGGCGGGAAAATTAAATCGGCATTAAGCCCTCATATGGCATGAAGAAAGCCATGCCGGGTGTCCCCTTTTCTCGGTGTGCTAAGCAGGCACTGGCGCGGTTATTCCTCCCCCTTAAATGGCGCGCCGGACCGGAACGAGACGACCGCGCTACAAATTAGCGTGGTCGTTTTGAATCTGCGATCAGGGCGCCGATATACAGACCTAGTGTGTAAACCGCGAGCAAGGCTGCGCCCCAGACGATGACCAGGCTTGCGGTCCAGATCTGCTTGCTGCCCAGTCCCATCGCGAGGAGGAGCCCGCCAATTCCGGTCATTTCAGCTGCCGTCTTCCATTTCGCCAATGTTGAGACCGGCATGTCCACGCTGGGCATCAGGCGCAGCAGTGTGGCGATCACATCGCGGACGATGATTGCAGCGGTCGGGATGAGTAGAACAAGGGTCGCGTCGTATTTTACGGTCAGCGCGATCAGGCTGACCCCGACCAGCAATTTGTCAGCGACGGGGTCAAGAAATGCACCGAATGCCGACACTGCGTCCAGTCGTCTCGCGGCATAGCCATCGATGAAATCAGTTGCGGCAACCAGAATGAACGCGGCGAAAGGCCAGTAAGACCCATGCGGGGCGGAATAGATCAGCCAGCCGACAAAGCCGGCCAGCCCGCATCTTGCGAGCGTCAGCGCATTCGGGAGCCAGGAGAGCGAGCGGTGTTCGGTCATCGATATCTGTGCTCAGAGCTCAGGGCGCCAATCGCCGGGCGCCATTTCGAAGCCAGAAAATTCAAATCCTGGTGCGACAATGCACGAAACCAGAGTCCACGCCCCGAGGCTTTCAGCCGCCTGCCAATGTTTAGCCGGTACGGTCAGTTGGGGACGCTGCCCGGCCCGTAAATCAGGCCCGAGCGTATGTGCGGCCGCGCCTTTGCCGTTCGCCGGTGACAGGGTCAGCGCGAGCGGCTCGCCTGCGTGCCACAGCCAGTGTTCATCGGCATCGACGCGGTGCCAGGCGGAGACCTCATCGGATTGCAGCAGATAGTAGATTGCGGTCGACGACGCCCTGCCCGTGCCGACTGCACGGAAGGTCTCGGCATAATGGCCGCCTTCGGGATGCGGTTGCATAGCAAGCAGGCGAATGATCTCATTCGCGCCGAGATCGCTGGACAAGGCGACCATTTAGAACCGGTCCTTGCGTCCACGAATCTCACCGAAGGTCGCCGCCGCATCTCCGGGATGCCCCATCGCCGCTTGCAGGGCTGGATTATCGGCACGCAGGAACGGGTTGGTTGCAAGTTCGCGGGCAAGTTCCATCGGCACCGTGCGCTCGCCGCGGGCGCGTTTCTCATCGATCTCGGCAACATAAGCCTGCAAGGCCGAATTGCTGGTCTCAATGGTCTCGGCGAAACGCGCATTGGCCTGCGTGTATTCGTGCGCGCAAAACAGGATGGTTTCAGGTGGCATGGCTTTGATGGCCTGCATGGAGGACCACATCATCGGCATGTCGCCTTCAAATACGCGGCCGCAGCCGAGCGCAAATACTGCGTCGCCGACAAAGGCCGTTTTGGCCGCTGCGACATGATAGGCAATGTGCCCGAGCGTATGTCCCGGAACATCCAGAATGCGCGCTTCCAGCTGGCCGAGCGACACCGAGTCGCGGCCGCCGACGGCGCGGTCGATCCCCGGGATTTTATCCGCTTCACCCTTTGGGCCAATGATCGTGCACCCTGTGGCGTCTTTGATCTTCAGGTTTCCGCCGGCATGATCCGGATGCCAGTGCGTGTTCCAGATGGCGGTTATGGTCCAGCCCTGCGCATCGGCTTCTGCGAGGTATTTGTCCGCGTCAGGCGTATCAATCGCAGCAGTTTCACCGGAAACCGGGTCATGGGCCAGGTAGCCATAATTATCACTCAGGCAGGGGAATTGATGTATGGTCAGCATGATCCCATCTCTCCACGGTAGATATTGAACGAAAAGAGTAGAGCCATATGCGCCAGCCGGCGGCAACCCTCGAGACCTTTTATCAATCGCGACTTGGTGAAGCGGCAGCGCGATTAATGGGCGCGCGAATGCTTGATCTGTGGGGCCCGTGCGAGGGATTGCGTGTGCTTGGAATCGGATATCCAGGACCGCTTCTGCCCGTTTGGCAGAAAGATGCCGCGACCTGTATTGGCGCCGTGCCAGAAGAGATCGGGCCTGTCCGACTGGCCTCAGACGCGGGTCAGAGCTTGTGCCTTGTCCCGGAACACCGATTGCCCTTCCCGGAAGGTCTGTTTGACCGCGTTTTTCTGCTCCACGCTCTGGAAGAGGCCGATAGTCCGCGGCAATTGCTGCGCGAGGCCTGGCGAATCCTGGCGCCTGAGGGCCGGATCGTTGTGGCGGTGACCAATCGGCGCAGCATGTGGTCGCTGGCGGACAATAAGCCATTTGGCCATGGCCGCCCCTGGACCCGCCAGCAATTGGTCGGCTTTCTCAATGATAGTCTGTTTCAGGTTACGGCGAGTACGACGGCCGTGCATATGCCGCCTCTGGATTGGCGTCTAATCACCGGCGCGTCGAAATCCTGGGAGCGGGCGGGCGAGCTCGCCTTGCCCGGATTGGGCGGGATTGTGCTGGTTGAAGCGGTGAAACGGCTCTACTCAAAACCCGGCGGCAGCGCTGCTGCGCCAGTCACACAAGCTGTAAAGGCAGGCAAACCCAAGGCGGTTATGCCTAGAAAACTGGCAGGACGAGATGCCGCGTCGACTGTTGAAAAGACCACGATTGACCTTATTCCGATAGCCGATAGGCGTAGAGTCACGGAAATTACTGGAGCCGGGGAAACATGAAACTCGTAACCGCAATATTCAAACCGAGCCGCCTGGACGCCGTAATTGATGCGCTCGGAGAAGCCGATGTATCTGGTATCACTGTCTCGGAAGTCCGGGGCTATGGACGTCAACAAGGCAAAACCGAGGTGTATCGCGGCGCTGAATACGAAGTTCGCCTGCTTCCGAAAGTGAAGGTCGAAGTTGCCTGTAGCGGCGCTGAAGCGGACCGCGTCGTTGAAGCCATCACGGGCGCGGCCAATACCGGAACCATTGGTGATGGTAAGGTTTTCGTCGCCGACCTTGAGACCATTGTCCGCATCCGGACAGGCGAGCGCAACGAACAAGCCATCGGCAGCTAGCTCGCAAACGCTCTGTGCAGATGCGCAAATTGGCATATGTCAAAAGCGCAGCGCATAGAGAGTGGTCATGAACATCGCAATTATCGGAGCCGGGCTGGCGGGATTGACGCTGGCGAACAAGTTATCGCCCGACCATGCGGTGACGGTTTTCGAAAAAGCGCGGGGCCCGGGCGGTCGGATGTCGACCCGGCGGTCGCCGCCATTCGCATTTGATCACGGCGCGCAGTATTTCACCGCCGAATCTGCCGCGTTTCAGGATTTCCTGCAGCCGCTTCAGGCGGCTCACACGGTCACCGAGTGGCCAGATGAGATTGAACTGCGCGGCGGCGCGAAAGTCTCAACCAAGCGAAAATTTGCAGCGACACCCGGCATGAATGCGATCTGCAAGCATCTCGCCGATACGATCGACGTGCGCGCGGGTATCAAAGTCGAGACGCTCAGGCGGCAGGATGAGGAATGGTATCTGAAGGATGCAACCGGAGCGCCGATCGGCCCATTCGACTGGGTCGTGTCGACTGCGCCCGCACCGCAAACGGCAGCTCTGTTCCCAGAAAGCTTTGAGGCTTACGATCGCATCGCTGGCGCCAAAATGCAGGGCTGTTTCGCGCTGATGCTGGGGTTTGACAGCGCTTTGGATCTGAGCTGGATGGCGCTCAAATCCGGATCACCACCGGTGGGTTGGATCGCGGTAAACTCCCAAAAGCCCGGGCGCGGCAGCGCTTATTCATTATTGATCCAGTCCTCGAATGCATGGGCGGAGGCTCATCTGGAGGATGATCCGGACGCGGTCGCCGCAGCCCTGTGCGCCGCTGCGTCGGACTTCACGAACGTTGATCTCGGCGCAGCATCGCATCAGGCGTTGCATCGCTGGCGCTATGCTGCGACGCAGGTTCCGGCCGGTGTACCTTACCTGAAGGATCAAAGCTTACAGCTCGCGGCCTGCGGCGACTGGTGCATTGGCGGTAAGGTTGAAGCCGCCTTCCTCAGCGCTGACGCCCTGGCGAAATCGTTTCAGTAGAGGTTCAGCTCTTGATTTTCGCGGCTGTTGGCTGCAGGTCATCTCGCTCAAACATGGAGTCCCTTATGTCCGGGCCACAGGCACTGCCGAACATCCTTGAAATCACCCCTTACAAGGGCGGTGAGAAAATGGTCGACGCACACAAGCTTTCATCGAATGAGAACCCGCTCGGCTGCAGCCCTGCGGCGCAAGCGGCTGTGGTCGAAGCGGCAAAGCATATGGAGCTGTATCCGGATGGCTCGGCTGCGGGCTTGCGCGACGCGATCGGAGCTAAATACGGGATCGACGCGGAGCGCATTGTTTGCGGTGCCGGGTCGGACGAGATTTTCCAATTGCTTGGCCGCGCGTATCTGCGCCCAGGAGACAATATCGTACAAAGTCAGCACGGCTTTCTGGTTTATCGGCTGATTGCTCAGCAAGCCGGGGCAGACATCCGCAGCGCGCCAGAGAAAGATCTGACAACCGACGTCGATGCGATGCTTGAACAGGTCGATGAGAACACGAAAATCGTGTTCCTGGCCAATCCGAACAATCCAACCGGCAGCTACATTCCCTATTCCGAGGTCAAACGCCTGCATGATGGCTTGCCAGAGAATGTCTTGCTGGTGCTGGACGGGGCGTATGCTGAATATGTCCGCAATAATGATTATAGCGCCGGAATGGAGATGGCGGGCGAGCAGGCAAATGTGCTGATGACCCGTACATTCTCGAAGATTCATGGCCTGGCGGCATTGCGCCTTGGCTGGGCCTATGGGCCGGAGAGCGTGATCGACGCCATTCACCGCACACGCGGGCCGTTCAATGTCAGCGCCGTGGCGCAAGCGGCCGGGATCGCCGCGATCAATGATGATACGTTCCAGGCCAGCTCTGCCGATCATAATAATTCCGAACTGATCCGGGTGCGCGATGCCGTCGAAAAAGCCGGTTTCAAAACCTATCCGAGCGTCGGCAATTTTGTGCTGATCGATTTTCCGGAAGAAAAAGGCCGAACAAGCGTCGAAGCCGATGCGTTCTTGCGCGGGCGCGGCATCGTGATCCGTAACGTGAATGTCTATGGTCTGCCGACCTGTTTGCGCGCCTCGATCGGCACCAAAGCGCAGAATGACGATATGATCGCGGCGATCGAGGCCTTTTCGAAAAGCTGATGTCTGACGCCGAGTTTGATAAGATTGCCGTTATCGGCATTGGCCTGCTTGGGTCGTCCATCGCGCATGCGGTGAAAGCCTATGGCGGTGCCAAACAGGTCGCGCTGTGGGATGCCTCTGATGAGGTCCGGGCTCGCACAGCCCGCGTCCTGGGCGACGCTGTTGCCGCGACGGCTGGTGAGGCTGTGTCTGGCGCAGATTGTGTGATCCTGTGCACACCGGTCGGAGTGTTTGGCGATGTCACGCAGCAGATTGCCGGTGATCTCGCCCCAGGCGCTATCCTCACCGATGTCGGATCAGTCAAAGCGACCCCGGCACGGGATATGGCGGCGCATTGCCCCAAAGGCGTTCATCTGATCCCCGGTCATCCGATTGCCGGGACGGAGCAGTCAGGTCCGGAAGCAGGGTTTGCCAGCCTGTTCCAGGAAGCCTGGCACATCCTGACGCCTCTGAACAACCAAAGTGGAGATTATGACGCTGCGACCGAACGCTTGATCGCGTTCTGGAAACAGCTTGGTGCGCGGGTCGAAACCATGGATCCGGTGCGGCACGACCGCGTGCTGGCCATCACTTCTCACCTGCCGCACCTGATCGCCTATAATATCGTCTCGACCGCCTATGACATGGAAAGCGTCGAGCAGGGTGAAGTGGTGAAATACTCAGCCGGTGGTTTTCGCGACTTCACGCGGATCGCGGCGTCGGACCCGACCATGTGGCGCGATGTGTTCCTCAACAACAAGGATGCGGTTCTCGAAACGCTTGGCCGGTTCAGCGAGGATCTCGCGGCATTGCAGCGCGCCATCCGCTGGGATGATGGCGAGACTTTGATGCGTGAGTTCTCTCGCGCCCGCGGCATTCGCGCGGCGATCATTGATGCCGGGCTGGATACCGCCGAAGCTGATTTCGGTCGCCGTCATGTGGATCCATCTGCAGAAGAGTGAACGGGCAGCGCTCCCCTTTTAAAAACGCCGCCCGTCCGATGTGCACGTCAAAAACGGCACCTACGCGATGAACGGTCTACGCCCGAAGGGTGCAAGAACGTTCTCACGGTCGGACGCCTACAAGGTTTGATAACTGCGGATCATCTCACCTGTCCCCCGTCCTGGGACCTGAGTTAGCGCAGACTGCCTGAATGAATTTCGTGTAATGTGTTGGCTTGCGTTCATCTTAGCGGCCGCCGGTCGCGGCGGCGATATGAGCATCCAACCAGTCGGCAAGCGGCTGATAGGTTGAAAATTGCGCGGCGCAGAGGTCGATGAGGTCCGGTTTTTCAACCTGTGTCGGATCGCCATAGTCGCACCACACGGTCAGGCTTTTACGTCTCAGCAAGTCGCCGCGTTCATGATCTTTTTCAAATGGCTTGGGCACGCGGGCCAGGTCTGGCGCGTTCATCCGGCCGCCATTCTGCAGCAATGTCGACAAAGCAGCGTGTAAACGCTCACCGGGCGGTCCCCCGACGGCTTCGCGATAGGCGGCGAGCTGGGCTTTATCAAACCCCATGATTCCGGCGCCGAGCACCAGTCCATCGGTTTGCAGGCCGAAGAATAAGCCGGTTTTGCTGCCGTCGCGGCGAAACAGGATGTGGAGGTGAGAATTATATGGCGTCTTGTCTTTCGAGAACCGGATGTCACGATGAATGCGAAACAGTTTCGCGCTGTGCGGCGTATCGGTTTCGATCTGCAGGCGGAAGCACATGGCATCCATAAAGGCCTGCGCCGGCGCTTTCCAAGCTGTTTCATAGCGCGACTTGTTCTGATTGAACCAGTCGCGCGAATTGTTCGCCTGGAGATCGCGCAAGAAGGCCAAAGTCTCGGGCGGAAAGATTTGAAGCTCAGACATGGTTTACTTTCCAGGCTTGGGCGGCAGGGTCGCGGCAAAACTCAGGGCGTATGAGACCCAGTCTTTCAATTGCGGCGCGTCACACGCATCGGCATCGATGAACACGAACCCGCGCATGATGCGGCCGGTAAAATCCATCGGCATGGCACCGGGGCGGGCCATGGCAGCGTCGTGATTGTCCTTGCCGACCCTGAACATGAACCGCCCATCGCC
>SPJK01018490.1_pt1 | contig 10364 bp, 10 predicted proteins | sample 3741771 | NCBI WGS metagenome assembly SPJK01 (sample SAMN10925997, study PRJNA522277) | cold seep metagenome | isolation source: Elba SIP-enriched marine methane seep metagenome, extraction at timepoint T2 | place: Italy: coast of Elba, Mediterranean Sea
AACTTTATCATTAATTTTCGTACGTTGTAACGGCCTATATCAAAGCCTTCTTCACGTAATTTCTTCATCAATTCACGGCTACCTAAGCTCTTGCGGCTCTGCTTACATAACGCTTTCATACGACGATGGAGATGTAAAACATCTGCACTAATCAACTGCCCTGGTCGTTTCCTCCAGAAATAATAAGCCGAAGTACTCACCTGCATAACTCGGCATAAATTTGTCATCGGGAAATACATCGATTCGTCTTTGATAAAGTCAAACTTTACTTCATTTCTTTCGCGAAGAAGACACTCGCCTTTTTTACCCACAGGGCACAAGTAAAATCTCTTTCTCCATACGTAAATTCTTAACTTCTTAACGCAATCGCTTTAGTTCTTCACGCTCGTCTACTGACAATGATTTACCTTCATGCTGTGATTCTATCTGCTCCTTACAGCGATACAGCATATTGGCTATACCCAGTGACTTTGCGGCTTCTGATACTGAATAACCCTGCTCTGGAACCAGGGCTACCGCTTCTTCTTTATATGTTTTAGAGGATTGTTTGTTAGTTCGTTTCTGTCAGACCACTACACTACCAGGTGGTTCAAGAACCTTGCCGGAGCGGGACCTACACCCACTGGAATTACCGACCTTGATCGACCGCCCCTCTCCCCTTGATTTGTAGATGTAAGATATAATATAAATAATTCAGAACTTGTCTTGGTCTTGTAAAAAATCTGGATGATACTGACCAGCAGGAAGTCCCTTTGGTGGATTGAGAACCATAATATTTGCTTGTTTAGCTAAAGGTAAATAATCGACGAACATAGCATTAATTGCCGCAGAAATAACCATTGTGATTGGGTCACCACCTCCACCAGAACTATGAACATATGTTTGATCATTTTGCCATAAAACTTGTCCCGTTCTGGTATCTCTTAACAGATATTCCATTTCAACTGTTACAGATGAATGAATAACTAAATATTGAGTACTCCAGTCCTTGATAGTAATAAATAACACAGCATCAGTGCCAAATAAATCAAAAAAACGATTAACAGGCAACTGATGGATATGGCCAGCTTCTACTAAGCCAAAATCACGTAAAATTAAGTCAGTTAAATAAACAGGAAAAACATAATACCCTCTTTCGCTTAATGGGCGAGTGATCGTAGTGATAAAAACAGGCGCAGCAGTCACTTCTGGTGACTCATTCATCACAGGTACAACAACGATTGATTTAGGTCGATGAGCATAAAAAGCATCTAGGTTATTTTTATGTTGGGCACAGCCAGCAACAAAAAAAACAATCATGAAAGAACTTAATATTCTAAAAATAGACATTATTGAACCTCATGAACATTTGAAAGCTGAGTATTATTAAATTGACCTTTGACACGCTTAATAAGCTTAGTCATAAGAGCCTCGGATTCAGGGTATAAAGTTTTTTCTTTCTCAAAAAAGCTTATTGCTCCATGTTTATCACCTCTTTGATATAAAATAAATCCATAGTCGGCATATAATCCAGGAGGAACTCTTTGGTTTTCTTTCACTGCATTATCTATTGTTTGCTGTAAAAATATACTTGCTTGTTCTGAATTATTTTCCATGTAACGCTCATAAAGGCTATTTTCATAATTTCCCCAATAAAACAGCTCTTTTGGCGCACAACCTGACAAGAATTGAACAGCCGATAAAACGAACAATATTAATTTCAATTTAGTCATAATCCACCCTGATAATTGTGCAAAGTAGAAATGATATTGTTCATCATATTGACAATAGCAGCATCAATTGCCTTTCCCTCTAATGTAGAATCAAAACCAGCCGTTCCTCCAAACCCTAAAGTACTTGATGCAGAAAGTGATGCTTCGCCAGTACCTTCCTCGCTATAAAATACTTCTCCAGTCGTAGGATTCACAAGCCTTATAGCTACTCTAGCTCTAGCTCGCTGAGTTTTTTGTTTACCTAGTAACCAAACTCCACCCGTTGTATCACGACCCAATTCAACTACTGAACCAACTATTAATGCATCAATACCTTTAATGTTCTTTTTAAATTGCTCAGCAGACTTCCCCATTAATTCAGCTTCATTTTTTAATTTGTCAATGTCTTGCCGCTCCATGACATTGAATCTTTGGGTCGCTATTAAATGACGAGCTAATAGGTCTGATGCCTGTTTACCTATTCTATCCCCAGCTTGATTGGTAAATAAGCCACTTCCATAAACTGATTCATTCGTAAATCTACCAATTGCTATGTTCATTCTTGCATGAGATGGTAAAGGAGCAACATGTACCTGAGGTCCTTTATCAACTACCCCTTCATTAACTGCCCTATTTACACAACCTGAAGATAGAACGGCTAGAAATAAAATAAATAATGATTTTGTCATATGATTTCCTTGTTTATTATCCAGTTTCTTAAATACCTAACGCCGCGGTAAGCTGCGGCTATGTAGTTGATTGTGTTGTGGCAGCGTAGCGGCCGCCACATAAACAAGCGACGGAATAGGCGTCAGGCTTGACCGCCTTGTTATGCGTTGTGGTGTGCATTAAAACGCTCCAAATCTTCGGGCATTACTAATGCATAGTGTTTTTTCATCCTGGCTTTGCATTCTTCGTTCATTCCTTCATTTTCCATAAAATGAGCGATTCCTAATCTGAAAGATTCCCTCAGATCCGATATGTGCACAGTTACAATTTCCCCTGGACGTAAAATATCAATTGATTTTTGTAAGGGAGCATTATCTACGTTGCCATATGAGTATGAGACAAGTGATGCGACCCCTTCATTAGATAGTCTCGACTCATGTGTCATTGTATGGAGTATCGAGCACCTTGCGGCATATAAATCAATAGATTTAGGCATCAGCGGCTTTTCAACATACATGTGATCGTCAACAAATTTCATAAACCGATCTTTTACGCCAATGTCACCACTTGCCACCCACGCTATCGAATCTATTCCAGAGTAAATCAAGCAGAGTGATGGAATAACGTAGTTCTTATCGATGCAATAATCAATGGCGTCAATGGACTGTATAAAACTCCTGTAAAAATTATTGTACTTCGTCACTCCAGCTATCCTTACGCATAACAAGTTATTATCCAGACCGGTTTATCTACAATCAGAAATCCGAAAAAACACCCTTCTGACTCTTTCACCCAATTCATCTAAACGGGATAACATTACAATTGTAAAAATAACCCGTTTCCAGATAACTTCTAAAAAATATTTTTTCTCAAATTATATTTGATTATTATGATTTCGCGTAGTTAAGTATTTAACTGAATAATACACAGAACTGTGCTAAGGCTTGTATCTCTTTATACAGTGGTGATATGCTGCATTGAAATAGTTGTTCTATTTTTGGTTGATAGAACACACTCTATCTCTAGTATTTCGGGTCATAAATGGCTCGCCTATCCGTCAGGGTGGTATTATAGGTGCTTGATTTTATTAATGGATTTTTCGCATAGCTTTCCTATTCAAGCTTTCATAGGTTTATCATCATCGTAACAAGCCTTCATTTACACGTTAATCCAGCAACTTAAAAAACAAAGGGGGGCAGCCAGCAATACCGCTTCCATAAATAAACTAACTGCATGAATTACAAATTAAAAATGGAAGGATCCATGTTATCTGAGTTTTATGGCAACTGATCAGCTTATGGGTACGACGAGAACAGAAAAGGCTTTAAGATAATGAATTTATCCCCTTTTGATGTCAATGACTGAAACAGAAGTGGATACAGGTATATGACTACAGCAAGCACGCCGTGTCGTTAAACGAACACCCAAAGTGTTATCTTAAGACTATACCAAGAGAAGAGTATGTCATGGCTTGATATAATTATTATAATTTATGACTGGAAGTGGTAGTGGTATCTGCCCACTTGATTGTATTCTGTTTTGAAGGTTAATTTTGAAAGTTTCAAGCAAGGGGGTTATTAAATGGCATCCATTAAGTGAAAACCGTTTATAATCTAATTCGAAAGTTTAAGCCTCATCACAGCCTGACAAATATTTTAAACAATCTTTTTCTTTTTTAATCAGTAAAGGATAATATTCGACTGCTGACTATGTCAGTCAACGCTGATATTTTAACAAGGCGGAAAAAACAATCAGTTAAAGCTGATTTACTTTTAGGGAGGATGGCGAATTTGATTTTTTAGCTTGATATGGTGGCGATACCGGGGATCGAACCTGGGACCTCGGGGTTATGAATCCCGCGCTCTAACCGGACTGAGCTATATCGCCAGAATTATCACTACATGCGTACTTCCGTACCTACAGAGCACGAGAATTTTACATAGCTATTGCACTTTTGTCAAACATTAAATCTGAAGTGCACGACATCTCCATCCTGTAAACAATACTCTTTACCTTCAAGCCTCCATTTGCCTGCATCTTTTGCACCCTGCTCTCCGTTACATTCTATATAGTCCTGAAATGAAATGACTTCAGCCCGAATAAAGCCTTTTTCGAAATCAGTATGAATAACACCAGCGCCCTGAGGTGCAGTTGCATTGACAGGAATTGTCCAGGCTCTAACTTCTTTGACTCCCGCAGTAAAATAGGTGGATAGATTTAATAAGCTATATGCCGCTCGGACCACTCGATTCAAACCTGGCTCGTCCAATCCGAGATCCTGCAAAAATTCCTGTTTTTCTTCGTCCTCCAATTGTACAATTTCAGCTTCTATCGCAGCACAAACTGGCACTACATTTGCGCCCTCTTTATCTGCAAACTCGCACACCTGTTCCAGCTTGCTGTTATTTTCAAAGCCATCTTCCTGTACATTGGCAATATATAATGTAGGCTTAATGGTAATCAAGCAATATTCTTTAATGATTTTTACTTCATCTTCATTCAGACCCATTGAACGAACAGGCTCTCCCTGATCCAAATGATCCGCTACTTTTTCCAGAACCTGCTTTTTAGCCAATTCTTCTTTATTTCCAGATTTGGATGCCTTGGTTGTTTTTTGCAGTGCTTTTTCTACCGTTGCAATATCTGCCAGTGCCAATTCTGTATTAATGACTTCAATATCATTGATAGGGTTCACTTCTCCGGCAACATGAATCACATTACCATCTTCAAAGCAACGCACGACGTGAATGATCGCATCCGTTTCACGGATATTGCCTAAAAACTGATTTCCCAATCCTTCACCCTTGGATGCTCCGGCAACCAGACCGGCAATATCGACAAATTCAATCGTTGTCGCAATAACCTTTTCAGGATTAACTATGGCTGCCAGCTGGTCAATACGTGGATCAGGCACCGGCACAACCCCCACGTTTGGATCGATAGTACAAAAAGGGTAATTCTCGGCAGCAATAGTTGCCTCAGTCAAAGCATTAAATAAGGTTGATTTGCCGACGTTAGGTAATCCTACAATTCCACAATGAAGAGCCATAAATGTTTATCTCTAAAAATGATTGTTTAGCCCGCTCACTGCAAGACGATGCCAGTGCGAGTTCAATTAAATCCACATAAAAAGGCAGCGATTATACGCCCGATTTAAGAAATCTAAAAACTCTTTAAAAACGGGCATGATCAGAATTTCAATCTAGACCGCTTCTAGCTGAGACGTTTTGGAATAATGCAGACAAATATACATAAAAAACTGAGCGCCAAATATCAGATTTGCCAAAAGCAAATGTAATGGTTGCGCATAGGCTGGAAACCCTAGCCGGTCCAGCGCCATCCCTGCATATATTGCAATGATAATGTTAAAAATTAAAACTACCGCACTTTTTCTCAACAGATTTTCTGCTGAAACCGTTCGAAATATCTTCCAGACTATAATTAAATTAAATACCAGGATTAAAGCCGCAAAAGAACGATGCACATAAAAAATAAAAGGAAAACTGTCCCGCCAGAATTGTCTTTGGATATATTTATGTTCATTGGCAATTAAATCAACGGCTTCTCTGACCTGAGTGCCCATCACCACTTGAAGTAATGTCAGCAACATAGCCAGAATCAAGAATGAAGTCAAATAGTCAGGCACCTGGCTGGATTCAATTTTTTTCAAACTTGCAGCCTGAGACCGGGCAATGGCATAAATCAGCAATGCAACGATAAACAAGGCCAACAACATATGCAGGGTAATCATCACCGGCTTTAAATTACTGGCGACGACCAGTGCCCCTAACCATCCTTGAAAGCTGACCAGCAAAAATATGGCAACGGACAAGTAAAAAATGGCTTTATCTGATTTTAGATAGATTCGGGATGACCAGGCGGTTAAAAATATCAATATCCCGATACTGACGCCAACCAGACGATTGCCATATTCCGTCCAGGTTTTAACCACGTTAAACTGGGTGTTTTTATAGCCCCGGTCTGCATAGATTTCCTGATAGTTTGCGGGCAACTGTGAAATATCAGTGGGCGGTATCCACTGACCAAAGCAGGTCGGCCAGTCAGGGCAACCCATTCCGGCACCTGAGGCCCGAACGATACCACCAACCAGAATAACAGCATAAACCGCGATAATTGTAATAATGCCAAGACGTCTGAATTTAAATTCTGAAACAGGATCAATCATATTTAAAGACTATAAAGAAAAACCAAGACAAATTGTATCAAGTGTTTCCAATATAGCCTTGAGAAAAATCAATTATTGACCCTGATGTTCCTCTCATCATCCCAGCATGGATTGCGCCAGTTCAATTTCTTCTGAAACACCATCAATTTCCAGAATTTCATCATAGGCTTCGAGACCTAAACGGGCAAAAGAACCCACTGTGTTCCAGTCAATTCGATTCGCAGGATGATCAGTGCCCGATATGCTTTGCAAGAAAGCCACTTGAACCAAATCCACGTAATCTGCTTTCTCCACGTCTTCACGTTGAAAATTGGCGTATTCAGAAGCCACTAATTTTAGTTCCTCAGGAAAATCCCAGGTATCCATAATGATCTTACCGATTGCTGGATGGGCTTTATCCAGTAATTTATCCAGCCGTGATGCGCTATCTTTAAACTCCGGGATATTTTCTACCAGAATCAGAATCGGCAGCTTTCCAATCTGGTGTATCAATCCAGCCAGCATAGCTTCATCCGGACTTAAATGAGGTACAAACGAAGACAGTGCCCGGCTAATCGATGAAACATTGACGCTTTGCTCCCAGACATCTCTGAAATACTGTTCCAGCATGGGTGTAGATGGCGTGTACATTTGCTGCATGACCAGACTGGTAATCAACGTTCTTATCGTGGTACTTCCGAGCCGGGTGACTGCCATTTGAATAGTTTTCACTTCAACAGCACCGCGATAGAGCGGGCTATTGGCAACCTGTATCAAACGTGCAGATAATGAGGCGTCAGTTACAATCATTTCTGACAACTGCTGTGCTGATGAATTTCCCTGAGCGACTGCATCGCGGACTTTTAACGCTATATCAGGTAAGGTAGGCAGAATCAGACGGTTGGCATCCAGTTCTTCCTTTACATGATCCAAAAAATCCTGAACCGATTTAAATTGCATGATAAAAAAACCTATTGAAAGTCAATAATTGTAATCTTATTTTTAAATTCGTTAGCAAGTGTAAGGTTATTTTCAGTCACCTCATTTTCAGCCATCACGATTAGATAATAGTGTTGTTCATCCCAGCGTAAAGCCGCAATAACCTGACCTAATTGCAGATCTGTGCTATCGGCCATTACAGGACAACAAATCTCTACATTTTCAATGTATTGGGACACACCTAAAAATAATCTTCGCTTGGTTTTACCCAGATAATGTGTCCTGGCAATAATCTCTTGTCCAGTATAGCATCCTTTATTAAAACTGATTCCGCCCAGCCCGTCAATATTCAACATTTGAGGTATAAACTGTTCTGAAGTTTGTTGTCTAAGCCATGGGATTCCCAAGATAAATTCCTGATACTGCCAAACAGCCGTGCATACTGAAAAAAAATTATTTTTTTCCAGATCTTGCCCAATCGAATGCATATCCCGCTCAGATTCAGAAATAACATAATAATAATTCGGCGCAGCAGCCAGGCGAACCCATATGTCTTCAGCTTGACTGACAGCAAAAGCATCATTATTCAGCGAAAGTTGTGGATGATCCAACATCACCCCACGCACTTTCAGGTCTTGCATCTCGGCAAACTGGACATCTGAACGCAATACATACAGACGTAATTTGCTGACGACTTTTGCCCGCAGATCAGCCGGTAAAAGCATAAAAAATTCATTGCCATGACGCAACAGCATCAGGCTTGAAATGGTTCTGCCTTTTGCATTACAGAATGCAGCAAAAACAGCATGCTGCTGATCCATTTCAGGCACATGACAGGTCAACTGGCCTTGCAGGAATTGTTCTGCATCCTGTCCGCTGATTTTAATGACAGACAAATAGGCTAGATCACTGACAAAGGACTGTTGCCTGTCAGTGTCTGCCTGTTGTTTCACATATTCCTGCACCGACAACGGTTGTTTTGCATTTAAATTATCCTTCCTTTCAATTTCCATTGTTTAACTACCTAAATCCAATGTAAGTTCAGTGTCAGAATTATAGCAATTTTAAATAGACAAATACCTGAACATTCATGAATGCTTTTTCTGGTTTTAAAAAAACAGTGGCTATCTAAATGATTTTCTGAAATTTCTGAACTACAATTTAGATAGTCGCATTTATCTGAACAAAAAAATCCATAATTGCGTTGATAGTTCAGCAGATGACTGTTAAAGTTAATTCAAATATTGATCTAATTTATGCCATTTTTGATACACACATCAGTCAATATAGGTTCAAAATTAATACCGGCTTGATATACCCATTGAATTGCAAATAATAATTAGTTTCTGCCATACCCGGATTCTAAATTTTTTAACTGTTTCTATATCAAAAGCTTATGCCCCAAAACAACCGACCCTTATCACCTCATCTTCAGGTTTACCGTTTACCCCTGACGGCTTTCGTTTCTATTACACATCGAATAACCGGCACTATTCTGGCTTTAGGCATGATTCTCTACGTCGGCAGCTTTTTCGTCCTTTTGCAAGGAGCAGATCAGTATGCGGAATTACAATCAATACTTACCTTAACCCCAGTAAAAATAATCGTCTGGCTGTTTATATATGCCCTGTTCTTCCATCTATGTCATGGACTCAGGCATTTACTCTGGGATATAGGTTTAAGTTTTGAGAAAGAAACCATGAATCGAAATGCCTCAATAGAAATTATTTTGGCTTTCATCTTAACCGTGCTGATCTATTAATCTATTATGGAATACCAAACACCAATAGCAAAAGTTAAAGGCCTGGGTTCAGCAAAAACCGGGACTGTTCATTTCTGGATGCAAAGAATCAGTGCGATTGCTTTAATACCGCTTTCAATCTGGATGGTCATTTATACTCGACATATAATGCAGACCGACTATGCCGAAATGCTGGCCTGGATCAGTACTCCATGTAACAGTATTTTAGCCATTTGCTGGTTAGTTGCTGCCTTTTATCATGCTGCTATAGGTCTTCAGGTGATCATGGAAGATTATATTCATTCTGAATGGCGCAAACTCACTACCATTTGGGCGATGAAACTGCTATTTTTATTTCTTGCTATTTCAGCGATTTTTGCTGTATTTCGTTTATCTTTGCTTAGTTAAGGTTACTCATGTCATCAGCATATAAAATTACTACACACCATTATGACACGATCGTTGTGGGTGCAGGCGGTGCCGGTTTAAGGGCCACATTCGGCATGGCAGAAAAAGGTTTAAAAACAGCATGTATTTCCAAAGTATTCCCTACCCGTAGCCATACTGTTGCCGCGCAAGGAGGAATAAGCGCTGCCCTGGGCAACTCGGGTGAAGACGATTGGCGCTGGCATATGTATGACACTATTAAAGGCTCTGATTGGCTGGGAGATCAGGATGCAATCGAATATATGTGCCGTGAAGCCATCCCGGCTGTATTAGAACTGGAACATTACGGCGTGCCATTTTCCAGAAATGAAAATGGAAAAATCTATCAACGCGCCTTTGGCGGTATGACAACGCATTTCGGCGATGGTATCGCTCAAAGAACCTGTGCTGCAGCCGACCTGACAGGGCATGCAATATTACATACCCTTTATCAACAATCCTTAAAACATAATGCTGAATTTTTTATAGAATACATTGCGCTGGACTTAATTATGGATAACGGCGAATGCCGGGGTGTCCTGGCCTGGTGTCTGGAAGATGGATCGCTTCATCTGTTCCGGGCTCACATGACTGTTCTGGCAACCGGAGGTTATGGGCGCTGTTATTTTTCCTGCACCTCTGCACATACAGTCACCGGCGATGGCAATGCCATGATTTTAAGAGCCGGACTGGCTTTACAGGACATGGAATTTGTTCAGTTCCACCCGACAGG
>SPJK01014227.1_pt1 | contig 10361 bp, 8 predicted proteins | sample 3741771 | NCBI WGS metagenome assembly SPJK01 (sample SAMN10925997, study PRJNA522277) | cold seep metagenome | isolation source: Elba SIP-enriched marine methane seep metagenome, extraction at timepoint T2 | place: Italy: coast of Elba, Mediterranean Sea
ACAAGTCTCCGTTAACTGGATCCCCGATATCTTTTCATTGCGCTTGATCAACCACAGCATGAAAGAGATTTCTGGCATTCCGATTATTACGCTGTCAGAAACCCCACTCGTTGGCGTACGCTTATTAGCTAAATCTATTGAAGACAAGATTCTGTCGGCCTTGATTTTATTACTGATTAGCCCGATTCTGCTTATGATCGCTATCGCCGTCAAACTTGATAGCGAAGGCCCTGTGTTTTTCCGTCAAAACCGCACTGGCTGGAATGGGAAGTCTTTCCGTATTTTTAAGTTTAGAAGTATGTATGTGCATCAGCCAGAAGCGGGCAAGGTCAAGCAAGCAGAAAAAGACGACCCTCGCATTACCCGTGTTGGAGCCTTTTTAAGGCGCACTAGCTTGGATGAGCTCCCTCAATTATTCAACGTGCTGCTCGGCGATATGTCTTTAGTAGGTCCTAGGCCACATGCTATTCAACATGATGAAGAGTATTCAGAACGTATTTTTGATTACTTTGCACGCCATCATATTAAGCCTGGTATCACAGGTCTGGCACAAGTACGTGGCCTGCGTGGTGAGACCAAAGACATTGACCAAATGATTCAACGCATTGAGTCTGACATTGAGTATATCAACAACTGGTCAGTCACTTTAGACCTGTCAATAAACTTTAGAACCGTCTTTGCTTTCACAGGTAAAAACGCATACTAAACACCATGCAGGCTTTAAGCCTGCATGTTAATCTTTGATTCTTTTCATATTTTCATCAACAATTTCAGACCTTAAAGTCTGCTTATTCACGCAATCAATCTAAGCCAATCTTTCTTACAATGCGCAATAGACAGTAAGAAATAATAGGTATGGCAAGACCACAAAAAGTCAGACTAGGTGAAGTTCTGATCCAACAAAAGCTGATCACCGATGATCAGCTGACCAAAGCACTGAGTGAACAAAAACGCACTGGCCGCAAGCTTGGACGCGTGTTTGTAGAACTCGGCTTTGTCACGGATAAAGAAATCTCCGTCGCTTTGGCTCGCCAATTAAATATCCCTTTTGTTGATCTCAACAAGTCTAAAGTCCAACAAGAAGTCATTAATAAGTTCCCTGAGGCGCTAGCCAGGCGCTACCGCTGTATCGTATTAGCCGAGAACAATAATGGCTATATGGTGGGTATGGTCGACCCAACTGACCTGTTTGCCTATGACGAAATCATTCGCCGCTTAAATAAAGACGTCAGCTTGGCTGTGGTAGTCGAGTCCGCTCTGCTACAAGTCATTGAACGCAGTTATCGCCGCACCTCAGAAATCTCTAACCTCGCACATGAACTGGAACAAGATCTTGGCGAAGATGAAAGTGATTTAGCGGATTTTGGCGAAGCCAAAACGGCTGAAGAAGCGCCAGTTGTTAAATTACTGCACACGATTTTTGAAGATGCAGTGCAAGTCCGCGCTTCTGATATTCATATTGAACCCCAAGAGCATAAGCTGTTTATACGTTTTCGTATTGATGGCGTGATGCATCAGCAAACCATTGCAGATAATAAAATTACACCTGCGCTGGTCTTAAGACTCAAACTGACTGCAGGGCTGGATATCTCAGAAAAACGCCTGCCACAAGATGGTCGCTTTGCGATTAAAGTCAAGAAACAAGCCGTGGATGTGCGTCTATCAACCATGCCAACACAGTATGGCGAGTCAGTGGTCATGCGTTTGCTGATTCAAAACTCCAGTCAGTTCTCATTAGATAAACTCGGCATGCCTCCAGTCATGCTTGATCGTTTTAGAAAGCTGATTCACAAACCGAGCGGCGTTGTACTGGTCACTGGTCCAACAGGCTCTGGTAAGACCACCACCTTATACGCTGCATTGAATGAGTTAAACTCACCCAGCAACAAAATCATTACTGCTGACGACCCTGTTGAATATCGCCTTGCAGGCATTAACCAGGTGCAGGTGAATGACAAAATCGACTTGGATTTTTCACGCGTATTGCGCTCTACCCTACGTCAAGACCCTGACATTATCTTATTAGGTGAGATGCGCGATCAAGAAACAGCTCAAATCGGCTTGCGCGCGGCGATGACCGGACACTTTGTGTTATCCACCTTGCATACCAATGATGCGATTTCTACACCGATGCGTTTGATTGACATGGGTGCACCAAAATTTATGGTCGCAATGTCAGTGGTGGCTGTGGTTGCGCAACGTCTAGTACGTAAAAACTGTGAGCATTGTCTAGAGGAAGTGCAACCAGAGCCATTTGAAGTCGCTTTTTTAGAACAAGAGCTTGGCGACCAAGTACACCAACATAAGTATTACGCTAGCCGTGGCTGCAACGCGTGTAATGGTGCTGGCTATCAAGGCCGAATGGGTGTCTATGAGTTGCTAGAAATGAATAACACCTTGGTCGACGCTGTAAACCATGATGATCAGGCCGCCTTTATCAAGCTGGCACGTGCGCATATGAAAGGCAAAACATTGCGCGCGAATGCTATCAAACTGGTCTTGCAAAAGAAAACCACTATTGCTGAAGCGTTACGCATCAGTAACCAGTTAGAAGGCTAAACTACATGCCTTACTTTGCTTACAAAGGCCGCAACCAACAAGGAAAACTGGTCAATGGCGTATTAGAAAGCGCCGATAGCAAAAGCTTGTCTGCCCTATTGTTGAGCCAAAGCATCACGCCAATCGAAATCAAAACCAGCCGCGCACCAGGCAATACTAAAAATCTGGAAGAACTCCAGCTGTTTAAAGAAAAAATTACCTCTCTCGACATTATGCTGTTTAGCCGACAGATGTATACACTGCTTAAAGCAGGTATCCCTATTATCAAAGCCTTGAACGGCTTGCAGGCTTCTACCAAAAATCAGCGATTTGCAGAAGTGTTAAAAAAAGTGCGCGAAAGCCTGGATGGCGGTCGTGAACTCTCGGCCGCATTACAAGCACACCCTGACCTGTTTGACGGTTTTTATATCAGCATGGTCAAAGTAGGTGAAACCACCGGCCTGTTGGATCAAGTGTTCTTGCGCATGTTTGATCACATTGAGTTTGAGCGCTTTATGCGAGACCAAATCAAGTCAGCGCTGCGCTATCCAAGCTTTGTCATCATTGCCATGGCGGTTGCAATGGTCGTCGTCAATATTTTTGTGATTCCTGCTTTTGCAAAAGTTTTTGACAAAATGGGATCCGACCTTCCCATATTGACGAAATTTTTGTTAAGCACTTCTAACTTTATGTTGGATTACTGGGTATTTATGTTGCTATCCGTGATCGGCTTATTCATTGGCTTTAGATACTATACCTCGACCGATGACGGACGACTGCAATGGGACTCTTTTAAACTAAAACTGCCTATTGCAGGTAAGATTGTCCAAAAAGCCACCATGGCAAGATTCGCCAGAAGCTATGCTTTGGCAGGCAAAAGTGGCGTGCCTGTTACACAAGCATTAACACTAGTGGCCAAGACTGTCGACAATGCGTTTATTGCACAAAAAGTCATGGATATGCGCGATGGTGTTGAACGGGGTTCCAGCATGCTCAAAACCGCCACGGACACAGGTGTTTTTAACTCGATGGTCTTGCAAATGATTGCCGTGGGTGAAGAGTCAGGTGCACTGGATGAGCTAATGGAAGAAATTGGCGAAATGTACCAGCGCGATGTTGAATATGAGATTAAAACACTCGGTGCGCAAATTGAGCCAATTATGATTTTATTCCTAGGCGCAATGGTGCTTGTACTGGCACTCGGTATTTTCTTACCCATCTGGGACTTAGGCTCAACCGTAAATAAATAAAGTAAATCATTAAAGTTTGCCACCCAAAAACCGTAAACTAAAGTGAATTAAGTAACATACTTTAACATTTGAAGGTTATTTCCTAATGTTAAATTATTGTTAACTAGTAAGTGCAATTGTTGCCCCGCACCCGCTCATTGCAATAGCCGATAACACACACTTAATTAAATAGTGTGTTGAGTTAGCAGTAAATATCAGCTTTTTTGTATTTAAAGAACGATTGTGAACAGATTGACAGAGGAAGTAATGTTAAATCAGCGACAACCAAATGAGCAGTCAGGTTTTACACTGATTGAGTTAATCGTGGTGCTCATCGTGCTGGCAATTCTTGCCGCATGGGCAATGCCGCGCTTTACCAACATTCAAAAAGATGCTCGAATGGCAAAACTCAATGCTGCCAAAGGCAGTGTTGCGGCTGCATCGAGCCTTATCCATGCTTCTGTACTGGCAAAAAGTGGTCAACCAGACAGTGTCGCTTGTGCGACTAGTGGCATCACTGCTGACAACAGTGCTGGTGCAAGTGGTCAAGCCTGTACAGAAAATGGCCCTGTTTACCTTGTATATGCCTACCCAGATGCCACTGACTTTGGTACAGGCGGCACAGCAGCACCAACGCCAGGTATTTTGGCAGCCGCTGGACTCACCACAACCTTCAACCCTACTAAAGCTGAACTCAATACTGAAGGCTATGATTATGCCGTCGTCGGTACGACCGCAACATTTAGCGTTTTAGGTGGCACAGGAACGTGTTCCTTTAGCTACCAAGAAGCGATTGCCAATGCAGCACCAGTCATCAGCAGTGTCGATACAAGTGGTTGTTAACGAATAACAAAATAATTAATTTTTTTAGGAGCTATTAAACATGCGCGGGTTACATTCAACAAAACAGTCAGGCTTTACGTTAGTAGAGTTAATTGTCGTGATTGTTATTCTAGGGATATTAGCAGCCACTGCTTTACCTAAGTTTATTAACGTGACAGATCAAGCCAATAATGCTGCCATCAACGGCTTGGCAGGTGGTTTAAGATCAGCCGTCACCGTGGCTCAAGCCAGACACTTTGCGGAAGGTGATGGCGACACTTCAGTGACTATGGCAGATAGCACCACTGTAACCGTTAATGCAACTACAGGTATTCCTACTGCAGATGCAGCGGGGATTGTTGCTGCTATGCAAACCATTGATGGCTTCACAGCAGCCGATGTCAGTGGCACATTTACATTCAACTTTGCGACACCAGTTGCCAATTGCATAGCAACTTATAATGGTACAACAGGCGCAGTTGCTGTCACTACAACTGGTTGCCCTTAACAAAATCAATGGTATTAGGCTCAGCTAAACACCTTAGCTGAGCTTTTACAACACAATACCCATTTAGCTCTATTTTATGTCTTCACAACAAGGCTTTACCGTTGTCGAGCTAGTTACTGTCATTGTCATCGTGGGTATTTTAGCGTCTGTGAGTGCACCCAAGTTCGTCGGTAATGATGCTTTTGCTGCGCGCGGCGCGTATAGCACGCTGCTATCCAGCTTGCGGCTTGCACAAAAAACCGCCATTGCGCAGCGCACCACTGTCTATGTCAACCTGAACACCACCACGCGTGCAATCTGCCTTGGCTACAACAGTGATTGCAGTACACCTGTCACCGACCCCGCGACCAATGCAGCGTTTAGTAAGACCCTGCCAACCTCTGTGAATTTAGCCACCACACTCACACCAATTGCCTTTACTGGCAGCGGCAAAGAAAGCGCTAATAACGTTGTTGTACTCTCAGTGCAAAACAATGTGGTGAGCGAAGCACCACGCACTATTACCATCGAAGCAGACACGGGCTATGTCCATTAAGATGCGCGCAAAACACCAAGCTGGTGTCACCTTGATTGAGCTGATCGTGTTTATCGTGATTGTGAGCGCGGCCTTGGCTGGCGTGCTAAAAGTATTAGAAGTCACTAGCAAAGCCAGTGTCGATCCATTATTACAAAAACAGGCGCTGGCGATTGCGGAATCGTTGCTGCTCGAAATTGAACAACAACCATTCACCTATTGTGATCCCGACACAGACGCCAATGCCAGCACAGCTACTTCAACAGCTGGCTGCGCCAACACCTCACAAGACAACGGCGGCGGTACACTGGGGCCAGTGCCCAACACAGAAAGCCGCTATAGCAACACCATCCCATTTGACAATGTGGCTGACTACAATGGCTTTAGCATGCCAGATGCCAATTGCAGCGGCATTTGCAACCCCGGTGGCAATGGCACTGGCACAGTGATCGATGCTAGTTTAACTGGCTACAGCGCCAGCGTGACGATTACGCGCATTGGTGGCACTGGCAGCTTTGCGACCTTTTCTGCTGATGCAGTATTAAAAATCACCGTGAACGTCACTGGCCCTGCCAATACCACAGTGCAACTCTCTGGTTACAAGGTGAGATATGCACCAACGATCTAGCACACAAACACTGCAAGGCTTTACGCTCATTGAGCTGATTGTTGTGATCACCATTGTGGCGATTCTCGCAGCCACTGCCAATAAGTTTATTGCCAATCCCACGCAATCTTATTTTGACCTTGAGACCCGCGCCAATCTGACAGACCGCGCCGACACGGCATTGAGGCAGATGGCCAGACAAGTGCGCAACGCGTTGCCCAATAGTGTACGCACCACAACGGGGACAGATAGTTTTATCGAGTTTCTACCCGTTAAACACGCGGGCCGTTATCGCGCCAGCAAAGGTGTTTCAGGCGATGATGAATTAGACATCAGCAGCACCACTGATACGTTTGAAATTTATGGTAGCGCAGTGACCACGACAACAGGCGACCAGATTGTGATTTATAACCTTGGCGAACCTGGTTTAGACGCCTATGAATCCAATGCCGCTAATCGCAAAAACGTCTCTGGCTCAGGTAACTCCTTGACTTTTACAGGCAGCACAGCGTTCCCGCTCTCATCACCAGGCAGCCGTTTTTACATCGTTAACACACCAGTGACCTATGCCTGTGACATGACAACCGACCCCAACAATAAAAAATTACTCATGTATAGCAACTACGCGATTCAGGCATCGCAACCCACAAGCATTGCAACACTGGATGGACTTAGCAGTGTCCGCAAAAGCATTCTTGCCGAACAATTAAGCAGCTGTGCATTTGATTACAGCCCTGGCGTGTCGCAACGTTCAGGTATCGTGAATTTAACCATTGCCATGCAGCAAGACACAGCCAATGTGCGGCTGATGCATCAAGTCAATGTGGCAAACACACCATGAGTAATAGAGCACAACAAGCTGGCTTTTTGTTACCGGCGGCAATTTTTATACTGGTGATTCTCGCAGGATTGGGTGCTTATGCGCTCAATATCAGCAGCGTACAAAACAATGCCTCAATTCAGGATATTCAGGGCACGCGCGCATACCATGCCGCACGCGCAGGTACTGAATGGGCCGCACATCAAGTTATTCAAACCACCCCATTGACGACATTACCTGCTTGCCCTGCAACCACGTTGACGATTGACGGGTTTAATGTCGCTGTTGTGTGTGAGAGCACGGCTAGTTATACCGAGCAAGGTGGCGACAACACCATACAGCTGTACGACATTAGCAGTACCGCCAGCTATGGCACCGTTAATACCAAAGGGTATATCGAGCGCCGCATTGATGTGACCTTAAGTAAATGCGTTCAAAATAGTACCGCACTTTGTAACTAGCACGACCTTAGTTTGTAAACACCCACGGACAATCCAATCATCAGTACAAATAAAGCCCTATGAACACGTTTATCTTGTAATTATTTAATCACAACAGCAATGATAATAAAGGTATTGATCAGACCCTTATTGCTTTCGCAAGATTATGCATCTTAATTCATTTTAAAAATGAAACAAATTTTCAAAAACAGTTTACTTTTCGTTTCATTAGTACTGATGTGCACGCTTAATGCGTCAGTAGCCAGTGCAGAAACCCTAGTGGTCAATGCCTATGGCGATCAAACGCGTAATTGTACATTTCTGTTGTTTTGTACTGATACTTTCCCCAATATGACGGTATATGTAAACGGCGTTTCTTATGGCATGCAAGAAGTCTCTAGTACTGCCCAAGATTATTCATTCAATGTCACGTTACCTAGTAGTGACCCAGTTAATATCGATGTGTTATTTGATAACGATGCTTACTATGGATCATTAGGCATACTCTTTGGTAATTCAGGCGATAGAAATCTTTTTATTAATTCAATTACGATTGGAAACAAAACTTTTTCGCCAACTGGTAGTGGTGTGATTAAAGATATAGGCGACGGTTATGCTGCGGCCACTGACGGCGTCAATACCAGCACTTATAGCAGTGGGATGTATAATAACGCGGCACTTAGAATGTCATCCACATTGGCAGAAATTATCACGCCCGCAACATTAATCGCCGAATACCATTTTGAAGAAGACAGCAGCTGGAATGGCACATCTAATGAACTAAAAGACAGCGCAGGCCACAGTAGTGGTCCATTTGATGGACTAGGCGCTGGCACACCCATCCCAACTCAAGTAGACACTTCACCCGCAATCTCAGGCAGTTCAGGCACTTGTGAATATGCTAATTTTTCCAATAGAGATAACGGGAGTATCTTTACGCTGGATAGTCTGCCAGTTGACACCAGTGCAAGTGCAAAGACTTCCGTCAGCTTTTGGATGTATTGGAATGGCACCAATAGTGTCATGCCAATAGGATGGAATCGTCATAACCTTTGGTTTAGAGACGGTGCTTTTGGCTTTAATACCTGGGCGAACGATATCTATGGTATCAGTTCGTCTGGTCTGGCTAATGGCTGGCACCATGTGGTTGCTATGTTTACCAATGGCAATGTAACTAACAATGCGCTGTATATTGATGGCGTCAAACAAACACTCTCGCAAAAAAGAGGCTCACCCAATAACGCTAATGCTTACGTACAATCGACACTACAAGTCTCTGGGGCAACCAATAGCACTAGTTACCGATTTTCTGGTGGCAGTATTGATGAAGTAAAAGTGTATAACGGTGAGGTCAGCCAGTCCGAAGTATCGACAGACTTCGCTGCAACACATAGCTGTCTGGATATCGCTGAACCTATTGCCCAATACCATTTGGATGAAACCAGCTGGGATGGCACAAGCAATGAGGTCATTGATGATGCAGGTTATTCTGGCGGGCCTTTTCATGGCACAAGTATTGGTTCTACTAAACCACAAGCCAATTTCACCAGCCGTGCACGCACAGGCGATAGTGGCACTTGTGGCTATGCAGAATTAAATGGCCCCGTTTCTGGTGGTGCGGCGTTCTCACTGACCAACTTACCATTTGATACTGCCAATGATAGTAAAAATACCATTAGTTTTTGGATGTATTGGGATGGCACTGATAATGTCATGCCTTTTTCTTCAGGCAATTATGGCTTGCTATTCAGCGGGAATAAGTTTGGATTTACCACCGATGGTACAGATGTCTACGGGATTGACGGTACTAGTCTGGCTAATGGCTGGCATCATGTCGTCGCAGTCTTTAATCAAGGCAATATTGAACAAAACAAGCTCTATATCGATAGCAATTTACAAACACTCAGCCAGCAAATTGGTGGGGGCTCAACACTAAGAGTCGTTAAGGCAGAACTCGATGCCGCAGACTACTCCATCGGCTTTATTGTACCAAACGCCCCGTGGACAACGGATAACTCGGGTGGCACACTCGAATTTGGCAACTCCAATACCTATAACGTATCCGGCACGGTTAGAAGAATGATAGAACTAGAACAGCATTACGGTGACGCATCTAATATCAAGGCAACTGTTAGTACGAATGTTGGGGATACCGTTTATGTCAGCTTCGACCATGCAGAGGTTGTCTCTACAGGGTATTTCGCTAGTGATTTCAAATTATTTATCAATGGTAGCGAAATTGCCCAAGTCGACCGTGATAGCTTAAGTTTTGCACATTATGAATATTCGGCAACCACTAATAGTACCAGCACGTCCATTGAGCTCAGGTCAACTAGTAACAACGCCATTGGTTCCGCATTGGACGACATTACAATTGAAGTTGATGATATTGCAAGCAACCTTAGCAGCAGTGTGCAAGTCGGTGGTTCCACAACGGATACAAGTAAACGCTTTACAGGTAGAGTAGACGAAATAAAATTTTATAAAGGTGAGATTGATCAAACTCAAGTCACCGTAGACTACAATGCCGTGCATGCCTGCCCTAGCTATATTGTTAATGTAGATGCGCATGACTTTAACTGTATTGCAAAACTAGAAACCGATGTCGCCAATGGCAAGCTGTATACCCAAACGTTTAATAACACTTTTGATATCAAAGTGATTGCATTAAAGGCTGACAATACACCAGAGACTGATTTCTCAGCGCTGTCTGATAAAGACCTGACCCTGGAGTTTATCGACAAAAATAATAGTAACACCCCTATTCGCTTCAACTTGTACCCTCTAGGATTAGCCACCAGCAGAACGATCACTTTCCCTGCGGGAGACAACACAGGCATCCTGCCAGTCGATGACGTGGTAATGATTGACGCTTATCAAAAT
>SPJK01069015.1_pt1 | contig 10361 bp, 12 predicted proteins | sample 3741771 | NCBI WGS metagenome assembly SPJK01 (sample SAMN10925997, study PRJNA522277) | cold seep metagenome | isolation source: Elba SIP-enriched marine methane seep metagenome, extraction at timepoint T2 | place: Italy: coast of Elba, Mediterranean Sea
ACCACCTCATTTGATGCCAGAACCAGCAATTCCTGCACATTATAGAGCCTGACTTCACGGATGATTTCCCTGAAAATCTCCAGACACATAGACTCGGCAGTCTTTAATACGCCTCGACCTCCACATGCTGAACAGGGTTCACAAAGTATATGCTCCAGGCTTTCGCGGGTACGCTTGCGGGTCATTTCCACCAAACCTAAAGTGGAGACCTCAGTGATCTTGTTTTTTGCATGATCTTTATCCAGGTTGCGCTGCAATGCATCTAAAACCTGCTTTTTGTGCTCCTGAGATTGCATGTCGATAAAATCAATAATGATGATCCCACCCAAATTACGGAGCCTAAGCTGTCTCGAGATTGTCTGGGCAGCCTCAAGATTGGTTTTAAAAATGGTTTCTTCCAGATTACGGCCACCGACATAGGCCCCGGTATTGACATCAACTGTGGTCATCGCTTCTGTCTGATCAAAGACCAGATGACCGCCTGACTTTAGTTTGACCGTTCTATCTAAAGCGCGGGTTATTTCATCTTCAACATTATAAATATCAAAAACAGGGCATTCGCCGGAGTAATGCTCAATGACAGGTAGAATTTCGGGGACAAAAACCTTTGCAAACTCCAGCAGCTTTTGATGCGTTTCACGAGAATCAACTCTAATACGCTCTATCCCCTCTCGATATAAATCCCGTAATGTCCTAATACTAAGACTCAAGTCCTCATGGATTAATGTTTTGACTTCTGCTTTGGTGACTTTTTCTGAAATAGCCGTCCACAGTTTAGTCAGGAAAATCATGTCCGAAAATAACACGGCTTCTTCTATGCATTCAGCCGCCGTCCTGGCAATAAAGCCACCTGTCTCGTTTTTTTCCTGAAATTTCTCTATGCAAGCCCTTAAACGACTACGCTCTTTGTCACATTCTATACGCTGTGAAACCCCTGAATTACTGGCATACGGCATATAAACCTGGTAACGTGAAGGTATGGATATTTCAGTGGTCAGTCTTGCACCCTTGGTGCCTATCGGGTCTTTTGTTACCTGAACCACTATAGCCTGACCTTCTCGCAGATAATGCTCTATATTTTCCGAACCCTTTTTTTCCAGTTCTTTACTGCTGAAATCAGAAAGATGCAGGAATGCCGCTCTTTCCAATCCGATATCCACAAATGCCGCCTGCATGCCGGGCAACACACGACAAACCTGACCTTTATAGATATTACCCACCAGCCCTTTTTGCTGTCCCCGTTCTATAATTAATTCCTGTAACACGCCATTTTCAATCACGGCCACACGTGTTTCAGGCGGTGTTACGTTAATTAAAATTTCCTCACTCATGCAATACCTTTATTCCCTGTTTAGATAATAATTTTGCGGTTTCAAATAATGGCAAACCCACTACACCAGAAAAGCTTCCAGCAATCGATTCTACAAAGACGCTGCCCAAACCCTGTATCGCATAGGCTCCGGCCTTACCTAATGGCTCGCCTGTTTCCCAATAGGTTTGTATTTCTTCTGGCTGTATCTGCCTAAATCGCACTTCCGTTCTGCTTAACGCCTGTTGATGACTGTCCTCAGCCTGTTCATTTCTGGTTCTGAATGATACAGCACTGTAAACATAATGGGTTTGGCCGGACAAACGACTTAACATAAACTGTGCATGTTCTCTGTTTTCCGGCTTACCCATAATTTGCTCACCCAGCACAACGCTGGTGTCAGCTGCCAGGACGGGTAAAGCACTATCCACACTGTTTATACAGGCAGCGGATTTTTCAGCAGCGACTCTACAGACATAATCCTGTGGGTTTTCCTGCTGTTTAGGCGTTTCGTCTATATCAACCGGGTATACTAAATAACTGACACCTATCTGATCTAATAATTCCTTGCGCCTGGGAGAAGCTGAAGCTAGAATAATTTGTTGTTTCATCGATGATAAGGGTGGTTATTCATCAGGCTCCAGGCCCTATACAATTGCTCCGCCACTACTATTCTAACTAAAGGATGGGGAAATGTTAACTTGGACAAACTCCATGATTCACTCGCCAGCTCACGAACAGAATCAGACAGGCCTTCCGGACCGCCTACCATCAATGCAACATTTTTCCCGTTTTCCAGCCATCGCTGCATCGCATTAGAAAGCTCAGGTGTGGTCCAAGATTTTCCAGGTATATCCAGAGTCACGATATGGGTTCTTGCTGGAACTGCGGCTATCATTCGCTGGCCCTCATCCCTGACTATTCTTGCTATATCACTGTTTTTACCACGCTTTCCAGGCATAACTTCCTTAAGAATCAGCTCACATTCTTTAGGCATACGCCTGGCATATTCATCATAACCCTGCTGAACCCAGCCAGGCATGCGGTTTCCTACTGAAATCAAATTAATTTGCATTTGCAGCAGGATACACACAACAGCTTATTGTTGCAATGTCGTTGTATGGTATTACTCATTACAATCCATAATCAACCCGTTATCGCAACCAAGTCTCCCCTATGTCTGTTTCGGTCATAGACGGACCAGAAACAGGCATTGAATAGTTTGCACTTCCTAATCTGCCAAAACCGTAGACTACATATTGAAATTACTTGTAAATATTTATTTTTGCTATATATTTAAATGTCATATCATCAATTACAACTCGCAGTTATATGGAAGTTAAATCTAAAACCTTTGGCGAACAAAAATTAGACTCTGACAGTATTATTAGCTTTCCTAACGGGATTCCGGGCTTTGAAGATCAAACCAGTTTTCAGTTATTTGATTTAAAGGAAAGTGAGATCGTCTACTTGCTTCAGTCTGTAAACAATGAAGATGTCGCTTTCTCTGTCGCTCACCCTTCACACTTTAACATCAATTACCAGTTTATATTGACTGATGAAGAACAGGCTACGCTGCAGGTACAAACGGTAGACGATTTATTGTTACTGTTAATATTACATAAAGACAATTTAACCGATGTATCCAGCTCACCTACCATCAAAGGTTCTATCAAGTCACCGTTAATTATTAACACTAAAAAAAGAATTGGCATACAAAAACCACTGGCCGAGATAGAACAAAGTATTACGTTAACCGAAAAACATCATGAGATTGACGTCTCTGAAACATAGTACTCAGAAGCTGCTACTGTAAAAGCCAGGTTGCACTGGCTATTGTTATGATAAATACGGTTAATTCAATCCGTTTCAGAATTCTTCAGCACTGATATGCTGGACAGAGTTGCCCCATCCAAAACATATCAGCCTGGACTTGAAGTCAACATTTAACAACAGGTAGCGAGTCATCAATAACAACGGTTGATGCACTGGGATTTAATGCTACACATTGCGGCTAGACGGGTCTTATCAAACGTGTCTCAACATCCCTTTGGTTTTAATAAAATCAATAATCTCACCTACACCTGCGCCCTGCTTCAAATTTGTAAATACAAACGGTTTGTCTTTACGCATTTTCAAAGCATCATGCTCCATTACCTCCAGCGATGCACCTACCAACGGTGCCAGGTCGGTCTTATTGATCACCAGCAAATCAGATTTTGTGATACCGGGCCCGCCTTTACGGGGAATTTTTTCACCTGCCGCAACATCAATGACATAAATGGTCAGATCCGCCAGTTCAGGACTAAATGACGCGCTCAAATTATCGCCACCACTTTCTATTAGTACAAAATCCAGGTTTTCAAATTTGTTAATCAGATTATCCACAGCAACCAGATTCATCGAGGCATCTTCGCGTATCGCGGTATGAGGACAGCCGCCGGTTTCGACACCGACGATCCGCTCTTCAGTCAGTGCCTGACTACGGCATAAAAACTGGGCATCTTCGTGGGTATAAATATCATTGGTAACGACTGCGATATCATAGTCATCACGCATTTTTTTACATAAGGTGTCCAGCAAAGCGGTTTTACCTGAACCGACAGGTCCACCGACTCCAATTCTTAGTACATCACATTGTTTAGTCATACAGTCCTCAAGAGCGAAATAATCGCGTGTATTGTGTTTCGTGCCTGCTACTGGCTATAGCAAACATGGGCATGGATCCGCCTATTTGATCATCATCCATCCGCATAATTGTATCTACATAGCCAGGCAGTGATTTTGCCAGTTTTAATAATATTCGTTGCCCGGCCAATTGTCCTAACGGTACCAGTTTGATCGCGCCTAAAACCTGATTCTCCAACCAGGCCCAAAGATATCCGCTTATCACCATCGTGTCGGCAATCTCCCATTCGACAGCGGCAAGACTGTAAGGCGTAACAAATGAGACGGGCAAATCATCCCAGCGTTGCTCCCAGTTCAACGCCAACCCGTCGAGGACTTTGCCCAGCGCCAAACCCAGATGCTGATCTTCAGTTTGTAATTCTGAAGTCTCTCGACTGGCCAGAATAAAGGCATTCCAATAGTTAACCGCCTGCCTGTCATTACTACGCCATGCCCGAGACAGTCGCAGCAATACCGGCCCGTCTACTTTAACCAGTGTATATTGCAAAACATCTGAGATCCACTGCTGTGCGCTGGTTTCATCCGTGACCAACTGTTCTTCTACAGCCCATTCCAGACCCTGTGAAAAACTATAAGCGCCAACCGGCAGGCTGGGACTGACTAACTGGAACAGACGTAACAGGGGCAATAGTTGATCAGTGGGCATGGCTGTGATGATGTCCACCATGACTATGGTATGCCCCGGACTCCGGCTCAAACGGGGCCGTTTCCAGCTTAACCTCTAAGCCGAATGAACTCACCATTTCATCCAGCACATGATCATGCTGATAACGTACAAAATTCGCTGCAATTTGCACTGGTACATGGCGGTTTCCCAGGTGATAACAGGCTTTCATCAATGTCAGCACATCATTGGAATAGGCCGTAGACGTAGACTCGTCTGCGGCCTTGATCAGAATAATCCGTTGATCTTCGGCAATCAGTTTGTCTCCGCCACGCAGTAAAGTCCCCCTGGGTAAAAAAAGTCCCGCTTCCTCACCACTGTCCAGGCTGGCCTGCAAGCGGCTTTTTTGCCTGCTTTCAAAAGGTAAGGTTAATGTCTCTGTGGTTTCGGCTGCAGTATCTGAACCAGCCTTTTCATATATGCGTATCAAAATAAACCTTAAAAAAGAAAATAGCGTTGTGCCAACGGTAAAACAGACATCGGCTCGCAGATTAACAAGTCGCCATTAGCCCGCACTTCATAAGTCTGAGGATCAACCTCAATCATAGGCTGCCAGCTATTATGTATTAAATCCGCCTTAGTGATGGTACGCGTATTCGATACCGGGCTCAATCCGTTTTGCAAATTCAATTGCTCTGCAATCCCGTTTTCATAGGCGGCTTTGGAGACAAAGGTCAAACAAGTCGCAGACCTTGCCTTGTCAAATGCACCAAACATAGGCCGGTAATGCACCGGTTGCGGTGTAGGTATGGAAGCATTGGGGTCACCCATCGGTGCGGCTGCAATAAACCCGCCTTTCAGTATTAAACTGGGTTTAGCACCAAAAAAAGCCGGTTTCCACAACACCAGATCCGCCAGCTTACCTACTTCGACTGAACCAATCTGATCACTGATGCCATGGGTAATGGCTGGGTTAATCGTGTATTTGGCGATATAGCGCTTTACCCGGAAGTTATCATGATCAGCACTATCTTCAGCTAAATGCCCCCGTTGCACCTTCATTTTATGAGCCGTCTGCCAGGTACGGCAAATAACCTCGCCTACCCGCCCCATCGCCTGGGAATCAGAGGCAATCATCGAAAACGCGCCCAGATCATGCAGAATATCCTCTGCGGCTATGGTTTCCCTGCGAATACGGCTTTCAGCAAAGGCAACGTCTTCGGCTATTTTGGGATCCAGATGATGACACACCATTAACATATCCAGGTGCTCATCGATGGTATTAACGGTAAAAGGCCGCGTCGGGTTGGTGGACGAAGGCAGTATATTAGCTTCTCCGCCCACCTTGATGATATCGGGCGCATGACCGCCACCCGCCCCTTCGGTATGATATGTGTGTATAGCCCGGCCTTTTATCGCGGCCAGTGTATTTTCTACAAAACCTGATTCATTGAGCGTATCGGTATGTATTGCAATTTGCACATCGTAACGGTCTGCAACATTCAAACAGTTATCAATCGAGGCAGGTGTCGTACCCCAGTCTTCATGCAGCTTTAAACCGATAGCTCCGGCTTCCAGCTGCTCATCCAACGCTTCCGGCAAACTGGCATTGCCTTTACCCAAAAAACCCAGGTTCATTGGAAACGCATCCGCAGCTTGCAGCATACGGTGTATATTCCAGGGCCCTGGTGTACAGGTAGTTGCGTTTGTGCCTGTTGCAGGCCCCGTGCCTCCCCCTATCATCGTGGTGACGCCAGACATCAGCGCTTCTTCGATTTGTTGAGGGCAAATAAAATGAATATGTGAATCAAAACCGCCAGCCGTCACAATTTGGCCTTCGCCTGCAATCGCTTCAGTACCCGGCCCGATAATGATATCGACATTTTCCTGAACATCCGGATTTCCGGCTTTACCAATACCGGCAATGCGGCCATCTTTAATCCCTATATCCGCTTTAATGATGCCCCAGTGATCGATAATCAGCGCATTGGTAATGACGGTATCAACAGCCACATCAGAGGTACACTGACTTTGTCCCATACCGTCACGAATGACCTTGCCGCCGCCAAACTTGACTTCATCGCCGTAGACGGTCAAATCCCGCTCAACCTCGATAATCAGTTCTGTATCGCCCAGGCGTAATCTGTCTCCGGTGGTGGGACCATACATTTCAGCATATGCTCGACGATCTATACGACTCATGATAAAGCCCCCATCACTTTCTGATTAAATCCGTAAATTTCACGTTTTCCGGCATAAGCGACCAGCTTCACCGTTCGTGTCTGTCCCGGCTCAAATCTGACTGCTGTACCTGCCGCGATATCCAGCCTGTAACCTTTGCTCGCGTCACGGTCAAACTTTAAGCCGTCATTGACTTCAAAGAAATGATAATGAGACCCGACCTGCACAGGCCGGTCTCCGGTATTGGCAACAGTCAGTTCTATCGTTGCCCGTCCTTTGTTTAACTCTAGTTCGCCTGCGGCAGGAAATAGTTCACCTGGAATCATAGTACACCTATACGATTGGGTTATGGACAGTGACCAGCTTGGTGCCATCAGGAAAGGTCGCCTCGACCTGAACATCATGTATCATTTCGGCTATACCATCCATCACATCATCGCGGCTTAATAAGGTACGGCCAAACTCCATTAATTCGGCAACACTGCTACCGTCACGCGCCCCTTCCACGATAGCCGCACTGATATACGCCACCGCTTCCGGGTAGTTTAATTTCACCCCCCGCGCTTTGCGTCTTTCGGCAACCAAAGCGGCGGTAAACAACATCAGTTTATCTTTTTCTCTTGGTGTTAATTCCATAGCCTGTATTCCACAAATTATAGTAATGATGAATCATATTCAGGTTGCCCATATTCTGGGAATACAAACCTGACGTTGGTTTAAGCCGGGCCGCAACGCATGCCAGATCGAAATAAACAGTTTTCGTATCAATTCAGCCTGCGCTCCCAGCATTCTACAAACCAGTACCTCGTTAATCAATGTCGCACCAAACAAAGCATGATCGCCCGCACAGGTTCTGGCTGTTTCCAGGTCATCCTTGTTAGCCGGATATACCAACATAGTAGCCATCATTGAATGCTCTGACAAGCCGCATTTTGACTTTATGGTCTGCTCATTCAGCAGTACTCTTTCGATCAGCAAAGGCCGGTTATCCAGAAAAAGCTCTATATTGATTAAGGCAGATCCGTTGACAAAAACCTCATCGCATACCGGCCGTCCCAAGCCTACCATTTCCCAGCCTATAAAGCGCGAGCTTTCAGACAAATTGATTCGGGTAGTACTTTTGACATCCGCTCCATCGAACAAGATGGTTTCCTGCGGCAGCCATTCAAGCATCGCGTGCTCATCGACTGTCAGCTGCACATGTTGACTCGCTGTTTGTCCATTGCTGCGATAAAATTTTCCAGCCGCCGGCGTCGTTAACAAAACCGCTGTATTTTCCCTGCAATTGGCTGAAAAATGTAGTTCGTCACCGCCAACCACGCCGCCTGGAGGATGAATCAAATAAACATGGCAAACCGGGCCTTCCGGATAAAAAGGCCGTTGAACCAGTAGCGGCCCCTGATGCTGCCGGTCTACCAGATAAGTTTTGTTATTTCTGTTTTCAAATCCTAATGTTAGCCTTGCCTGCCAGCTCGCTAATACTTTGTTAATTTCGGTCTGTGTCATTCAATAAAGTAGCTTAACAAATAAAGTTTTATGGATTTAAAAAATGTCGGGTTACGCATCAAAGCCAGCCATACATATCTATGCTATGGCTAACCTGCGTGAAAGATTTATCGGTCAGAAACAGGAATAACAGTGCCTGTAACGAATGACTCTAAACAGTCAAATATCGCTGCACCATTTCATCATCCAGCTCAGCAATATTGCCGCCGGCAACCACACGGCCTTTTTCCATGATGTTAAAGCTGTCAGTTACCCGTTTTGCAAAATGCAATTTTTGCTCGACTAACAGTACCGTCAACCCATGCTCCTTATTCAAACGAATAATAATATCGCCAATTTCCTTTACGATATTGGGCTGAATTCCTTCCGTCGGTTCATCCAGTATCAGCAGTCTCGGTTCAATCACCAAAGCTCGACCTATGGCCAGCTGCTGCTGTTGGCCACCTGACAGATCACCGCCACGTCTTTGCAGCATTTGTTTTAAAACCGGGAATATTTCAAAGATGGATTCAGGTATTTCATTTAACCCATCCTTGCGTGCAGCCAAACCTGTTCTCAGGTTCTCTTCCACCGTTAACAATGGAAATATTTCCCTCCCCTGTGGCACGAAGCCGATACCCGAAGTCGCTCTTGCCTCGGCCGGCAAACGGGTTAATTCCTGGCCTGAAAGACTGATTTTTCCTGAACTTACCGGTAACAGTCCCATCACACATTGTAATAAAGTTGTCTTACCCACGCCGTTACGTCCCATCAAACAGACACATCCGCCTTGAGGAATCTCTAAATCCACATCCCATAGCGTATGACTTTGCCCATAGAACTGATTCACTTTTTCTATTTTCAGCATTCCCTAGCCTCCCAGGTAGACTTCGATGACACGTTCGTCATTTTGTACGTCATTCATATTTCCTTCTGCCAGCACCGAACCTTCATGCAGCACCGTCACTTTCCTGGCTATCGATCGTACAAACTCCATATCGTGTTCAACCACAACCACTGAATGCTTACCCTCCAGGCTCAATAATAATTCTGCTGTTCTTTCAGTTTCCTGATGTGTCATCCCAGCTACCGGTTCATCCACCAATAATACTCTGGGTTGCTGCATTAATAACATGCCTATTTCCAGCCATTGTTTCTGACCATGAGACAGTGACCCGGCCTGCTGATAAACCAGGTCTTTAAGACCAATCGTGTGCAAAGTTTCATCGATAAAATCCCTTTGCTCCCCGGTTAATTTCGCAAATAAGCTAGTCCATACACGTTTGTCCATATGCATAGCCAATTCCAGGTTATCAAATACAGTCAGCTGTTCAAACACGGTAGGCTTCTGGAATTTTCTGCCTATGCCTGCCTTGGCAATCGCAGGTTCATCCATTCTTAATAAATTGATGCGCTGTCCAAAATAGACAGAACCGGAATCAGGCCTGGTTTTACCGGTAATCACATCCATCATCGTTGTTTTACCTGCACCATTTGCCCCGATGATGCATCGCAATTCGCCATCATCAATATACAGATTTAAGTTGTTCAACGCTTTAAAACCGTCAAAACTGACATTAATATCTTCAAGATATAATATGGGGCCATGCGAGGTATCCAGGTTTTCGTCAAATACCGGTTCAGGTATCATAAAATCAAATACCCTGTCTCGGCGCATATAATTGCGGGTACTCTCCAGTAAACTCATCAGCTTTCTCCTTTTTTCTTGCGCAACAGACCAATCAGGCCATCGGGCATAAACAAGGTCACCAGCACAAATAACGCACCCAATGCAAACAGCCAGACTTCCGGCAGTGCCGCAGTAAAAAAGGTTTTACCAAAATTCACCAGAAATGCGCCTACGATAGCACCATATAATGTATATCGACCGCCCACAGCCACCCATATCACCAGTTCAATTGAATTCAGCGGTGAGAACTCACCGGGATTAATGATACCAACTTGCGGCACATATAAGGCACCGGCGATTCCGGCAAGTATGGCCGAAAATACAAAGATCCATAGTTTATATAATTCGACTCTGTATCCAATAAAGCGTGCTCTGTTTTCGGCATCCCTGAGCGCAACCACCAC
>SPJK01017293.1_pt1 | contig 10359 bp, 9 predicted proteins | sample 3741771 | NCBI WGS metagenome assembly SPJK01 (sample SAMN10925997, study PRJNA522277) | cold seep metagenome | isolation source: Elba SIP-enriched marine methane seep metagenome, extraction at timepoint T2 | place: Italy: coast of Elba, Mediterranean Sea
CCTCGCAATATTGAACTAGCCCAACTATTGGAGCGGCTCAAGCAACAGCCTGGGGTCGTGGCGAACATCGATAGTATTGATTGGTCTCAACCTAGCGAGGCGGTTTTTCGCTTTGAGCTGCGCCGAGACAACCTGCGTCTAGCCTTTTTTGGTAGTGTGACCACCTTTAGCGCTCCTCAGAATATCACCGCCGAAGGTATTAAGATTGAATCCTATTTTCCGGCAGATGAGGAATCTGAGGCGCTGCTAAGAAAAGCGGCAAAGAGCCTTTTGTAGAGGAACTATCTGGCCCGAGCAGCAAGCAGACTTTTGAGACTCCCCAAAGAACGGCGACTCACTGGTAGCCATTGACCATCGCCTATACTCAGCATCCAACCATCCCTCCGTTTTTCCAGAGCAACGACAGCATCTAAGCGAACCAAAGAGCTTCGATGGCAACGGAAGTACGTTTCCTTGTCTAAAGCATCCAACCAGGACCGAAGGCTTCGCTTTATCCATGGGCGCTCACCAAAACTTAAGATAAGCTCCGTATAGTCCCCCTGAGCTTTGATAGCCCAAAGTTGTGCAGGGTCTATGAAACGCTGCCAACTATCGTTTTTAAGAAAGATCTTGTCGTTCGACTGATAGGGGATATGAGAGAACTTTCCCGCATCCTCTAGCCGAACCAAAGAGGCTCGCAACCTATCTACAGCTACCGGCTTAAGTAGATAATCTAGAGCATTAACCTCAAATGCGCGGAGTGCATAACTATCAAAGGCAGTCACAAAGACAACTGGACAACCCACCCGGCAGCTCGCTAAGAAATCGAACCCATTTTCCCCAGGCATCTGGATATCCAGGAAAACTAGGTCGAGTCTTTCCTGAGAAACTATCTCGGCAGCCCGCAAAGCTGAGGCCGCCTCATAAATAAAGACAGAGTCTCCTAATACTTCTTGCAGAAGACGCCTCAGTCTGTCCCGAGCGAGCCTCTCATCGTCAACCAGTAGAAGTCGAAGACTAGTGCAAGGCTTCATTGACGCTTCTCCAAGGGAATACTCAGCAACGCCTCAACACCAGAGGAGTCCCGCAGCTCGCAAACGGCATGGGCGCCATACTGAGCATGCAAACGCTTGCGAAGATTGCTCAATCCAACCCCCAATGACAGAGGATGCTGGTACCCTGCTTGCAAAGTGCCAGGGTTACTCACTGAAATCAGTAATAGGCCTCCCTGGGAGCTTATCTTGATTCTAATTACTAGCTCCGCGTCCTCCAGCTGCTCCATTCCGTGCTTAATGGCGTTTTCTACCAAAGTGAGTAGGGTGAAAGCAGGCAGCAAAACCATCTCCAGGCCCTCGTCTAAATATGTAAGATAGTTGAGACGGTCTTCGTAGCGTACTTTCTCAATACTCAAATACGCTTCGACCGTAGATAGTTCATCAGAGAGAGTAACCAGAGCAGTATCTCTCGACAAAGTTCGCCTCAATAGTTCAGAGAGGCTTTGCAATACTTTCTCAGCTTCCTTGGGTTCCAATGGAATAAGCGCCATAGCCGAGTTTAGAGTATTAAAGAGAAAGTGAGGTCTTAGCTGAGCCTCTAGGTTATCTAGCTGCGCCGCCACCAAGGCGGCCTCGCTGCGTAGGGCCTGTTCTCGCGCGAAGGCGGCCTGTTGCCCAAGAAGAGAGGTTTCTAAGCCACCCATCCAAACCAATGAGACCAGCGAGTAGTTCATCCATTCGGCGATGATTTCCTCCCTAGGCAGCTGAGTAAATGGGGTCCAACCGGCCTCGATGCTGAACAGGCCATCCACCAAATGAAAGAGATGAAACCAAAATAGGCCACCAACCACGCTCAATACTATTGCTACAGCAAGTCGTAAGCTTCTGCGTTGAAGCCAACTATCTAGATAGCGATAGATAGGAATCCAAGAGCAGGTCACCAAGAAACCCACCACTGACCAAACTACAGCCCGATAGATGAGTGAAACCGGAGCAGGATCCGGCTGGCGCCCAATGTCAAAGGTCCCATAGAGCACCGCCAGTGCAGCCCAAAACAACAGCTGAGTCCTGCGTAACTCCCGAGGCATGAAACTATCTCGAGGTAGCTGCATCTATCCAAATGGTACCCCTAGAGAGCCAGAATCTCATCCGCAAAATGGACAAATTCAACATTTCGCAACACATCTTCTCCATCTGGACCACTGACCCGTACCTCGCCTCCTTGGTGATTCAACGAATACTCCGCCCTAGGTCTGCAATAGATGACTCGGTCACTCCCCGGCCCTCCGTCGATGAAGTTATTGCCCAGGTTGCCCCGCAGAAGATTATCCCTTTGGTTGCCCTCTAGGTTGGCGTTCTTTGTCCCGGACAAACCGACATCCCTAAGATAGCGTGACTTCAAGGTGTATTTTAGTTGGGGATCGAGGGTCGTTTTGAAGGTCCCTTCGAAACTTGGTGCAAGCTCTACAAAGTGTCCTAGATAGTTGGGCAAGAAACCTTCGACCGCGGCCAGCCCTAAACTATCTCCATCTTTCAGTGACTGCCGTGTAGATAGTTGGTATTCACCATGAAAGTAAGGTGGTGGTGCATAAGCCCAAAGCCCATAGTAAACGTCGATTACGCTGATGATATATTCGAAGGACTCTGAGCCCTCAGCTCTCCATTCCGCCAACTGCTCCGCCTCTGGCGTCCATACCCGATTTTGCAGAGCAGCCTGGGTCGCCGCTTCGATCTGCTTTTGGAAGTCCGGAAGGGCCGGTTGGATGCCGGCACCGTGGAGCAAATGAAATAGTTCCTCATAGGAGGCATCCCGAGTGGAACTATCAAGGTAGGCTGGTGAGCCTTCAACGGGAGACTCGGTGGCGTAGAGGTCCTGGAGAACTCCCGATATCCCCTGCAAAGCACCGTTTTGCGCCCGCTCGGAGTCGGCCTGGGAGTTGAAATACACCAAGGTCGCTTGGTTATTCGCCACCGCCTCAATAACTCTGCGTTTGTCCTCACCATACCTCGCTCCCATGACCTCTTCTAGGTAAAACAAGAAGATTCGACGGGATCTCAATAGTTGAGCATTACTCACGCCGTCTTGAGCGAGGAACCGAATACTTCCGGCCCCGGGCAGAGGCACCTCGATCGCTTTACTAAGACCTGCTGCCCGGAAAGCCTCATCCGAGGCCCCGAGAGGCTGAACCAAAGAACTATCTTCTTTACAGAGGGGGTGAATAGAAGCGCTCAAGCTTCCGACGTCGTTTTGGAAGCCTGTATCTAGGGCTCCCGCATCTACCGTCGAGGAACTATCCGTCGGTCCGGCGTCAGCGAGGTCCATTTCGCCGTTGCAGGCGGTTAGTAAGACTGCAGCCCAAAGCCACCCCTGAATATTTCTCACCCACTAAGGATAGCTGCAGGGACCACCCCTGCCCCTTCTGGGTCGACAAACGGTCGGCTGCCGTCGTTCAGCGGTCAGCGATGGCGCTCTGACCCTCCAGAGCTCTGGGGCTTAGGGTGAGCGGCAGATGAGGAATCTGAAGCGCTGTAGAGAAAAACGGCAAAGAGTTAGGCACTAAGCTCTTGGAGAACCACCTCTTCGGGCTTGGTGGATAGATGCTTGGCTAAGAAAGGCTTCATTAGTTCAGCCACCTCTTCGCCGAAATCTTCATGGGGGAAAAGTTTGGCCTTTTCGATAGTATGGAATTCGGTTGGCCCCGAAAATTCCAGAGCCATCTTTTTGGCTTCGTCGATAGGGAAATAACTATCTTCCGCTCCCCAAATCAGCTGAATGGGACACTTTAGAGTTTGGTGGGCGTGATTGAGGGTTTTGGCATCAACATCTGGGTCATAAGCCCTCAAGAAATCTATTTGGTCTTTAAGCAGCCGCCCGTCCTCTAATAGCGGCTTTACAAACAGTTCATGAAACTCGCCTTCACCATAGTTTGCATCGGCAAAGCAAGCTCCAGAAACGAAGGGAGAACGTCGGAGGGCACTATTTGAAAAAAGGAAGCGAACCATGGGCGCGCCACCGAATTTTACGTTGGCCATGAATAGTTTAAATAGCTTGGAATGATAGTTAGAGAATTCGGTATTAAAGAGCACCATGCCCGCGACATCTTCTTTGAGAGAGGCGGCCACCGCTCGAGCTGTGGCTCCACCGCTATCGTGACCCACCATCATGTAATTCTTTAGCCCCAGAGTCTTGAGGACCTCGATAAGGCTTTTGACGTGATTTTCGGGGCTCACCTTTACATCGGACTTCCACCGACTCTTTCCTGCGCCTAATAGATCAAAGAGATGACAGGTATAACTATCTTTGAGGGCGGCCACTTGTTTTCTAAAGGTGGCGGCATTGAGAGGCCAGCCGTGGATGAAGACCAGGTCCGGCCCGCTTCCAAAGCGATAGTAGGCCATTTCGCCGTGGGTTAATGAGAGGGTTTGGGTGGGTGCAGTGTCATTGTTCAGCATGCCCCTATGAAAAAGGCAGAGGCCCAGGGTCGACAATTACCTGTAGAGGTTATGGCCAGACGCTTTAAGTGGTGAAAGAGTGAAAGGATGCCCCAGAACTATTCCTGGATAGTTCTTCCAGAGAACTTCTCTAAGAAGATCTCTTCTACCACCGGCATCACTTCTTCCAAAGTCACTGTCTTGCCCAGCTCGTCGGAGATAGATGTGACTGCTTTATCGCTGATGCCACAAGGTACGATCAGCCGGAAGTGGGCCATATTGGGGTTCACGTTGAGCGCGAAACCGTGGGTGGTCACCCATTTGGTGATGCGTACGCCTATTGCGCCGATCTTCCTGCGCCCATCTATCCAAGTGCCGATCAAACCTTCTTGGCGCCCGGCTTCGATACCAAAGCGGGCACTGACGTCGATCATCAGCTGCTCTAAATCAGCAACATAACGACGCACGTCTTTGCGCTCTGGTTTAAGGTCGATAATGGGATAGCCAACTATCTGGCCGGGACCATGATAGGTCACGTCGCCACCACGACCGGCCTCAAAAACATCGATTCCGTACTGTTTTAATAGTTCTTGGCTGGCGAGGATATTTGAGGCTTCGGCCCGGCGACCCAAGGTAAAAACCGGCTCGTGCTCTACCAAAAGCAAAGCGTCGGGAACCTGGTCTTTGATACGGGATTGGGCCCGCTCTTCCATGATCTGGAGCGCTTCGCCGTAGCGCATGCGCCCCAGGTGGATCACTTCAAGCGGGCGGGAGGGCATCTTATCCACGAGAAGGACGAGGCTTGCGGTTGATAGTATGAACCGCTTCGCCACGAGCTGCCTTAGCAGCCTCCATGATGCCTTCGGAGAGGGTTGGGTGCACATGCACGGTGAGTGAGATGTCCTCGGCCAGTGCGCCCATTTCGATGGCCAACCAAGCTTCGGCGATCAAGTCGCAAGCATTGAAGGCAGTACAGCCCACGCCCAAAACCACGTCGGTCTTCTCGTCGATGACCACTTTCACCACACCTTCGGTGGCGTTCATGGCTGCGGCGCGGCCCAAAGCAGAGATGGGAAACAAGCCAGTACGAACCTGGTAGCCGGCATCCTTGGCCTGAGCTTCGGTCATGCCTGCCTGAGCCACTTCGGGGTCGGTGAAGACGCCTAGAGGCATAGCCATCACGTCCATAGCGGCGGGCTTGCCCACAATGACCTCGGCCACCACTTCACCCATGTGAGAAGCACGGTGAGCCAGAAGAGGTGCACCAGTCACGTCACCAATGGCGTAGATGTTGGGAACGTTAGTCCGGCATTGGCTGTCCACAGGGACCCAACCACGCTCGTCGGTTTTGACGCCTACGGACTCAAGTCCTAGCCCCTTGGTGTTGGGCTTGAAGCCCACGGCCACCAAGACTTTGTCGGCTGCGATACGCTCGGTTTTGCCACCAACTTCGACCTCAACCTCGCCGCCTTTGCCCTTCTTGTGGAAAGCCTTGGCGCGAGCCTTAGTCAGCACGTTGATGCCGATCTTCTTCATCGATTTGACCACTGGGCGGAGCAAATCTTTGTCGGTGCCAGCCAAAACGTTGTCCATCATCTCAACGATGGTCACTTTGCTGCCCATCTTGGCGTAGGCCATGCCCAGCTCCGAGCCGATCACACCACCGCCGATGATCACCAACTTCTCGGGAGCGGGATCGTAGGAAACTGCGTCCCGAGCGTAGCCCACGGCCTCTTCGGAAAATGGGAAGCCAGGAATCTCAATGATCGCAGCACCGGTAGCCAAAACTAGGTCCTGGTACTCGATGGTCTTTTCGCCATCCTTGGTCTTCACCGACAATTTGCCGGGTCCTACCAAAGTTGCTTCGCCCTCTAGATGGTCACACTTGTTGGACTTCAGCAGCATGCCGATACCGCTACGCTGCTTCTTAATAATGTTGTTCTTCCAGTCCTGGAGCTTTGCATTGTCGATGCTGGGGACCGCAGAAAACACATCGCCGAAAGCCTCAACCTCATGCCGAAGGTTGCTGGCGTGAATCAGTGCCTTGGAAGGAATACACCCCCAGTTCAGACACACACCACCCAGATGCTCCCGCTCGATAACTAAGGTTTTCTTACCCAAGTGCCCCAAACGAATGCCTGCAACATAACCGCCGGGTCCACCGCCAACGACGACGACCTCATACCGTTCGCTAGTCATGGGGCGCTGCCTAACACGCACTTGCGCCCAGGTCGACCGCAGCCGCACCTCAAGGCTCAGATCTAGGTAGAAACGCAGCTTTCGCGGGTTTAGCCCAGGTTTTGGGCCCAGAACGAACAATGGAGCGCTGCGTTAGAGGGTCTAGGGAAGCAGCGGAGCCACAACTATCAGAAAATAGTTAAGCGGAACTATCGACCGAACTTGCGGGTCAACAAAGAGAGCACAAGAAAGACCAAGACCACTGGGGCGTGGCTGGTTAATAGATGGGTAGGGTCGGTGTAAGCACAATGCATCTGTAAGAAACTATTGCCCGCCACACCGGCTGCCGCGGCTGCCAAGAATGCAGAGAAATGTCGCCCACCCCGATCGAAAAGCCGCAGGGCAATATATACGGGAATGCCGGTGATAGTACCGTAATATAAACAAGCAGCGGCTTTCGGCCATAGTTCCGGCCCCACCGCACCCTGAGAGGCAGGGTGGTCCAAATGTGCCGCAGGAAGTATCGCTAAAGTAACTACGGCGATAATCGAGGCTACCACAAAGAAACTATCTTTATGTAGGGGCAGATTAGCCTGACTGAGGGGCCGTAAGGCTGCCCAGATAGATGCCGCTACTAGAGCGACAAAGATAGCCACCGTAACCAGCATTCTTGGTAAGGGATAGACTTCCAAGTCTGGGCGAGCGGAAAAGAGAGTGATTCCAGCGAGGGTGACCAAAACTATCCCTAAGGTTAGGGATATACGCCTGAGCGTAGACCAAGACTTCAGTCGCTTCAGTCCGGAACTATCCTGCTCAACCTGGCTTTGGACCTCAGAGAACATTGCGTCGAAGTCGAGGTCCAGCTCGCCGGGAGCGAGGTTTTGATCTTGATCACTCATGCGGGCTCCTCCAAAAACTATGTCGCTGATCGCAGACGGCTACGGACAAAATCACGATTCTGCCTCCATCTGCTCCAAAATCTTCCGCATGCGCTGATAACCCCGATGCGCCCGCACTTTGGCGGCGCTCAAAGACAGCCCCAAGCTCTTGGCTACCTCAGGAAAGCTCAAGCTTTGAAACCAGTGCAGCTCGATCACCATGCTCTGGCCTTCAGGCAGCTGCTTGAGAGCTTGCTGCAATCGCTCCGCGGAAATCTGTTTCTCTTGAAGGGCGGCCAAGTCGACCGGATCGACCGAAGGCTCTTGGTGCGCCGGCATCTGACCGCCCTCGAAGAGCGACTCCTTGCGACGCCCCTGCTTGCGGAAATGCTCGCGAATCAAATTGGCGGCGATGGTGAAGACCCAGGGCTTCAAACGGGCATCCAGGCGAAAATCGTTCCGGGCTCGATGCACGTGCAAGAAGGTCTGCTGCACTACATCTTTGGCTAACTCGGGACTGCCCAGCTGCCGTCGTGCCATCCCGGTGAGCGGGCCCGAAAAACGCTTGAACAGTTCACGAAAGGCCGCCTGGTCCCCCTTCACATAGGCCGCCATCAGCGCTTCATCGCTGACGACCTCTTGCTGCACCACCTCGCCCACTGCCCCCATCAAAGAAAGACCCAAGTTTTCGGTCAACGGCTGTAACCAAATTCTCTGCCCGTGCGTGGTCTTCGTAAACGCACATGAAAGACTCCAGCGCTCACCAAGACACCTACTACGTCATCGGCGGCGGCATCGCCGGCTTGATCTCGGCCATCGAAATGGCTGAGCAAGGACTGCCCGTAAAACTATTAGAAAAAAGCCAACATCTAGGCGGTCGTGCCCATAGTACCGAACACCAACAGCACCGCCTCAACCTAGGCCCCCATGCCCTCTACAAAGGTCTCGAACTCCACCAAACTATCCTCCGGTTAGGTTTAGACCTCGAACTAGGAAAAGCGGCCGCCGAAGGCTATGTACTCGATGAAGACCAATTACATCGTCTGCCCGCAGGGCCGGTGACCTTGATGGGCACCTCCTTATTAGGAATGGGCCAAAAATGGGCTCTCGGTAAGTTGTTAGGCCTACTACCCAAAGTAAAAGCCGCTGAGTACCGTGCCCTCAGCGCGGAGGAATGGATTCAAAACCAGACGCTAGACCCCAAGATTCAAAGGCTCCTGCGAGCCATCGTGCGTCTGACCACCTACTGCAATAGTTTAGAACGACTTTCCGCCGAAGCCGCCATTACCCAAATGCAGCATGGCCTGGAAAAGGGTGTATTCTATATTGAGAACGGATGGAAATCGTTGATAGATGCGCTGGAAAACAAAGCGCGCAAAGCGGGAGTAGAGATTATCACCGCTTCAGCAGTGAGAAAGATTAACCAAGAAGGCGAAGAGATCTATCTGCAGCTAGATCAACAAGCACCCATTCAAGCAGCGGGCATTGTCTTAGCCATTCCTCCCAAATCAGCCAAAAAGATACTTCCTGATGGCTTTAAGGTCACCAGCCATCAACTCGAACAAACTCGGCCGGTGCATGCGGGCTGCCTAGACCTGAGCCTCTCCTCCTTACCTAATACCCAATATGGCTTTGGCTTAGGTCTGGATACTCCGCTTTACTTCTCCGTCCATTCTAAATGGACCTCCTTTGGCCCCAAGGACTCCGCCTGTATTCATGCAGCCTATTATCAAGGGGAAAATGCGCCAAGTGCAGCTCAGATAGAAAACTGTCTCAAAAAATGGACCGACCGTTTACAACCAGGATGGCGAGAAATGGTGGTCAAAGAGCAATTCTTGCCGCAAATCGTGGTGACCCACGACCTGCCCCGCCCCGGAGATAGTTATCAAGGTAGATGTCCGGTGGTAAGCGCAGAAAGTGCTCAAATCTGCTTCGTGGGGGATTGGGTGGGAAACCAAGGCATGTTAGCCGACGCTTCGGCAGCAAGCGCTTTACAGGCTGGACAACATCTAGCAAAGTATCACCAAGATAGATGTCTAAAAGCAGTCAGCTAGAGGAGGACGCCCTCTATCATAAACTATTTCGAGAGGAGTCGAAATATCTTTGGGGGCTTTGCTATCGGATGACCGGTAGCAGAGCCGACGCCGAAGACCTGCTGCAAGAGACCTTTGTAAAAACTCTGGAAAAGCCTCCCGCCGATACTCAGCGGCAGATGCGCCCTTGGCTCACCAAGGTGGCCATGAACCTTAGTCGAGATAGATTGAGGCGTCGAAAAACGCGGGATTATGTGGGTCCATGGCTACCCGAGCCGGTGACCTTAGATAGCTCCGGTTGGGCCACAGTCTCTCACTCAGAACTATCTGAAGGCACCTTTACTAGCCCCGAGGCGGAGTATTCGGCCTTCCAAAGCGCTTCTTTGGCCTTTTTACACGCCTTGGAGGTGCTCAGCCCCAATCAAAGGGCGGTATTGGTGCTCAGAGATATATTGGATCTATCCGTTAAAGAAACCGCCGAAGCCTTAGAACTAGGTTTATCGTCGGTCAAAACCACTCACCACCGCGCCAAAAAGATCCTTGCGGAACATCACCAACCCCAAAATGTACCTTCTGCCGATTTGGCTCAAAAGGTTTGGGCCGAGTTTTTGGGTGCACTGGGCGAAAATAACCTCGAAAAAATGAAGGCCCTACTCGCTGCCGAAGTCACCACCTACTCGGATGCTGGTGGACACTATCACGCTGCTCTAAGACCTATTCAGGGCATGGAGAAGGTTCTGCGCTTCATTCGCGGTCTGGTAGACAAATTCGGTCTTCCCGACCAAGTCACCCCCGTTCAGCTTAATGGACAGCTGGCCATGTTGACCTCCCAAGATAGTGACCAGCCTAATGTGGCTCCAAAGC
>SPJK01070519.1_pt1 | contig 10351 bp, 9 predicted proteins | sample 3741771 | NCBI WGS metagenome assembly SPJK01 (sample SAMN10925997, study PRJNA522277) | cold seep metagenome | isolation source: Elba SIP-enriched marine methane seep metagenome, extraction at timepoint T2 | place: Italy: coast of Elba, Mediterranean Sea
GGGACCACGACCTTGCCGTCCACGATTTCTGCGTCGTACCCTGCTGCCCGGAGGACACCGACCGTGTCGGCCTCCCCGTTGGCCGGGATGAGATCAACCATTGCCGGTTTGGCCGCGTATTGGGAAACGAGGAAGAGCGCCATCGTGGCGATGACCGCGAGGGACGCGAGCAGGAGCTTCTGCGACGCGCCCATCTTGGCGTACTGCTCTGAAATCTGCGCAATGACCTGTCGAAAACGGTCCATTCCTGATCGGCCTCCTGCCACGTTGAGCGCAATCCTTGCACTCGCGTTGCGCGAGAATCGCGCTGCTGAACTGCAACATCGGCCGAAGCGCGCGCGCGGCTTGATAACACAAGGGGACGAACGCCTCTTTTTTCAATCTAAATTTGTTGGGGGCAGGAGTTGCGCAGGAACCGGATCAGACACGCATCTGCTTGATCTCGTTGTACGCTTCCATCACTTGATTCCGCATCGCCTGGAGCATCTTGAACGCGGTCTCCGCTTTATCCGTCGCGGCGACGACCGATTCCAGATCATTCCGCTTGCCTGTCATGAAGTCCTGCGTTGCCTGCGACGCGTCCTTCTGCAGCGAATCCACCTCATTGAGGTTCTGCATGAGCATGTTCTTGAAGTCCGGACCATTCCCATTGCCCTGCTGGTTCCGCAGCGCTTGGTTGGGCAACTGGGGGGAGTTGCCGGTGTTCTGGATGAGTCCGAGTGGATCGCTCATGGGGTGTTCTCAGGTGGAGTATATCACGCGAGGAGTCGCAATGCTTGTGCAACCATACTCTTCATCGTCTCCGCAGCCGCAACATTTGCTTCGTACGCCCGCGATGCCTGCAACCCGTTGACCCATTCCGTCGTTGGGTCGATGTCGGGCGCCATGACGTACCCGTCCGCGTCCGCGAACTTGCTCCCCGGCATGAGTTTCTGACGCAGCGCCCCCTCTTGGATATCGATCGCAGCGACCCGCACACCTTGCGGTTGATCAGGATGCCCAGCGGGTTCGAGCATCGCCGCTCGACGCAGATACGGGTCGTACTCACCCTGCGCGTTCTGAATGGTATTCATGTTTGCAAGGTTCGAGGCGATCACCTGCATGCGTGTCCGCTGGGCGATCATGCCGGATGTCGAGATGTCAAGCGAGCCGTACATGGGCGTTCCTATTCATTAAACGACGCGCTGCGCGATGGCGCTGCGGATCATGGACTGGTTCTTCCGCATGAGATCACCCGCGACGCGGAACATAGACGCGTTTTCAACCATGTCCTGCATGAGTTGTTCTAGATCACGTTGATTGCGATCTTGGAAAAGCACCCCCTCGATCGGGGTAGTTGGAATGATCTCCATCCTGTTGCCCACCATGCGGACTTGGCTTGAGCTGGAGAGATCGAGCTCGCCGGAGACGCCACCGTTCTTCGCGTGACGTCGCTCGACTGCATCGCTCAGGGCCCGTTGGAACGCGCGTGGGTCGGCATCTACCCCCTGATAGTTGGGTGTGTCGATGTTCGCAATGTTCTGTGCGATCAGACGTTGACGCTGCCCGGAGAAGAGAAACATCTTCTCAAGGACGGGCATCGCACCGGCTGTGGATAGATCGCTGATCATGGTGAACTCCGGGTTGCTCCTCGCAACTCCTGTGCCGAACGTCGTTCAGAGGGTCTGGGAGACGAGACTCTCTTCTTTCCATTTCTTGAGTTTCAACCCGAGCGTCCGCACGCCGATCCCGAGCGCCTTGGCGGTCTTCTGGCGATGTCCGTTGAACCTCTGGAGTGTCGCGACGATCGTTTCACGCTCAATATCTGCGAGTGTCCGATCCCCGGGGAGGAACGAGCTGGACATCGACGACGCCGAGGAATGCGTGTTGTGATTGAGCGGCATCGCGGATTGCTGGATGGGCTTGGCTTCCGCGATGGACCCGACCACGGATCCATTGATGCTCGATGCACGCAATGGCGTAGCCTTAAGCGCGGGTCGAGCGGACATCAGCCAAGGCTCAACGAGCGATGCCTGGATCTCGGATGACTTTGGATCGCTCAGAACGACCGCACGTTCACAGATATTCTGCAGCTCACGCACATTGCCCGGCCACGCGTATTTGTCCATCAGCTGACGGGCGCTGTCATCAAACTTCATACTCCTGCGTCCATCGCGCTGACAGATCTGCTCGACGAAGTGCTGAGATAGGACCGCGACGTCACCCTCGCGTTCACGTAGGGGTGGGATGGTAATCGGGAGCACGTTGAGTCGGTAGAACAGGTCCTGACGGAACTCGCCCATCGATGCCGCATGCGGGAGGTCTCGGTTGCTCGTCGCGACAATCCGCACGTCCACGCCGATCGTGGTGCTCGAACCGACACGCTCGAACGCACGCTCTTGAAGCACACGAAGGAGCTTAGCTTGGATCTGTGGCGAGACCTCGCTCACCTCGTCGAGCAAGAGCGTCCCGTCGTTTGCGAGCTCGAACCGACCCTTGCGGAGCTTATCCGCGCCGGTGAACGCGCCCTTCTCATGTCCAAAGAGCTCGGACTCGAGCAAACTCTCGTTGAGAGCGGCACAGTTGACCGCAAGGAACGGGTTCGTGGTTCGGGGGCTCAGGTCGTGCACCGCTCGTGCGACGACTTCCTTGCCCACCCCACTCTCGCCCGTGATCAGAACGGTGCCGTGGCTCGACGCAACGGCACGGACCTGCTCGCGGACTTTTCGCATCGTGTCGGACTCACCGACGAGTCGATCGAGACCCGCTCGCTCGTTGGTGGCGGTGCCCGCTTTGAGGACCGCGTTCTCTCGCACGAGCGACGCGTGTTGAATCGCACGTTTGACGGCGATGATGAGCTCGTCGCCTTCGAATGGTTTGGTGATGAAGTCGTACGCACCGTTCTTCATGGCCTGCACCGCGATCTCGATGGACCCGAACGCGGTCATCAGGATCACGGGGAGCTCGTCGTCGTGCTCGTTGATCTGGGCGGTGAGTTCCACCCCCGTCATCCCGGGCATGTTGTGATCCGTGATCACGCAATCCGGGCGGCGCGACGCGATCTCCGTCAGCGCGCTGCGGGCATCGTTCGCGGTGCGAACGGTAAACCCTGCGCGTGTCAGGATCGACCCGACCGAGTCGCGCATCATCTCTTTGTCATCAACCACGAGCACGGTCCGTGTCATCCGTCTACCTCATCACACTGGGTGACGCGCCCGCACTGGGAACGACCGCCCTGATATCTGATTGTTGTTCTGTGACCCCGCGAACCACCACGACGGGTTGGCGCACGGGGAGTTTGATCTGTACCCACGCGCCCGAACGGATCGTGCGGTTTCCGACTTCGACTACGCCCCGGTGCGCATCCACGATCCGATGGACGATGGCAAGCCCGAGCCCAGTGCCCGTCTCCCGGGTCGTAAAAAACGGGTTGAACATGCGTTCGATGACCTGCTCGGGGATGCCATCGCCCTCGTCGGAGACAGAGATGGTGACGCCGGGCTCTGTCCGATCGTCGCGTGATATTTCGCAGGGTTCGATCGAGACCGCGATCTCTTTGCCCTGCGCGACCCGATTTGCTTCTGCGGCATTGCGGAGCACGTTGACGAGTGCCTGTTGGATGAGCATCGCGTCGCACTCGAGCTCGATCGAGCCCTGCGGGGCATCGACGTGAACCTCCCCAAGCGTTTCGGCGCAGCACGACTCGAGGGATTGTTCGATGAGCATCGCGGATTCACACGGCGAGAACCTCGCGTTGGTTTCACGCGCAAAGCTCAGGACATCGCCAACGATCTCGTCCAGACCACGCACGGCGCGTCCGATCTTGTCGACGACTTGTTGCTGCTCGGGGAGTGACTCGAGATCCTCGTGGAGCATGCTCGCGTAGAGTTTGATGGAACCGAGGGGGTTGCGGATCTCGTGCGATATGCCCGCGGCCATCTCGCCGAGCGCGGCGAGACGACGTGAGCGTTGCAACGCTTCGTTTGCTTCGCTGAGTTCCGCGTTGAGTCGGGAGACTTCGCCTCGGAGTTGGGCGTGTGTCTGCTCGAGCTTGGTCGTCACCTCGGTGAACGCGGACATGAGTTCCGCGAGGTCCGTCGGCGACAACGACCCTGCCCCGTTTGCGAGTGAACCCGGATCGAGTTGTGCGATGCCTTCACTCATCCATCACCCCCGCTTGTCCTGGAGGATCGGATTGGGTGATTGCGAACGGGTGGAGTACGCACGCAGCGCGTTCTTGCCCGAGCCCATGCCCGCGAGTTGGGACGCGAGCTTGTCGCGGGTCTGTTCCATGAGACGCTGATCGTTCGCGTCCTGCTCACGCAGGCGCTTCATCGTGTGCTCGTACCCCGCGATGCGGAGAAGCGCCCCGTTGAGCGTCTGCTCGGGGAGCGCGGCTTTGGTCTCGGGGTTCTCGATGAAAGCGCCGAGCTCTTCGCCGACGCGGATCATGGATTGGACGATCGGGTCACGCTTCGCGACGACCTCGACGATCTGCTGGACCTGCCCAGACTCGATGGCGTGACGCTGCTCAGCGCCGACGGCTTGGAGCTGATCGACCAAGTCACCCGTCTCGTCGAGAAGCGACTGCAAGCGCGATTCAAGCATCGCCAGCTGATCCTGATATTCGTTTTGCCTCTCAGGCGCGGTCATCCGTGACCCTCACTTTCAGGCACCGGGACTCCGTTCCCTTGTGGTGCTGAGTGAGTTATCGGCCGCTCGCGCGGTTTTCTCCACATTGAGCGCAAAAAACACCCTCAGGGCTTCGCGTTGGCAATGAGCTCGGTGCTCGATTCGAGCCAACGCTCCCAGTCTCTGCGATCCATGGGGAGAGTCGGGTCATCCCAAACGTCATCAGGCATCATCGCGTAGAACCGCTTGGCGCGTTCGTTCGCGGTCCGTGCACGCCCGATCTGCCCTGTCTGGATGTACGCGTTGACGATTTGGACCATCGCGACGAGTGATGCAGGATGCTCACCATAGCGATCTCGTGCGCGATCGTAGTACTCGATCGCGGTGTCGTACTCGCCCAGATCGAAGGCACAATCCCCGAGATAGAAGTGCGCGTTGCGCAGGGCCATCTCTTCGAAGATCCCCAGACTCGATTCGGGGCGGGCGCCGAGTATCGTGATCGCGTCGGTGTACCGATCGATCGCGTCGCGACGATGATCGTTCATCTCGACGGTTCGTCGGTTCTTCTCGGCTGCGGGCATCGGCTGAGCGAGCGAGTCCTCGATCCGATCCGCGAGTCGTCGGTGCGCATCGGCGAGACGGAACACGACCGATCCGGTTTCCGGATCCTCGGGGAACCGATTGCGGAACTCGTCATACCGTTCGATGGCGCGTTCAGGACGATCTGTCCGATCGTACAACCCCGCGAGTTCGAGCAACGCATCGCGGAAGAGCTCGGTATCCGTTGACCCCATGGAGCCATCAATCGCTTTGACGAGCAAAGACTCGGCCTGTGCGTCGTTCGCGGGGTCCTCGTCGTAGAGATATGCCTGAGCAAGCGGGACGTGGCTCGCGTCAGCGAGCGCACCCACATCGACCCCTGCGAGGGTCTCCTTTGATTCGATCAGGCCTTTATACACGTCCGCAGCAGCGGCGAAGTCGCCCATCGCCCGGAGCGATTCGGCTTGTCGGAACAACGCTTCGGAGTATCGAGGATCAGAGGGCATCGACTCGGCGTAGGTCTGGAATGCCTTGATTGCTTCGGGTTGGTCTCCGGCTCGATCGAACAGGTCCGCGGACTTCCAAAGCGAGTTGGCATACACGGGGAGGTTTGTTACGACGTGACGTTCCGCGTAGAGACTGAAGTTTGCAGCCGCGGTCACGAGCAGTCGCTGCACTTCGGAACGCGCGGACGGATCGAGCCCGACGAGGGACCCGATCTCTTCGAGTGGTTGCCCCAGGATGAACTCCGCTGCGCCTTGATGGGCGATCGCGGATGCGTAATACACCTCGCTCGGGGTCTGACGACCGGCGTAGAGCTGCTCGCCCAGGCGGGCATACGTGATTGCGTCAAAGGAGTCGCCGGACGCGAGGGACTCGTCCGAGCGTGCGAGCAGGGAATCGAGGACCTGTTTACGAGACGGGTAGGACTCGATGTTGAATGAATCGTAACTCGACACCAGCTGATTGAATGATTCGATCGCGAGGACGGGTTGATTGAGGGCGGCTTCGGTCTCGCCCAACCCGAGCAGCGCGAGGGGAATGACGTCCGATGTGCCGTGGTTCTGGACGAGTTCGTCGTAGAGGTCACGCGCTTCCGTGGTATTGCCTCGCTCGTCCTCGACGAGGGCTTTCATCAGCAGGACCTGCGGGTAATGCGGGTCACCCGACGCGGCGAGATCGCGAGCGATCTTGACCTGCTCGTCGGCTTGGGGGATCGCGCCTTGGGCGATATACGCTTGTGCGAGGATCAGACGCAGACGCGATCGGTCATATGCGGGCGCGTGGTCCAGACGCGGGAGCTCACGCAGCATCCGTGTGATGACGAGATCCGAGTACCCTTGCTCGAGTTGGACGCGCCCCTGGGTTTCCATCGCCCAGATCCGCTGCTCGAGGGGGAGGTTCGGGTCCTGAAGGAGTTCCGTGACCAGATCGATCGCCAGTTCGGTCATTGGGCTCGGACGATCGAGCATCGACGTGATCGCGCGTTGGTAGACCCCGTCGCGGAGGTACCGTTTGGACTCGGGGATGTCGCGGGCGTGCTGGAGCGCGATGGTGAACTGGTCGCGTCCGATGTGGGTGTTCGCGAGTGCGGCAAGGTCGCGAGGTTCGAGGATGCCCCCGGCGCGTTGGGCTTCTTCGTACTCGCGGATGACGGCGATGTCGTTGCGTTCATCGCGGATGTTGAGCTTGCGCTGCCCGTAGTAGATCGAGCGGGCTTTGGCGATGTGGTACGACGCTTTGGCGTCGCGGGGTGCGTTCTCTAGCGCGACCCAGGGGTACACCTCGGTGTTGAGCAGCAGGATGGCGTCCTGGTACTGCTCGTTCTCGATCATCCGGTTTGCGGCCTGAATCGTTGGGCGCATGTCCGGGTCGGGTTTGGTGGTGATGCCGTATGCGATCCCGAGGAGCATGACCCCGCCTGCGATGAGCATGGTGGGGACTTGCCAGATGTCACGCCAGTTGGCGCGGACCGCGTCGACGGGATCGATCGGTTCTCCCGGATCGACGTCGCGATCGGGCATGTCCTCGGCAACCTCAACGGGGGAATCGCTCAGGGATTCCAGGTCGTCGTTCAGGTTGTTCAGATCGTCGCTCATTCGGAGTGATCTCGGGGGAGGAACATGGGCGGCGCACGTGCACCACGCCGAGCGATGCCCGGCTGATAACTCCTATCGGACATTCCGAGGGCGGGCCTTCAGTGGGTTTCGGGGTCTTCCTCGCGTCGGGGCATGACGACGAGCGATCGGGAGGTGCGATCCCCGCGATGCAGGGTCTCAGGGTCGATCAGGGCGAGAGCTGCGACGGGGGGCAGGACCCACTTGATGATGTTGCGAACGAGTGCGGACCAGAGCCGAGGGCGACGGGGCATCCCTTCCTCCGCTGCGACGACGCGCAGACCCATCAGGATCTTGCCCGGGGTCGCAGAGACGATGAACTCGGCGCTCGTGGAGTATGCGATCCCTGCGACGATCGTCATGGGGAAGATCGTCCAGGCGTTGCCCGGCTGAAGGATGATCGAGAGGGTCAGGATCTGACTCGGCGCGACCCCAACGGTGTACCCCACGATGCTTGTTATGAGGAACACATCGATCATGGACGCGATGAGTCGGCGTCCCGGATCGGCAATCTGCATCCCTTCAGGCAGGTACATCTTGTTCGCGTGGTCTGGGAGGATGACGACGACGAGTACGCCGGACATGATGAGGATCATCATGACGACGAGGAACCGGAACTCTTCGACCGACACGGGCGCGGTGACAGCGGGCGCGTCGTCAAACCGGACGGACCCGGTCTTGGCGTCAAGCTCGAGCATGCGTATCGAGACGTTGTCGGGTTCGTCCTCGCCTTCACCCGAGGGTTCGCGGGTGATCTGCATCCCGAGAATGGTGTTGGAGGATGGGAGCTCGGTGAGCGCTGCGTCCGCGGGGAGATCCATCGTGTCGGCGATGAGGTAGATCCCGTCCTCGGACCAGTACCGCAGACGCGATTGCCCGGACTCGTCCTCATCGATGACGTGCAGCGCGTTGGGCGATGAGAGCACGCGGGTCTGGGTCCCGAGCTCGAGCGTCGTGGGCAGGGTGGACCAGGTGCCCGCGTCTGTGTCGTACCGGTGGGCTTTGAAGGACAGGCCCGAGCGATCGACGAGGACCGGGTCGGTCCCGATCGCGTGGAGTTCCAATCGACGCGATGCGTACTCGATGGGAACGGGGATCGGTTCCCACCCCGCGGGGGTGAGTGTGCGGAGCTCGTGGGTGTCGTCCTGTTCGAGCAGCACCCAGAGCGCCTCGCTCGTCGCGTGGAACCCGAGCAGGGACGCGTCGGTGATCAGGGGGTGCTCGACCTGCATCTGATCGGGCGGATCGAGCGCCCAGATGGCCCCGATGGGGCTGGGGATGGCGCGGATCGAGTAGACGCGCATGATGCGCTTGCGATCCGCGTACACGGGGTTGAAGGTCAGGTATACGCGATCGTTGAGTGCCGCGATGTCGATGGGCAATCGGGCCCCGATCTTGCGGACGGCTTGGATCTGCCCGATGGGTGACTCGGGTTGCGCGGACGCGTCGTCGCGGGGCGCGAAGTAGACGATCAGGTTCTCTTGCGAGGAGTTCTCGTAGACGGCCCAGGCACGGGACGAATCGTCGTCGATGCTCGACGCCATCAGCACGCGTTCGTTGGCGAATGCGGTGCACGCGCACCACGCGAAGATGATCAGGATGATGGGTCGCATATGCATCAGGGATCGATCGGCTCGTCGAGGTCGATCACTTCATCCACGCGGTATCGACGCTGCAGACGCTCGGGTTGGTAGACCATGGCGCGGATGGTGCGTGATTCCGGGTCGGAGGTTTCGATGCGCACGAACCCGTTGTCGTTGGGTGTGGTGATCTCGATCTTGCCCGGCACCTGGACGGGGAGCTCGCCGGGCACTTGGGCGTCCTTGTATCGGGACATATCCGCGGTGGCGATGAGCTCGTTGTACTCGTCGTAGGCCTGCGTCTGCACGACGAGTCTGGTGCTTGGATCGAACCAGGTGATCGTGGTGCCCCATCGTGCGGGGGTGGAGATGCCGTATGCCAACCCGTCTTCGCGCCAGCGGGCGCCCCCTGCTTGGGACAGGTCGATCGTCGCGAGACCCGAGAGGGGGATGAGCTCGGACGGGTGCACGGGCAGCCCAAGTGCAGCGGCTTTGGGTTGGGTGACCTGGTCCATGTCGCCGATGAGCATGACCTTGCGGTCCGAGTCGAGCAGGTTGAAGGACCAGTATTGCGATTCGGATGCGCCGAAGACGAAGTAGGTTTCGCCGAGCTTGCCGATGGAGAGGGAGACGCGATCGGGTCGGACGATCTGCAGGTGCCCCTCGCCCTGCTCCTCGTACGTCGTGCCGTCTTCATAGGTGCCCTTGGCGCGGACGCTCACGCGAGCCCACAGGGTGTCGAGGGTTGCGATACGGGCGTTGTGCGCTTCGACGAGCTCTTGCGTGCTCGGCGGGGGTGGTAGCTTATCGACATCGATCTTCTTGGTGCTTGAGCACCCGGACAAGATCACCATCATCATCAGGCACAGCGTGCATCGGATCATGCGTTCACCTCGTCGAGATTCATGACCTGCCCGATCTCTTCGGTTGCTTGCGCGATGGTGTCGTCGTCGAGACCCGGGTCGGTGACCTCGAACAGGGGGCCTCCCCCACCCTTGACGCGATGACGCAGCACAAGCACGCCCGGCGTGTCGCCCTGCGGCGGGGTCGAGCGTTCGTAGAGCAGCACCTTCTTCCGCATCAGGATCAACGCGAGCAGGTACCGGAATGCGAGCTGTCGCGGTTCGGTCGCGTCCGCGAGTTGTTCGAACAGATCGAGCATCTCGTCGGGGGAGACGAGCTGCTTGGGTGCTTCGTCCTTGTCGGGGAGGGTGCGTCTCCAGAACCCGAAGAGGGCGGCGTCTGGCGGGAGGTTGGGTCCCTTGCCCCACGCTACGAGGGAGTAGGCGACGCGGACGAGCGCTTCTTCCTCGGGGGTTTCGATCAGGGCGGCGACGTGTTCTTCGCCGATCTCGATGGCGCGACCCGATTGGGCGCACACATCCTGCGTCTTGATGATGTCATACGGCACGGACATGGGTGGAGTGTATGCGGGATGGGCGGTGCGTGTGTGATTGGTATGGCTCCCGCACCTCTTGTGCCTCCCCCGCACCTGGCGGGGGA
>SPJK01077235.1_pt1 | contig 10348 bp, 8 predicted proteins | sample 3741771 | NCBI WGS metagenome assembly SPJK01 (sample SAMN10925997, study PRJNA522277) | cold seep metagenome | isolation source: Elba SIP-enriched marine methane seep metagenome, extraction at timepoint T2 | place: Italy: coast of Elba, Mediterranean Sea
ATCGTCGTCCCGGCCGTGCCCAAAAGGACTGACTCTTTTTGATGCTTTGCTTTGCTGCTCAACTGTCTCGAAGAAAAACAGTCCGTGCATTGGAGTCTGGTCCTTGAGGGGACATCCGACTTCGAAAATCCCTATTGCGCCGCTCATATAGGGGCATGAACGATTGGAAAGCCCTTATTCACCAAGATGAGATCGCCCCCGGCCAGGTCAAAGTGGTGCGCACTGAAAGCAAGCAGTTGGCGCTGATTTCGGAAGAAAAAGGCCAGCTACACGTTATAGACAACCGCTGTCCTCACGAGGGCTACCCCCTCTCCACCGGCCACACAAAGGAAGGGGTGCTCACCTGCGCCTGGCATAACTGGAAATTCCGTCTTTGCGATGGCGCCTGCATGATCGGCGGCGAGGACGTGCAGCGCTACCCTGCCAAGCTAGAAGATGGGACTTGGTACGCCCACCTCAGCCCCGACCTCAGCGCCAAGGCTGGCAAATACTTCGAAAACCTCGAGCGCGCCTACTACAAGGAAGACTGGGGCACCGCCGGCCGCACCATGACGCGCTTGCTGCAAGCGGATGTATCTCCAGAGAAGATTCTCGCGCATGCAGTGGACTGGAGCGCGGGCCATGAGCCCTATGGCTCGGACCACGGCATCGCTCAGGCCGCCGACTGGCTCGATTTCCTAGGTGACTTTGGCGAAGAGGTAGAAGGACCTTTACTTCAGGCAGTAAGTATCGCGGTGGAGCCGAGTGCACGCTATCCCCAAAAAGAGCTGCCCGAGGCCATCGCCGCCCCTCAAAAATGGGCGAAATTCGCTGCAGAGATACATCGCTTGGTAGAAGAGGAAGAAGGAGAAAAGGCTCAAGCCCTGCTCCGAGGCGGCCTCGAACATTTCTCTCACTATCAAATCTTTGGCCTCTTTCAGGACCTAGCCACGGTGCATTACCTCAGCTATGGCCACGGACATATCTTCGTGGAACAAGCCAAACCCCTGCTAAAGATACTTTCTGAGCCCCAAATCGAACGTTTGTGGTGCTCACTGCTCGAAGGCATAGTTCTGGCCACCCGGGAAGATACTTTGCCCTATATGAATAGTTTTAATCGCTTCATGCAGGAGAGCGAAGAACGTTTTGTAGGTTGGCAAATAGCTGAACTATCAAAACCTCTGGACGCAGATACTTCCGAGGCTTTCTTCAATGTACTCTTAAAGGGAGACATCCGCGAGGCTTTGGTAGCTGCAGGCCAACTCTTGGACCAAGGATATAGTTTGGAGCATCTGGGCCTCATTCTCTGTCAGGCAGCGGGAGCCCGCATCCTCCAGTTTGACCCCGAGGTGGAACTAAGCACCGAGCTTCGCGAGGGTTGGCTGCACATCACCCACGCCCTCACCCACGCAGAAGCGGTGCTGCAAACTATCTTAGGCGGTGCTCGGCGTCCGGCATTGATGGGTCTCTTCCATTCGGTGCGCTTGATCAGCCATGTGCATCCTTTATGCAAAGTATCGGTGCTCGACGAGATCCCCGCGGCGCCGATCTATCAGAAAGAGGCTCTACAGGCAGCAATTCGCCAGCAAGATAGTGCAGCTGCCCTCGCCCAGGCTAAGGCAGCATTGGCGGAAAAAGCCGACCTGAGAAAAGCCTTAGTTCCCCTGCTCACCGAGGACTTAGCTATCTTACCCATCTTCTTGGCTCATCGCGTCAAGACCACTGCGGCCGCTTTGCGAGTGAGCCAACTCGCTGGAGTTAATCCACGCCCTGAACTGCCAATTTTGGGCACTATTCGCTATCTCAGCAGCAAAATCGTTGAACGCCGCATTCATCGCCAAGCGGGATGGGGTCGCGATTTTGTGCTCCATGCTAAGACGCCTCCAAAACCTTTAGGCTATTAGTTACTGCTCCTTGCTTTCTGGACTCGCCAGGCGGGCTCCAGCTTGATACATCGGCGCCATGTCAAGAAAGCGCGTTGTCCTGGTGACCGGTGCCAATGGAGAAATGGGCCATGGCCTGATTCATAAGTTAGCCGAGCGAGATGATTGCAATATATTAGCCCTCGATGTCCGTGAGCTAGAGGACAGCATCAAGGAGCGGTCCTATCGGCGCATCGTCGGCGACGTGCTTGACCAATACTTACTAGGACGCTTGGTCAGTGAGTTTGAGATAGATACTATCTTCCACTTGGCTGCACTACTATCTACCCGGGCCGAATTCACCCCCGAAACCGCCCACGACGTAAATGTACAAGGCACACTCAATCTATTACGTCTGGCTGTTGAACAGTCACGCTGGCACGGACGCAAAGTAAAGTTCCTCTTCCCCAGTTCTATCGCCGTCTACGGCATGCCTAATGTCCCCACCAAAAACGAAGCCGGCCGGGTCATGGAAGAAGACTGGAACATGCCCACAACCATGTACGGCTGCAATAAACTCTATTGCGAGCACTTGGGTAGATACTATGCACAGCACTATCAGCAACTGGCGGTAGATAACCGTCCCAAGGGCGTTGATTTCCGCTCTATCCGCTTTCCGGGCCTCATTTCAGCCTTCACCGCCCCTTCTGGAGGCACCAGCGACTATGCACCCGAGATGGTTCATGCTGCTGCCCAGGGCGAAAAGTATGATGCTTTTGTGCGACCTGATACTCAGATCTCTTTCATGGCCATGCCCGACGCCATTACCGCCCTTCTGGGCCTGATGGATGCTCCAGAAGAGGCTTTGAGCAGCCACGTTTATAATATTACCGCCTACGCGCCCACGGCCGAGGATTTCGCCAGCAAGGTTAAAAACTACTTTCCTGATGCACAGATTGGTTTTGCGCCCGACAAGCGCCGGCAAGGTATCGTCGATTCATGGCCAGCCGATGTCGACGATTCTCGGGCCCGAAAAGACTGGGACTTCAATCCACAATATGACCTCGACCGCACCTTCGAAGAATACTTGATGCCCAACATCATCGAACGCTATCGAAAATAGTTTCCCCGAGGTTGTGCGGCACACCTTCTCGCTTTAGGCTCCCGGCCATGAAGGTCATGATCACCGGCGCCAAAGGCATGCTGGGACGCACTTTGGTTCGCCATTTGAGCGACCACCAACTCATCCCCGTCGATCTTGAGGATTTCGACCTCACCAACCCCCCTCAGACCTCCGACGCTATTGCTCGCCATCAGCCCGATGTGGTGGTTCACGGCGCGGCCTACACCGCGGTGGATAAATGCGAGGAGGAGCAAGACGCGGCCTATGCCGTCAACGCCCTCGGAAGTGCTAATGTGGCCGCCGCCTGCCAAAGGGTGGGCGCACGGCTGATCGCCATCTCCACCGACTATGTATTCTCCGGTGACGGCGAGCGCCCCTATCACGAGTGGGATAGTACCGACCCCAAATCTATCTATGGTCTCAGTAAGTTAGCCGGGGAAGAAGCCATCAAGAACCACTGTAGCAACCATCTTATTTGCCGCATTGCTTGGCTTTACGGCAAAGATGGCCCCAGCTTCCTGCACACCATGCTCAAGTTGGGGGCTCAGGACGCCGATCCGCTCAAGGTGGTCAACGACCAGCACGGCAGCCCCACCAGCTGCGACGCGGTGGCCAATCACATCAAGCAGCTGCTCGAAGTCCCCATCGTGGGCACCATGCATCTATCTTGCGAAGGCGAGACCACCTGGTTCGACTTCACCAGGGCTATCTTCGAGAAGGCGGGATTCAGCCGCGGCGTCAATCCCTGCACCACCGATGAATTTCCTCGTCCTGCCCCGCGCCCCAAGAACTCTCGACTCGACAACCGTTTGCTGCGTTTGGCCGGTTTGCCTGCCATGCCCCACTGGAAGGATACTCTGCACGCCTTCTTAGATGAAAACCCAAGCGGCTGACGCTCGGTCTGTTCTCTTTCATCCCCCCAACTGCCTGATTTCTCGACCTATCAACCGGCAAGTAGTATCCAAGGCGAATGTTAAGCTGCAATGCCTACTTGATGGTGCATTTCACCGGATTGATCCTGCTCTTCACCGCTTTTGGCGGCCTAGTTGTCAGCTCTTGGCTCGAACAAAACAGCAGCAAAGCCCGCAAGATGTCAGCGATGCTGCATGGCATCGGTCTGCTCCTGCTTATCGTCGGCGGCTTTGGCTTGATGAAGAATCTCGGTATCTCCCACAGCCCCGGCGCTTGGCCAGGTTGGATCTACGCCAAAGTATTCGTTTGGCTGCTTCTAGGAGGCATCACCGCGGTGCTGAAGAAAAACGGCGGCCTGGCAAAGCCTATGCTCTTTTTGCTGCCGGTCGTGGGCATTGCCGCTGCCTTCTTGGGCGTCTATAAACCCTTTTAGCGGAGTAATTATGACTCACCGAGATAGATACCTATGGTTCGCCGCGGGATGTTTGCTGGCGACAGCCTGCCAACAAAACACTGGCCTGCCGCTTCCTGAGATTCCCGAAGCAAAGTCGATTCTCCTAGGTATCTATCGCGGCCCTGAACTCAACGAAATCCGGGTGCAAAACAGCGAGGATGTAGCGAGAAATGGCTTTCCAAACCTAGTGATGAGTTCGGAAGACCACCTCGCCGCACTGGGTTTCAAGTGCTCTACCGGCCAGCTTTTCGACGACCTCGATAACTTGCAAATCCTTGAGCCCCCGTCCCCACAAAGGCTGCTACCTGAACCTGTTGGCGCTAAGTATCTCGACTTAGATGAAGGTAGCTGGAGAGAGCACAATGATCCCGCCGCACAGGAACTATTGCTACATAGTTTAGACATCTCCGGAAATACGCTCTGCGACTCCAAGGAAGCCACCTACGAGCATATTATCTTCAAATATAAAAACGAAGATACTTCCTTAGCTCGGACGGGACGCATCTATTCGGGAAGAATCGGCAGAAATAAGCTGCTACTGGTCCGGGAACTATTGGCAGACGGAGAAACGGCCTACACCTCCGCGGGCGTGGAGTTCAATGAATTCACCGTCAGTGGTGACTGTGCTCCTGGCGACTGTCCGATATCAGTAAACCCTCGTCCGGACTTGGCTACCATCGCCTATCGCTCCTTCTATGCCCGAGGAGACAACGACTTCGTCTTTGTTGGTCCACGAGGCATCTATGTCTCCTCCCAAACTAGCTCCATTGGTTACTCAAAGCTCTCAGATCTCCCTGAGCTGCAAAACTATACCCGGATGCGCATCTCTGGCAGCCCTCGTGGAAGCGAGCTGGAATTCTACCTCGTCGCCGAAGATCGTCCCATTGAGAGCACCGATACCTCTACCATGACTCGGGAGCTTTTTCGCTATCACCAAGGCGCTCTCAAATCGCTGCGGAAAGAGACTCTAAACGTAAGCAAAGACAATAATCCCCGGCTGGATGTCCTCTGGACAGGCCCGCAACAAGCGATTGCTATTGGGCTCTCTGAGGCCCACGGAACTATACTCCGACTGCAGGGAGATCAAGTCACCGAAGAATTCCTAGAACAACTATCTAGTCCGGATGCAACCGGAGGCTTAACCTGGGTCTACATGACCCTGGTCGAGGGCTATGGCGTCCTGATCGGCAATACGCGCGGTCATCTCTACCGAGATAGTTTAGATGGAAAAGGCTTAGCTTTGGTGAGTGATAAGAAAAAAGAAATACCCCAAGACGGAGAACCTCCGGACGATCTACATCTCTTTGGGGCTCCTTATGCGGGACAGCTTTGGAATAGTAGTTTGATCGCTTTTGTCCGCCCTGGCGGTGGCGCGACCCGAGTAGTGCAAAAACACCCTGACCTAAAGCACTATTGCCCGCGTCCTAACCTCAATCATTGGCTGGCCCAAGCCCCACTCATTCTGCCAGGCAATCGCTGGATGCTCTTCTCCTTTGATGACCTCTCCCGAAGCCTGCAACTATCAGTAACTAAGTTTAAGCGCCCTCCCCGCAGCTGCGAGAGTTTGTGAACACCTGGATAGTTATCAGTTCGATTCTTTGGATACTTTCCGCCTGGAGAGGCTGGCAGCAGTACCGCAGCATCGGGCTCTTTGAACAGCTTCCTCTTAGTGAGCAAGACCGGTGGCCACGACTTTCAGTCCTCATAGCTAGCCGCGACCAAGCCGCGCAACTGCGCCAAAGCCTAGAGGCTCTACTTGCGAGTAACTATCCCCAGCTGGAGATAGTTGTTGCCAACGACCGCTCCCAAGATGATACGAGCAACTATCTTGAGCAACTCGCTCAAAAAGACGCTCGCTTGCGCTTGGTAACTATCAAAGAGCTGCCGCAAGGCTGGCTCGGTAAGACCCATGCTCTCCAACAGGCGGTAGCAGAGGCCACTGGTGAGTACTATCTATTCACCGATGCCGATGTGAAGCTTTCCCAGGACGCCCTCAGACGAGCTATCCAACATGTATTGAAGCAAGACCTCGAGCACTTCAGCGTCCTTCCTCACTACGTCAACCAGGGCCCTCTCACTGAGATCTGTACCGCGGTGAGCAATAGTATCCTAATGGCCACCCGCCGGGCTCATTTGGTGGGCACCAAACATCCCAAAGCTGTCTTTGGCTTGGGCGCCTTCAACTTAGTTAAGGCGCAGTCCTGGTGGAAGAGTGGCGGCTTTTCGGCCTTAAGACTAGAGGTGATGGACGACATTGGGGTGGCAAAACTCATCAAGGCGGTAGGCGGCAAAGCAGGCATGGCCATCTCCACCCAAAGTATTCAAATCTGCTGGTACGAAACTATCTGGCAGATGCAGCGGGGCCTTAGAAAGGTTCAAATTGCCGCCGGGCGCTACCAACCTTGGAAAACTATCTTGCAGGGCCTTGGTTTGATACTATTGGGTCTCGGTCCTACTATGGGTAAAGAGCTTCCTCCGGACTCGCCGGTCCAGGACATTGCAACTTTGGCCTACCTATCTTTGTTAGTCCTGGCCTTGGTGCGAAAGAAGCATTTGCAGCGGTCTCTTTGGGTAACGATACTATCTCCCCTCGGCCAAGTCTGCTTAGGTTTGATGAGCATAGTTGCCGGCATCGAGGCCGCCTTGACCCGAAGGCTCACCTGGCGGGATACCCACTATTCTCTGGCCGAACTAAGGGCCTTTCGTAGGTTACAAAAAAGCGGTCAGCTCCGTAGAGAGAAACAAGCGCATGAAGCACAATGATCAGGTCCACGATTGGGTCCAAGACTATTATGGTTCGGTCTTAAAGAGCAGCGAAGACCTTAAGACCAATGCCTGCTGCGCCACCGGTGCCCCTCCAATATGGCTGCAGGAACTATTAGCAAATATCCATCCCGAGGTGCTGAGCCGCTTCTATGGATGTGGCTTTCCCATTCCTGAGGCCGTGGAAGGCAAAACTATCCTCGACCTAGGCTGCGGCACCGGACGAGATGTCTATCTGCTCAGTCAGCTGGCCGGCCCCAACGGCAAAGTATATGGGGTGGACATGACCGAGTCCCAACTTAAGGTCTCCCAGGATACTCAAGCCTTTCACGCAGAAAAGTTCGGCCACCCCAGCTCCAATGTCTCTTTTCACCAGGCTTATATCGAGGACTTAAAAGCGCTGCCCATCGAAGATAATAGTTTAGATGTGGTGATCTCCAACTGCGTGGTCAATCTTAGCCCTCGCAAAGACTTAGTTATGAAAGAGATCTTCCGCCTGCTTAAACCGGGCGGTGAGTTCTATTTTAGTGATGTCTTTTGCGACCGCAGACTGCCCGAAAGTATCGCTTTTGATCCCATACTTCACAGCGAGTGCCTCGGCGGCGCCATGTATGGATTCGACTTCCTTACTCTGGCGAAAAGCCTCGGCTTCGAAGACCCCAGAACTATCGAGACAGCTCCAATAACTATCCAGAACGACGAAATCTCCCGCAAAGTAGGCAATGCGCGCTTTACTTCTTGCACCTTGCGCCTCTTCAAACTCGAAGGCTTAGACGCCCGCTGCGAAGACTACGGCCAGGTCGCCACCTATCGTGGAAATATCCCCCACCACGAGCATATCTTCCAACTGGACGACCACCATCTCTTTGAGGCCCATCGTCCCGAGCGAGTATGTGGAAATACCGCGGCAATGCTCAGCGACACCCGTTTAGCCGAATACTTTGAGGTAGTTGGCGACAAGAGTCGGCACTTTGGCGTTTTCGATTGCAGCGCCACTATGGCGAGTACTCAATATGAGGACGAAACGGGGATAGTTGGCGGCTGCTGCTAGTCAGAGGAGACTTCGATCGGAAGACTGGCAGCTGCGGTGCTGGTGGCCCCACAACTATTACTCACTCGCAGCGCCACGCGATAGTTTCCCGCCACCGTTGCGGTGAAGCTGGTCAATACTTGCCCCTGGGGCAAGAAGTTCGGCGAAGAAGCGCCTGCAGGCCATTCTTCGAAGCTCCAAAAATAGTCCGAAATGACCGCATTGGGCCCGGCCACGCTGCTGCGGCCGTCCACCAAGATGTTTTGCCCCGCCTGAGGGTTTGGGGTTTGGGAAGTAATCACTGGAACCGGAGGCAGGCAAACCTGGTCGGTACCCGAAAGGGAGATGCGGTGCATGGGCCGCACCAGGTCATTGCTGTAAATAACCAGCAGTCCTTCGTCGGTAGCCGAGCGATCCGGATTCAGATAGTTGAGATGAAGCGTAGTATAGTGCTCGATGCAGCCAGGGGTTTGCGCGGAGCAGAGAGTTTGATTCAGCGCACACTCGGCGCTCTGGCAACCCTGCAAAGAGAACTCAACATTGCTCGGCTGCTCGCTAGCATTGAGAATAGTTACCCGAGATAGTTCCAGCGGAGCGTCTCCATCATTGCGTATAACGAGCTGCGTCATGCTCCCCGTTCCGCCAAAGAAGCGTAGGGGCGCCTCGGGATAGAGGCCCATCAAAGGTCGTTCAACCGCGCCGTCCGTAGGTGTTCCGCCGTCAAAAACGCCCAAATCGCTAGGTGTCGCATCGGGGATGTCGCTATCGGACAAATGTCCATCAAGGAGTTCGGCATCAGTGATGTCCGCGTCACTTAGACCCCCATCTATGACATCTATCACACCAACATCGGAAGTATTGTTCCCGATATCGCTGGGCCCCTTATTGTCTTCCTCACAAGCAAACAGCGCCAAACATAGGGATAGGAGAGCAGATTTGCCCATAAAGTGGTTATTCGTCCTCATAGCTAAACCTCTTTCTTACTTACTTTCTTAGACAAAGATTAGGGGTGTTTCGTCTCGAAGTATCCCTAGGAAACTTTTGCCTGACCTCTTCGTACTCCGATTGACCGCTTTAAAAGCGAACCCATAGGCTCAAATACGATGGATCCCTCTTCTGCCCGAATCTCTGTTCCTCTGCTCTCTGCAGGCTTGGGCGCACTTCTCTTGGTCGGATGTACCGGCGATGTAGGAGACGCTAAGCAAATAGATCCCAATACCGGGGAGGTTATCGACTCAGGCGTCGTGCAAAACAGCGACGGCGGTGTCCAGCAAATGCCCGATGATGCTGGCGTAGTCTTTAACCCTTTCACTTCAGCCACCTTAGGAACGCTCTGCGGCAACAACGGCGTCGAGCACCACCTAGTTCTTTCGGCGGACAATGCCACCTGTGAATCCCATGCCCAGCTCCTGTCCGGCGGTATGGCTCAGATGGTGGCTCAGGCCAAGACCCCTGCCATCAATGGCCCGACTCAGTTCGAGACAGAGGCCAATGTCTGTCTGCAAGACGGCTGCAAGATGCGCACTATCAAGGTCGAAATCGATGCCTATAGCCCTCAAGGCGCTCTGGGCCGCTGGTCGATTCAAATGGACGGCACCCGTGCCGAAGGCGACCTCAGTGCCTCGGTTTGTGCCTATGACGCCCATCTTCCCGGTCGAGATCCAGGCCGGGTAGCCAACTTAGACATTCGCGAAATCGCTTTTTATCAGGGCGTGAAGGTTCCAGTGATGCAGCTGGGCCAAGAAGTGGCCAACCGCAACGCACCCGTCATCGAAGAGCGCAACGCCTTGGTTCGGGTCTTCGTAGATCCCCAGCCAGGCTACACCGAGCAAATGGTCACAGCTCGCTTCGTCATCGATAACCGCGCCGCTGACCCAGTGATCATCGAAGACAAAGTCCTGATCACCCGAGCTTCTTCCGAGACCGACCCTCGCACCACCTTCAACCTCGAAGTTCCTGGAGACATGATCACCTCCGACGCCACCTACTCCGTGACCTTGGTCTCCGAGGACGCCTGCGGAGGCGCTGGTGGAGATACTTCTGGCGCTCGCTTCCCTGAGATCGCTGGCATCGACCTCAACCCTCGCCGGGTCGGCACTTTCAACGTGGTTTTGGTACCTGTTCGCTACAACGCCGATGGCTCAGGACGCTTGCCTGATACTTCTCCTGCTCAGCTCGATCGCTACCGGGAAAAGATCATGGCTATGTTCCCCATCGCCGAACTG
>SPJK01000729.1_pt1 | contig 10346 bp, 5 predicted proteins | sample 3741771 | NCBI WGS metagenome assembly SPJK01 (sample SAMN10925997, study PRJNA522277) | cold seep metagenome | isolation source: Elba SIP-enriched marine methane seep metagenome, extraction at timepoint T2 | place: Italy: coast of Elba, Mediterranean Sea
GCATGATGCATCGATGGCACTGACGTCGGGTACCTTCTCGATCAAGTTCAATTCCGATGACAATAGCGGAACCTTAGCGTCGAAAGACAGTTCCGGTTATGACAGCGGTGGGCATTTCAATCTCGCGGTTGATAACGGTGAGCTGGCCCTTCGGATGCAGTCTGATGACTCATCGACCTGGATCCGATCGGATGCTGTTTCGTTGAATAGCTGGAACACCGCGACGGTGACCTGGACGGGATCGGAGGTCAGCCTCTATCTCAATGGCGAACTGGTTCAGACTAAGAGCCATGATTGGGGCCTTGAAGGGAATGAGAACCCCTGGACCTTCGCGAGCTCGCAGATGTATAGCGGGAATAATGTCGCGGACAATCTGGGTCATTACTTTGATGGCGAGCTTGACGATGCGCTGTTGATGGGCAGGGCTTTGACCGCTGACGAGATTGCATCCCTGCACAGTGATGGTGCCCGCGCTCTCATCACCGTTGAAGGCGATGGCGATAACGGCACCACGGCAGCTGTCAACTATGATGACGAGATCCATGGCGGTATCGGCGCGGATGAGCTTCATGGTGACCAAGGCGATGATATGATCGCCGGCGGTGCCAATGACGATATCGTGGCCGGTGGGATTGGCCAGGATTGGATCATGGGCGGGACCGATGATGGCTCTGCCTCCACATCAGCCAAGATGACGCTGGTCTTCGATGGAACGAATGCCGGTTACTCGAACTCGGTTGGCTATTATGTGGTCAATGAGCAGGGAACGCCTGAATCGGGTGAGGTCGTCTGGGCTAATCTACATCAGACGGCAATTGGGTCTTCCCACGAGATTCTGTTGGATGGCTTTGATGCCAGTGATGTCGGGTTCTTCCTGATCCCGGATGGTGCGGACTTCAACTCCAGCCTGACGGACAACACGGAAGTGACCTTCGCTGAGAACAACCATGGCGATCTTGCTGCCTTTGCGGATGGTCTGGAACTCAGTGGCCAGGACGCGCCGGCCTTCTATTCAGGCGGGACGGAGCTCAATCCGGATGGCCAAGTCCACATCACCGTGGATGATACGGGTCGGATCGGCTTCGAGGATATCCTCGGCGGTGGCGATCAGGACTTCAACGACGCGGTCGTTATGCAGACGGACGTTGAGACGATTGTCGACTTCAATGGTGGCGATCAACTCTGGGGCGGCGAACAAGGCGGCACGGGTGATGGGGAACACGACGTGTTCTACTATGCCAAGGGCGATGGTGTGGATACGATCCACGACTTCGAAGTCGGCACGGATCAACTCTTCATCAGTGGCTATGATCGCAATGAGTTCGAAGTCCAACAGGATGGTGATGACACCGTGGTTCTGTTCGAAGACGGTGGTGCGATCAAACTGATGGGTGTCGATGCCGACAGCTTCGGGGCGGAGAACAACATCACGACCCATGACGCAGACACAGATGGCAGTGGTACCCTCAGCATGGATGAGTTGGTCGATCTGCAGGAAGACGTGTTGGGCGGCGATGGGGCCGGTGGATCCGCACCTACAGCGCAGGATTCGGGTGTCGGTCTCATAGCACCGACAGAGCCTGGTCTGACCGATGGCTCGAATGGTGAAGAGCCGATCTGATAGCATCTTAGAAAATGAAAAGACGGCGTCCTGGTAACTCTGGGGCGCCGTTTTTCTTTTCGCGTTCTGACGCGAATATGATTTTCCCTTTCTGGTGCGACTCGTCTATTTTATGCGCGAGTTATGACGTGATCGGAAATCATGGCGGATAGACCGGATAAGAATGCAGGACCTTCTTCTGGCGACAGCAGCGATTTGCTGGCGTCAAAGGATAAGTCTGCCCGTTCCGGAATTGGGCCCGGAACTGGACCCGGAAACGGCCCCGGAATTCCGGACCCGCCAGCACCACCACCGCCGCCAAGTCCGGGCCAGGATGATACTGGTGTTTCCAAGGGACTGCTGGAAGACACAACCCCGGTTAAAGGCGATCCGAACGCAGGTGTTGGTGCGCGGGACTTGCTCTCTCAAGATGGTTTAAAGAAACAGCGGGCAGCGGCACACGCTGCCGCGCGCTCGGCGCCGCGTATGCCGGAACCCCCTGCGGGCCCAGTTGGCGGTACGGCGCGACCTGCACCACCCCTAGCGGACCGCGGCCTTCGGGTGCCCCACAGCCTGGTTCTTCAAACACCGCCGCCGCGTCGGACCTTGATGACGAGTTGACGCCGGAGGAAATTGCGGCTGCGGCGAAAGCAGCTGCAGCACGCAAGGGACCTGCGGCTGCGCCTGCTGCCGATACGTCCGCCCCGGTAAATGAGGAAGGGGTGACCGGCGACCGCCGTAATCCCGGTTCCGAAAGGCGTTCAGAGTCTCGTGCCGGGGATGACCGCCGTACCGAAGGCCCGGAATGGCAGATCAAGCCTTCTCCGGGGACCAAGGATGATCCGCTTCTCGGGTGCCTGACGGTTTTGTGCACGCTGTTGGATCGAAACATTTCGGCGGAGGCTTTGACAGCCGGGCTTCCGCTGGTCGATGGGATGGTTACGCCGGAATTGTTCATCCGATCAGCGGAGCGGGCGGGTATTTCATCACGTTTGTTGCAGCGCGAGATCTCGAGCATTAACCGATTGTCGCTGCCCTGTGTTCTGTTGTTGGATCACCAGCGCGCCTGTGTCCTGACTGATATCTGGCATGTGGAGCGCAAGGCGACGATTATTATGCCGGAAATGGGGACCGGCGCCCGCAACGTGGATTATGAAGAGTTAGGCCGTGCCTATGTCGGCTATGCGCTTTTCGCCCGTCCGGAATTCCAATATGACGCCCGCGCAGAAGACACTAAAGTCGCCGATCCGAAGGGCTGGTTCTGGGGGACGATTTTCTCCTCTTGGAAACTCTATGTGGAGGTCATGGTCGCCGCGACGATGATCAATGTCTTCGCGATCGCTAGCCCACTGTTCACGATGAATGTCTATGACAGGGTGGTGCCGAACTTTGCGGAAGAGACCCTCTGGGTCCTGGCGATCGGGATATTGATCGTCTACAGCTTCGATTTCCTCTTAAAGTTATTGAGGGGGTATTTGATCGATGTTGCCGGGAAATCGTCGGATACGCGTATCGCATCACGGTTGTTCCAGCAAATGCTGGGGATGAAGATGGCAGATCGACCTCCCTCCACGGGAGGGTTAGCTAATTCGCTCCGGGAATTTGAGCATTTGCGGGAGTTCTTTACGTCCTCCACGATCACGACCTTGGTCGACTTCCCGTTTATTTTCTTTTTCTTAGCGGTAATCGCGGTGATCGGAACGCCGCTCATCGTGGTGTTCCCGGCCTTTATTGTGTTTGTCACAATACTTGTCGGTCTATTGGTTCAAGTGCGGATGCAGGCGGTTGTGCGGGAGACTTTCCGTGAAGCCCAGCAGAAGCACGCGATTTTGATTGAAACGATTTCCGGCATCGAGACGATCAAGGCCACGGGATCAGAAGGCCGGATGCAGCGGGCCTGGGAAACCTTCGTCGGAAAGACTGCGGTTTCCGCCATGCGGGCCACGCGTTATTCGCAGTTTGCCATGAATTTCTCCGGCGTGATGATGCAGCTTGTAACCGTCGCGGTCGTCGTCGTCGGGGTCTATGAGATTCAGGCCGGCAATATGACAATGGGGGCTCTGATCGCCTGCTCCTTGCTTTCTGGTCGGGCTCTGGCGCCATTGGGTCAGATCGCTGGAATTGCCACACGCTTCAATCAGGCACGCCAATCCTTGCAAGCCTTGGATGACATGATGCGCAAGGATGTGGAGCGGCCGGAGGGTAAGAGCTTCGTCCACCGCCCGAATTTCTCCGGCAATGTCGAATTCAAGAACGTCAATTTCGTCTATCCGGAAGCCAAAACAAAGGCGCTGGACGATGTTTCCTTCTCCATCCAGGCGGGGGAGAAGGTCGGGATCATCGGGCGGATTGGATCGGGCAAGTCGACCATCGAACGGCTTGTTTTGGGTATGTATGATCCGACCGAAGGCGCGGTCATGATTGATGGGACAGATACCAGACAGGTTGATCCGGCGGATCTCAGGCGCTCAATTGGCGTTGTGCCGCAGGATAACTATCTGTTCTTTGGGACGGTGAAGGAAAATATCGCGCTGGGTGCGGTTTATGCGGATGACGCAACGATCCTGCGGGCGGCTCGGATTGCCGGTGTTGATGAGTTCACATCCAAACACCCGCAAGGGCTTGATATGCCGGTGGGAGAACGTGGGGCGAGCCTGTCCGGTGGCCAGCGGCAGGCGATCACAATTGCCCGTGCTTTGCTGCTTGATCCGCCTGTTCTGTTGATGGACGAGCCGACCAGTTCGATGGATAACACCTCTGAAGCGCGGTTCAAGGCGCGTCTGGGCACGGTGGTGGCGAACAAGACCCTTATTCTCGTGACACACAGGGGCTCTCTGCTTTCCCTTGTTGATCGGCTGATTGTGATGGATGGCGGGCGGATCGTCGCAGACGGGCCGAAGGATATTGTGATGGATGCGCTGGCGACCGGTCGCATTCATACGGCGAAACAATAATGGTAAATTGGCCGATAGAGCTTATATAGGCGCTTCGGGTTTTTAGCGTGGAAGGATGAATTGATGGCCTCGGGACGCTGGGAAGACGAAATCCTGGATGCCGAAATGGGGGCGGGTGTTAGCCGCGGCGCGAACAATGTCGCCCATATCCTTTTGCTGGCGGTTGCCGGCTTCTTCGTCACATTTTTGCTCTGGGCTTATAACGCGACACTGGACGAAGTAACGCGCGGCGAAGGTAAGATCGTTCCTTCCGGCCAAACCAAAGTTGTTCAGCACTTCGAAGGTGGGATCATCAGGGACATATTGGTTGAGGAAGGCCAACTCGTTACTGCAGGCAGTGTCCTGATGCGGATTGAAAACATTCAGTCCGATGCTGAACTTGCCGAGAAATCTAAGCAATATCGGGTTGAGCTTGCACGCGCGGCACGTTTGGCAGCGGAAACAACAAATGCCCCTTCCATCGTCTTCCCTGAAGAGGTTTTGGCATCGGCGCCGTCGGTTGCTGTAAACGAGCAAACCCTGTTTGAACGCCGTCAGCTACAACTACGCCAACAAGTCCAGATTCTTCGAGACCAGCGTAGTCAGAAATTGCAGGAACTTAGGGAACTGCGGGCGAAAGTCGGGCAGATCGAAGATCGGAAAAGGCTCGCCGAAGAAGAGTTTGAGGTTCAGAGAACGGTCTTCCAACAAGGGGCGATTTCGCAGGTTGAATACATCCGCGCCCAGCAGGTCGTTCAAGAACTGCAGATTGAGCTTGATAATGTGAAGCTCGCGATCCCGCGCACACAGATCGGTGTCAATGAGGCTGACCGCCGAATTGAGGAGAAGACGTCTACATTTTATGCCGAAGCGCAGCAGGAGTTGAACGAAACCCGGGTGAAAGCGGCAGGGATTGAAGAAGAAATTCGGGCACTAACAGACCGGGATTTGCGTTCAGAAGTGCGGTCGCCGGTCGATGGCAGCGTCAATAAGCTATTGATCAACACGATCGGGGGGGTCGTGCGACCTGGTGACCCGATCCTGGAAATTGTTCCTGTTGGCGACAAGCTGATTGTTGAGGCCAAGATCCGCCCAGCGGATCGCGCGCAACTCTATGAAACGCTGCCGGCGACAGTAAAGGTCTCGGCATATGACTTTTCTGTTTATGGCGGGTTGGAGGCCGTTTTGTTTAATATCTCGGCTGATACCATCGTGGATGAGGAAGGTGAGAGCTACTATCGGATCAGGTTGCGAACCGATAAGAATTTCCTGCCCAATCCCAAGGCCAAGACCAAGGATGAAGAACAGCTTCCGATCATTCCAGGGATGACCGCGACAGTGGATATTCTGACCGGCGAGAAGACTGTCCTGGAATATTTAATGAAGCCGATCCTGAAAGCCAAAGATCGCGCCTTTACGGAGCGTTGACCTGTTCGCTGGGAGGCACGTGTTTTGGATAATTCACTGGGATGTTTTATCGATCCGAGTTTAGCGATTGATGGTGCGGGTAATGGTCCACTCGCGGGTTTGAGCTTCTCTGCCAAAGATCTATTCGATGTTGCTGGTTATGTCTCCCACTGTGGTAATCCCGATTGGGGGCGTAGTCACGCGCCGGCCACGGCAACAGCGCCGTGTATAGAGACGTTGCTGGCAGCGGGCGCCAATCTGCGCGGTAAGACCCATACGGACGAGCTCGCCTATTCCATCAACGGCGAGAACCATCATTATGGAACGCCCGCCAATCCGAACGCCCCTGGCTGTATTCCCGGTGGGTCGTCCAGCGGCTCCGCCTCCGCCGTTGCGGGTGGGTTGGTTGATTTTGCACTCGGTTCCGACACAGGTGGATCGGTGCGCGTACCGGCGAGTTTCTGTGGCAATTTTGGTCTGCGACCAACCCATGACCGCATCGCTTTGGACGGTATCATGCCGCTTGCGACGAGCTTCGATACCATCGGGTGGTTCGCGCGAGATCCAGCGGTTCTCCAAGACGTTGGGCGTGTGCTGTTGCCGGGCTTTGGCGAGGATGCCCCGTTGCCAACAAAACTTCTGGTGCCGGAAGATGCCTGGGCGCTTGCCTCTGAGACGATACAGGCTTCCTTGTCCGAAGGGCTTGTGGCGCTGGAGGCGCGATTTGGCTCCGCAGAGCGGATCACCCTGGCACCGGATGGGATGGACCAATGGTTCATGCCCTTCCGCTTCGCGCAGGGTTATGAGATCTGGCAGCAGCATAAGGACTGGATAGAAGCGGAGAACCCAAGCTTCGGTCCGGGTATTGCCGAGCGGATCGTTTGGGCCTCGACAATTACAGCGGATCAGAAGGCGGAGGCAGAGGGTATCCGCGCCACCGTCGCTGATAGGATCGCGGAGGTAACCGCCAACGGCGCTGTTCTCGTTATGCCTATTGCTCCGGGCGCGGCACCGAAGATCGGTCGGAAGGCTGAAGACCTGGAAGCCTTTCGTTACCAGGTTCTCCAATTATCCGGTATCGCGCCGCTGGCTAAGGTGCCGCAAATTTCCTTACCGGTAGCGCGGGAAGGGACGGGACCGGTGGCGCTTTCCATCATGGGGGCGTCTGGAAGTGACGAGATGCTGCTTCGCATCGCCAGGGAATGCTGTGGTATCGCCCAATCGGGGACCGCGGCCTTTATATAACCGAGGTTACCGTTCGGCGAGTACGGCCTTCCAACGATCAGTCGGCACAGGCAGGCGGGCCAGGGATGCTTGCAGCTCCGCCGGCAATCCACTTTCTGCAGCGTCATCGCGATGGTTCAGCCTGCCATCGGTCGTGACAGCGATCATGGTCAAGGCTTGCGCCGGCATGATCCGCGCGAGCAGTGCAAGTTCTTTCCCCAAGGATTGAGTGGCAATTACCTCAGTATCTGCCGTCCCCTTTTGACGAACTGCGGAGACCAACTGGCCGGTTCCGTTGTTCTGAAAGAAGCCCGCCGGCACCGATAGGCTATCTGGGTTTGGCAGTGGGACATTACCGATATGGATCGTTTGGCTGTTCTTATTATGTGAGTAGAGATCAACCCGATCATCGCCGAGAATGAATGAGGCAGAAAGGCGTTCGGGTGGAAAGGGCATCGCCGCGTCTTCGAACTTGGCGCGGAGCGATGCGAGCCTTGGGTCGGTAACTGGTGTTGAAGCGACAGGTTGAGCGGTGATGCGGTATTGCTCCAGGCTCTTGAAGTAAGCCCAGCCCGGCGCCAGAACGCAGAGCGCAAAGAGCAGAGTGCCGCCGCCAAGGCCGACGATCTTGCTCCAGGGAATGAGGCGTTGTCTGTGTCGTGTCTGGTTCATGCAGACAGCAAACCGCGCCCACATGTCGACGCCGGGGCATCAATGCGGCGATTTCGGGACGCCCCAAATTTTGAAAGACATTATTCCGCTGCCTTGGCTTCCGGGCTGTTGCCGCTTTTATAAAGCGCGAGAAGCTCTGCTTCCTTTGCCTTTGCAGCGGCGACATGGGTTTCCTTCACATGGCCGAAACCGCGAATGCGTTCGGGGATACTGGCGATTTCGACAGCGAGATTGTGGTTCTCTGTCTTTAATCCTGCCAATAATGCCTCGACCGTTTCTTCATATTCGCCGATCAAACGCCGTTCCATCCGTCGCTCTTCCGTCTTGCCGAAGAAATCGAAGGGCGTGCCACGCAAGCCTTTCAGTTTCGCGAGGATTCCGAACATCGTCATCATCTTCGGCCCGTATTCACGTTTCTGCAGATGGCCGGTTTCCGGGTCACGTGCGGCAGCGAGGGGCGGGGCGAGATGGAATTTCAGGGTGAAGTCCCTTTCGAACTTCTCATGCAACGCGCGCTTGAATGCGCCATCAGTGTAAAGGCGTGCAACTTCATACTCATCCTTGATGGCCAAGAGTTTGAAGTAATAGCGCGCGAAGGCCTTGCTCAGATCATCACGGCCTGGGACGGCCCGTGCTTCCGCATCATGAACCCGCGCCACAAAATCTTTGTAGCGCCGTGCATAGGCGTCATTCTGATAGTCTTTCAGGAAGGCAATACGCTTGGAGACGATGTCTTCCAGAGATGTCGCGAACTGAGCTGACTCTTCCGCCTTGTCCATAAGTTGACGACCTAGAAGTTTCCGCACCGCGGCTTCGTCATGGGCGGCGCGCCGTCCCCACAGAAAGGCGCGCCGATTGTTTTCGATGGCAACGCCGTTCAGTTCAATGGCGCGATCAATCGCGTCGAAAGAAAGCGGGATGAGGCCTTTTTGGAAGGCGTAGCCGACCATGAACAGATTGGCGGCAATGCTGTCACCCATCAGGGCCGTCGCCAATGCTGTGCCGGAGATGAAGTGAGACGACGCTGCGCCAACCTGATCACGAATGATCCGTTCCATTTCGCCGAGCGGGAAGGTCCAATCCGGATCACTCGTGAAATCGCCGGTGATAGATTCTTGAGTATTGATCACGGCGGCGGAGGCATCCCGCTCTACCTTTGCCATGGCATCAAAGCCAGAGGCAACGACGATGTCACAACCTAGCAAAAGATCAGCCCCGCCAGCGGCAATCCTGACGGAGTGGATGTCTTCTGGCTGATGCGCGATGCGGATATGGGTTGATACCGGCCCGCCTTTCTGGGCAAGCCCTGCCATGTCCAGGATGGAACAGCCTTTGCCCTCCAAATGCGCGGCCATACCGAGCAGCGCCCCTATGGTCACGACACCGGTCCCACCGACACCGGTCAGTAGGATATTGTATGGTTTGGAGCCGATCTTGGTTGGCGTCGGATCGGGAAGCGCTTCGAAGACTTCCGCCACGCCAGCGGCAGCTGCTGCGCCCGGTGCAGCACCGCTGCCCTTCTTGAGCTTTCCACCATGGACGGTGACAAAACTGGGGCAAAAGCCGTTGACGCAGGAGAAATCCTTGTTGCAGCTCGACTGATCAATTTCCCGCTTCCGCCCGAACTCCGTTTCTTTGGGGATGACGGAGACGCAGTTGGAGGCGACGCCACAATCTCCGCAGCCTTCGCAGACCAAGTCGTTGATGAAAACCCGCTTGGCCGGGTCCGGGAACGTACCCCGTTTCCGCCGGCGCCGTTTTTCCGCCGCACAGGTCTGATCATAGATGATGGCGCTGACGCCAGGATAGGTGCGGAATTCCTTCTGCACCCGGTCCAGCTCATCGCGGTGATAAATGATAACGCCCGGTGGAAAGGCGCCGGTGCTGGGGTATTTTTCCGGCTCGTCTGAGACCACGGCAATCGGGGTGACGCCTTCATGGTGAATCTGGTGAGCGATGGTGATCGGGTCCAAGGGCCCGTCGTGATCCTGTCCGCCCGTCATTGCGACAGCGTCATTGAACAGGATTTTATAGGTGATGTTAGCGCCATAGGAGACAGCCGCGCGCACGGCCATCATGCCGGAATGGAAATAGGTACCGTCACCCAGATTGACGAAGATATGTTCTTCCGATGTGAAGGGTGCCTGACCCATCCAGGTCATTCCCTCGCCCCCCATCTGTGAGAAACTGGCCGTCTTTCGGTCCATCCACAGCGCCATATAGTGACAGCCGATGCCAGCCACGGCGCGACTTCCCTCGGGCACTTTGGTCGAGGTGTTGTGCGGACAGCCGGAACAGAAGTAAGGCTTGCGCGTCATCGGTGACGCATTGGCGTCGAGAGCCTTTTCCTTTGAATCCAGAAAGGACAGGCGGTTTTGAAAATGCTCATTGGCATTCACCAGGGCATTACCACCCGGCAAATAGGCGAGCCGCTCTGTCAGAACGCGCGCGATTCGGGCTGGGGTCAGCTCCCCATAGGAGGGTAGGTTCCATTCTCCATCCAGATCAAA
>SPJK01085308.1_pt1 | contig 10337 bp, 13 predicted proteins | sample 3741771 | NCBI WGS metagenome assembly SPJK01 (sample SAMN10925997, study PRJNA522277) | cold seep metagenome | isolation source: Elba SIP-enriched marine methane seep metagenome, extraction at timepoint T2 | place: Italy: coast of Elba, Mediterranean Sea
ATCATTCGAACGGGGTGCTGATCGGTTGGGCGCACTTCCTGGTTTTCGACCTGTTTGTCGGCGCCTGGATTGCCCGCGATGCGCAGCGCCGGGATATCTCACATATTGTTACAGTCCCTTGCCTGCTCAGCGCATTTTTGTTCGGACCGGTCGGATTGCTGCTTTATGCGGTGATACGGGTCTTCTCGGGCCACGGATTCTCCCTGGACGAGACCTGATTGCGCAAGAATTCTCCTCAAAGGGTTAGTGTCCCTCAACTGACAGCGTAATCAGCTGTCATGCGCGCCTGCGCCACGCTGGACTGGCCTTAAACTTGCGTCTAAAGACGCCACGAAATCAGCACTTAGGCAAAAGAGGTTTTCCATGGCTCTTCGCGTCGCAATCAATGGCTTTGGCCGTATTGGCCGTTTGGTCCTTCGCTCCATCATCGAACATGACCGCACGGATATTGAAGTCGTCGCGATCAATGATCTCGGCCCGGTCGAGACCAATGCTCACCTTCTCCAGTATGACACTGTGCACGGGAAGCTGAACGAAGAGGTCAGCGTCGATGGCGACATGATCCGCGTCGGCAACCGCGCGTTCAAATGCACTGCCATCCGCAACCCGGCTGAACTGCCGCACGCCGAGATGGGCATCGATATCGCGTTTGAATGTACCGGCATCTTCGCCTCCAAGGAAAAAGCTGCGGCCCACCTCGAAGCGGGCGCCAAGCGCGTTCTCGTCTCTGCCCCAGCTGGCGGCGCCGACAAGACCATCGTCTACGGTGTGAACCACGAGACCCTGAGCGCCGATGATCTCGTCGTCTCGAACGCTTCGTGCACCACCAACTGCCTGTCACCGGTGGCAAAAGTCCTGAACGACACAGTTGGCATCGAGCGCGGTTACATGACCACCGTCCACGCCTATACTGGCGACCAGCCAACCCTCGACCGTATGCACAAGGACCTCTACCGGGCCCGCGCCGCTGCGAGCTCGATGATCCCGACGTCTACGGGCGCCGCCAAGGCGGTTGGCCTGGTGCTGCCGGAACTCGACGGCAAGCTGAACGGTTCGGCGGTTCGCGTCCCGACACCGAACGTCTCGATGATCGACCTGGTCTTCGATGCTGGCCGTGAAACCACGGTTGAAGAAATCAATGCCGCGATCAAGGCCGCTGCGGATGGCCCGATGAAAGGCGTGCTCGGTTATTCTGACCAGCCGCTGGTTTCGGCCGACTTCAACCATGATGCGCACAGCTCGACATTTGCGGCCGACGGCACGAATGTCACCGAAGGCACCCTGGTTCGTGTGCTCAGCTGGTATGACAATGAGTGGGGCTTCGCGACCCGCATGAGCGATACCGCGCTGCACATGGCGAAATTCCTGTAAGTGACGCCTGATGGGAAGTTTCAAAACCCTCGACGATATGGACCTTGCCGGTAAGGCGGTCCTGACGCGTGTCGATATCAATGTCCCGGTCGAGAATGGCCGGGTCACCGACACCACGCGGATCGACAAGGTCGCGCCAACCATTCTGAAAATCCTCGAACAGGGCGGCAAGCCCGTCCTGCTCGCGCATTTTGGTCGCCCGAAGGGCCAGCCTAACCCGGACATGTCACTGCGTGTGACCGTGCCGGCGCTGGAAGCCGCCCTTGGCAAGTCTGTCACCTTTATCGAGCGCCCGGATCGCGGCGCCATCGATGCGGCACCGGCGGACGCCGTAATCCTGATCGAGAATACGCGCTTCTCGTCCATGGAAACTGACAATGACCCGAAAATGGCCGGATTCCTGGCAACGCTCGGCGATGTCTATTGCAACGACGCTTTCTCGGCCGCGCACCGTGCCCATGCTTCGACCGAAGGCGTGGCACGTCTGCTGCCAAATTGCGCCGGCCTGCTGATGCAAGCCGAACTGGTTGCGCTCGACGCGGCTCTCGGCACGCCCAATCGCCCGGTTCTCGCCGTCGTTGGCGGTGCCAAGGTCAGCTCCAAGATCGATCTGCTCAAGAACCTGGTCTCGAAAGTCGACGCCCTGGCAATTGGCGGCGGCATGGCCAACACATTCCTGGCCGCACGTGGATACAAGATCGGCAAGTCGCTGTGCGAGCACGATCTGACCGACACCGCGAAAGAAATCGAAGCCAATGCGAAAGCTGCAGGCTGCGAGATATTGCTGCCGACCGACGTTGTTGTCGCCAGGGATTTCGCCGCCAATGCCGCGCACCGCACCTGCGGACTCGATGATGTGGCGGACGATGAGATGATCCTCGATGCCGGGCCGCAAACCGTGACCAATCTGACGGCCGCCCTGGACAAGGCCAACACCCTGGTCTGGAACGGCCCGCTTGGCGCCTTCGAGCTGACGCCATTCGACACCGCGACGGTGCAGGCAGCGCAAGCCGCGGGTGCGCGCTGCAAGGCGGGCAATCTCGTCGCGGTCGCAGGCGGCGGTGACACGGTTGCAGCCTTGAACCATGCCAATGCGGCGCAGGACTTTACGCATATCTCCACTGCTGGTGGCGCGTTTCTTGAATGGATGGAAGGCAAACCCCTTCCCGGTGTCGAGGCACTTAAAGGCAGTTAAATGACACAGAGTTTCTTCTTCCGCTGGCCAAGTGAGACCGCGGAAGCAGAAGCCCGCAAAAAGACAGCGATGTCAGTTACAAATTCAACTATCAATTCCGGGGCAGATTGCGTGGCGCAATCTGCCCTTTTTCTATTCTGAGAGGGACCTATCGATGGGTAATCAACAAATGACGCAGCAGGCCGCGCAGAAAGCAGGCTTTGTCGCAGCACTGGACCAATCTGGTGGCTCAACCCCAAAGGCGCTGAAGCTGTACGGGATCGAAGGTGATGCCTGGACGAGCGATGAGGAAATGTTCGGCCTGATCCACGACATGCGCGCGCGGATCGTCAAATCACCGGCCTTCACCGGCGACAAGGTGATGGGCGCGATCCTGTTCGAGCGCACCATGGATGGCGAAATTGATGGCGTGCCGACGGCGCAATATCTGTGGGAACAGCGCGGCGTTGTCCCGTTCCTGAAAGTCGACAAGGGCCTGGCCGACCAGGCCAATGGCGTGCAGCTGATGAACCCGATGCCTGAGCTCGATGCCCTGCTTGAGCGCGCGTCGGCCAAAGGCGTGTTCGGCACCAAGATGCGCTCGGTTATTCACGCCGCCAACGCCGAAGGGATCGCGGCGAACGTTGCGCAGCAATTTAAAGTTGGAAATCAGATCCTGTCGCATGGCCTGGTTCCGATCATCGAGCCTGAAGTCAACATTACCATTGATGACAAGGCCGAGGCCGAAGACATCCTGCTGGCCGAAATCACCAAACAGCTGGGCACCGTCCCGGCTAACAAGCAGGTCATGCTGAAACTATCGCTGCCGGAAAAAGCCAACCAGTACAAATCCCTGGTTGATCATCCGCGCGTGATGCGCGTCGTTGCCCTGTCAGGCGGCTATAGCCGCGAAGAAGCCAATCGCCGCCTGTGCCAGAATTCCGGCATGATTGCGAGCTTCTCGCGCGCCCTGACCGAAGGCCTGTCGGCGCAGCAAAGCGATGCTGATTTCGATACGCTGCTGGCGAGCACGATTGACAGCATCTTTGATGCCTCGTGCGCCGGATAGAACGGCACATTCATTTGGAGTGAGGAAGGCGGCTCCCGGGTCGCCTTTTTCGTATCTGGCCCGATGTCGCAAATGATGGCACACAAAGCGTATGGCTTTAGACATGAGACCCGGCTGCGAACGCTGTGATCGCGACCTGCCAGCCGATCAGGCGGGCGCAATGATCTGTTCGTTCGAGTGCACCTTCTGCACCGATTGCAATGACACGATCTTCAAAGGCACCTGTCCGAATTGCGGCGGTGTCCTCGTGCCCCGCCCGACCCGTGTCGGCGCCGCGCTGGCGAAATTCCCGGCCAGCACGGTCCGCGTCTACAAGCCGGTCGACTGAGCCGCAGCGCGCTCAAATCTTGACGACTCACCCCTGATCGGCGCAAACCCTGCACATCATGAACGATCCGGCCCGCGAACGCCCTCGGCTTTACCTGATTACGCCGCCTCAGATTGAGGACGTGCCGGCCTTTGTCGACCAGTTCCGCGCCGCGGTGCAGGGCGGCGATGTGGCCAGCCTGCAAATCCGGCTCAAGCAAGGCGACGAGATCGACCTTCACGCGACCCGTGAAGTGGCCCAGGCGGTGAAACGCATCTGTACGGCCGAACACATTGCCCTGTTCATCAATGACAGCCCGCAACTCGCTCGTGCCCTCCAGGTCGACGGCGTGCATCTTGGCATGAATGATATGGATATCAGCGAAGCGCGCGAGCTGCTCGGGCCCGACATGATTATCGGCGCGACCTGCAAGGACTCCAAGCATCAGGCAATGATCGCCGGCGAAGCGGGCGCCGACTATGTCGCTTTCGGCGCTTTCCACGAAACAAAAACCAAGGCCGATGCCACCCCGGCCGATCCGGAAATCCTGACCTGGTGCCAGATGTTCCTGACCCTACCTTGCGTGGCAATAGGCGGCATAACCCAAGCCAACGCAGCCCCCATCCTGGCGGCTGGCGCCGACTTTTTGGCCGTCTCAAGCGGCGTTTGGGATCACCCGGACGGCCCTGCCGCGGCAGTGGCCATGTTCAACCGTGTGATCGACGAGTCTATGGCGTCCTGACCTAGTCGGCCTTTGGCGGCGCCGCGCGGCCGGTGACCTGATCATGCAGGGATTTGTCCATCCGGAAATGGGCCACCAGATATTCCGCAATCACCCGCAGGACCATGATCGCGATGATCGCGCCGATCGGTGTCTTGATCATCCCCCAGAGCGCTGTGTCCCAGTCATTGTCGATATAGGTGAGCCAGAACCAGAACCGGCGCACAGCGTGCCAGAGAACGCCGAGTATGCCGAGATAGTAGAGCAGACGCGTCAGCGTCGCGCCCATCGATTTTTCGAAGCTCAGGAAACCAGACAGAATGCCCATGAATACCCCTCCATGTTGAATCCTGGACGCATTAAGCCGCAAGCATGGCGTCCTGTCCACAAAACTTGACCAAAGCGCCCGTCACCGCTACGCCGCGCGCTCTACTGATGAGGACGTCGCACATGGCCAAAATCAACGGCAACGAAATCAAGCCCAACATGGTGATCGAGTATAATGGCAGCGTCTGGCGCGCCATGAAGTGCAACCATGTCAAACCCGGCAAGGGCGGTGCCTTCAACCAGGTCGAAATGCGCAACCTGTTCAACGGCTCGAAAGCCAATGAACGCTTCCGCGCCAACGAAACCGTCGAGCGCGTGCGCCTCGAACAGAAAGACTTCCAGTTTCTTTATGATGCCGGCGAAGCCTATGCCTTCATGGACCAGGAATCGTTCGAGCAGATCGAGCTGCAAAAGGATTTTGTCGGCGAAGATGGCGACTTCCTGCAGGATGGCATGACGGTCGAAATCGAATTCTACGGCGAGACCCCGATCGGCGTCGCCCTGCCCCAGCAAGTCACGCTGACGGTGGAAGAAACCGAACCTGTCGTCAAAGGCCAGACCGCGGCGAACAGTTTCAAACCGGCAACCTGCGACAATGGCGTGCGCGTCACCGTCCCGCCCTTTATCGGCGTCGGCGAGCGGATTGTTGTCCAGACCGAAGACCGCACCTATCTGCGCCGCGCCGACTAGGACCTGCTGAACCATGTCAAAACCTTCTGCGCTTGGAAATGTCATCATCGAAGCGGCCCGCAAGGCTGGTCGCTCGCTCGCCCGCGATTTTGGCGAGGTCGAGTTTTTGCAGGTCGAGAAGAAGGGGCCGGCAGACTTTGTCTCGAATGCCGACCACCGCGCTGAAGAGACGATTTACGAATATCTCTCCAAGGCACGGCCCGGCTATGGCTTTGTCATGGAAGAGCGCGGCATCGTCGAAGGCACTGATAAATCAAATCGTTTCATCGTTGATCCGCTGGATGGCACGCTGAACTTCCTGCACGGTCAGCCGCATTATGCGGTCTCGATTGCGCTGGAACGCGAAGGCAAACTGTTTGCCGGTGTCGTCTATGATGTCGCCAAGAACGAGATTTTCTGGGGCGAGACGGGCCGCGGCGCCTGGATTGGCCAGCGCAAGCTGAAAGTCAGTGCACGCAAGCATCTGGATCAATCGGTCATCGCCACCGGCACACCCTGGGTCGGCAAGGCTGAGGAGTATCACAACCGCTTCGCGTCCGAGATCCACATGATGACCCGATCGACCGCTGGCATCCGCCGCTATGGCTCAGCCGCGCTGGACCTTGCCTGGGTCGCTGCTGGCCGGTTTGACGGGTTCTGGGAAAGCCATCTGAAATCCTGGGACGTTGCCGCCGGCATGGTGCTGGTGCGCGAGGCAGGCGGTGTGACCACGGAAATGAATGGCGGCGATCCACTCGAAACCGGGTCGATCATCTCGGCCAATCCCGACCTGCATCCGCAACTCGAGAAATGCCTGCGCCAAGCGGGGGCCCGCACCCCGAATGTCGACTGAGCCGTCCCCGAACCTCGATAAGAAACCAGGCCTGATCGGTCGCGCCCGCGCGGGCATTGAGTGGCTGAACGCCAACAAGAAACGCTTTTTCTGGTGGTGGATTGCCTATCAGGCGATCAAGGGCACGATCACGCTATCTCTGATCTGGATTCCGCTCCTGCTACTGTGGCTACGCAGCCGCGGCGAAGCCTAGGCGCCAAAGGCCGAGGCATAGGCCGCCGAAGCCAGGGCCAGGCCAACCGCTGACCCGGCCGCAATGACAACGCGCTTCAAGAGCTTGTTCACCGACAGGCGCTTGAAGAAGAACACAAAAATCGAAATCAGCGGCAGGAAGAGCACCAGATAAAGCAGCGCGATGATGAAACTGGCGCCGGTCAGGTCATCTGCATCGCTGACAGTCTCGGTTTCAACAGGCACGGCCGGATCGGGCACCGGTGTGTCGCCGAACGTTTCGTCCCAGAAGGCCAGTTGCCGCGTCATCTCCTCACAGGAGCTGCCATAGAAGGACGCCTCAGCGGTCTGTTGTTTGCAGCTCGAATTGAACGCGTTGATCTCCACAATCGGCGTCGTCACCTGAATGACAATGGCCAGGATGATGACGATGAACGCATAGGGGATCATGAAGAAGCGGAAGATATAGCGCGTGCCCATCGCTTCTTCCCGGGCCACTGAGGACCAGACGATCAGCGTCCCGGACAATGCGATTGCCATCGCCATCACATCGAGCCCGTTAATCGTCCAGCCAAACGTGAACTTGAAGAAATTGGCGATGATCGGGAACAGGCCTGCAAACAGGCTCGAGACAAATTTGAGCGGGCCGACCAGCGTGAACAGCATGCCAATCAGCTTGATCAATTGCATGATCAAGAATCCCACGCCAAGCGTGTCTGATATGGACCGCAGAAATCTCCACATTTCCGATCGTCCCTCTTTCCCAGGACGAATTTGGCAAAGATGAACCGGATTAACAAGCGGTAAGAGAGGGTGGCGCCTAGCTGTTCAGCTCAACATCCCAGTAGAGATAGTCCATCCAGGTCTCGTGCAGATGGTGCGGCGGGAACTTGCGGCCCATTTCCTGGAGGAAGTAATTGCTCGGCCGATCCGGCTTGCGCTGCGGGTGCATGTTGCACTCATTCGGCATCCGCCCGCCCTTGCGCAGATTGCATGGCGAGCAGGCCGCAACGATGTTCTTCCAGGTCGTCCGACCCCCTTTCGAGCGTGGAATGACATGATCAAAGGTCAGATCGTTCGGCGATCCGCAATACACGCATTGGAACCCGTCACGCAGGAAGACATTGAACCGGGTGAAGGCGGGCACACGGTCCTGGCGCACGAATTCGCGCAGCGCGATGACCGATGGCAGACGCATCTCGAAGCTGGGCGAGCGCACCACCTGGTCATATTCGGCGATGATATCGACGCGGTCGAGAAACACCGCTTTTACAACGTCTTGCCAGGGCCAGAGCGAGAGCGGGTAATAGGAAAGCGGGCGATAGTCCGCGTTTAAGACCAGAGCTGGCCGACCGTTTGGAGGGGTGGAAAGGACCTCAGCCATGATGCGTCTCCGCGGTCATGAAGGTCCTGCTATGTCGTCCTTTGGTCTTGAAAGCGAGCTCTCCTTTTCGTCATGCGCATCAGTACTGATTCGCTATGTCGAGAGTATGACAATCCAAGGAGCTGTCCAGAGATTACGCATGAACTCGTTTAAAACATTGAATCAACTATGTATGTCTGGTCGAATTATACCAGTCATACAGCAAATGGGCTGCCACTGCACGGTATGGGCGCCAGTTTTCTGCGCAGGCGGTGAAGGCCTTGGCCGTCAGCCTTTCATCGAGACCGCTCAGCCGTTTATGCGCCTCGATCAGGCCAACATCGCCTGCCGGGAATGCATCCAGATGCCCGATGGCATTCATCAGGAACGTATCCGCGCTCCACGGCCCGATCCCTTTGACGGTCAGAAGTTGCTTGCGCGCTGCATCAATGGGCAGCGCCGGGAGGACGTCCAGATCCAGCGTCTCGGTTTCGATCGCTGTGGCAATCGAATTAAGATGCGCAAGCTTCGGTCGCGACAGGCCGCAGGCGCGCAGCGCGTCCTGATCATCCTGCAGCACCGCAGCCGCCGTCATGCGATCATAGCGTGCCGCGATGCGCGCCCATATGGCATCGGCCGCCCTGGTGGAAATCAGCTGATAGACGACAATCCGCGCCAGTGTCTGATAGCTCGCGTCCGTGCTGCGCCAGTTTGGCAGGCCGACAGCGGCATAGGCCTTTCCAAGAGCAGCGTCCCGCGCCGACAGCGTCTCACAGGCCTCGGTCAGCTGGCGGGCGCCCGGCGCCGTCATTCCAGATCTGCGCGGGTACGGCCTTGAACGGCAAGGCCTTCATCAATCAATCGATCACAGGCCGCTTCAAGCGCTGTCTCCACTGCGCCGACCATCGCCTTGGGATTGAGATCATGCGCCAAAGCCGGCAGCACTTCATAGACCACCCGGCCCGGGCGGCGGGTAATGCCTTTGGCTGGCCAGCACAGCCCGGCATTGGTCGCCAGCGGTACCAGCGGCAGTTTCAATGTCTTGTAGAAGGCGCGAATGCCAGCGGGCTTGTAACTCGGCGCAGAACCCGGCGATGACCTTGTGCCTTCCGGATAGATCAGCATCTGCCGCCCTTCGCCATTCACCCGCGCGTCCGCCGCCGCGAGCATCCGTTTCATCGTCTTGGCCCCGCCATCGCGGTCGATCGCCATCAGACGGAGTTTCAGCGAATACCAGCCGATCACCGGGTACCAGAGCAGCTCGCGCTTCATGACCAGGACCGGGTCACTGAAAATCAGAAAGGGAATGAAAACATCGAGCATGGCCTGATGTTTCCCGGCAATCAGCACCGGTCCACCCGAAACATGCTCCCGCCCACGAATTTCGACATGTACGCCGCAAATCCAGCGCAGTCCGAACACGACCAGGCGCGCGAACAGGCGCACAAACCAGAGCGCGGCGGCCCGTGGCAAGAACAGAGACGGTAAAGCCAGGATGCCAAGGATCGCCATCCAGGCATACATCCAGATCACAAAAATGACCGATCGGATCGTGTTCACAATGTATCCTTCAGGGAAGCCAGAACCGTCAAACGCGCTGCAAAGCGCGCCGCGAGCCCTGCCATAAGCGGCGTTACCAGCAGGATAACAATATCCCAGAAATCGAGGCTTAGGCGAGGCAAGAGCTGCGCCTCGACACCTGCGGACCCGCTGCCCGTAAACACGATCAGCGCGGTTACCATCAGCGCCGCGACCGATCCACCGAGCCCAGCCTGCAAGGCGAGAATCCAGAATCGTCGCTCGAACAAACCTGCAATGTAGCGATCTTCGGCCCCGGACAGGTGCAGCACATCAACAATATCGCGCCGCGCCAGCAAGGCGGCATGCGTCGCAAAAGCGATGACAGCGACCGCCGTCGCCGATAACAGGGCGACGATCGACAGTGCGACCAGCCGCAACACGCTAAGCGCCCCGCGTACATTGTCGGCATAGCCCGCATTGCCCGCGACATCGCCATCTATGCTGAGATCATCGAGTACGCCTTCAATCGACGGGGACGGATCACCGACACTCGTATCGGCCTGCACCACCATCAGCATCGGCACTGGCAGGCCATCCGGCATCCCGCCAGGCCCAAGGCTCGGTTCCAGCAGGGCTTCGACTTCTTCGCGGCTGAGCACACGGGCTTCGAACACGCTGGCAAGCGCGGTCACGCGCGCAGCCGCCTGCTCTGCTGTGCGGCGATCGGTATCGCGCATGACAACGGTGATATCGCCCTCAATCTGCGCGCCCCAGGCTTCTGCCGCCTTATA
>SPJK01089302.1_pt1 | contig 10329 bp, 7 predicted proteins | sample 3741771 | NCBI WGS metagenome assembly SPJK01 (sample SAMN10925997, study PRJNA522277) | cold seep metagenome | isolation source: Elba SIP-enriched marine methane seep metagenome, extraction at timepoint T2 | place: Italy: coast of Elba, Mediterranean Sea
CTATCTGACCTACAAAAACCAGTGGTTTTCCTCCTGCAAAGGCCCATTGAGGGGCACCCAGCCAGCTCGGCCGCTGTCCTTTTTGGCAAGTAAAGGCTTTGGGAAGTATCTGCATAAGCCTCATAAGGACCTCGCCGCTTTCTTGGCAGTCTTGCAGTTGGGTTTGCAGATAGTTTGCTGTGGAGGCGTGGCCAAAAGGATCGATGGTAAAAAATCGGCAAAGACCCCGGAGAGTTTCTTCATCAATGAGAGCAAGGGGACCTTCTAGAGCGCTCATGAAGTGACTTTGCAGTAATTCAAGGAAATTTGCATCCTTTGGCGTGCCCTACCGTCCTCCTTGGTGATGACGAACTTCAATTACCCCCAAAAGATTGAACTCTATACCTTACAGCAAACCTGTTGCGGCACTTCAAGTGACGGCCTTTCCGGACTTAGCGAACAACTGCATCGGGTAGTGGATAAGATTGGCCAGACTGGCGCTCATACCCAGCTTACCGCCACCCAGTTGCCCAATAAGGAGGCTATGGCGAAGCAAGGCATCAAGGGGAGTTTTGAGATTCGCGTTGATGGGAAGATACTTCTATCTCCGGACTTAGTTTGCGGCTTCTGTGATGCTGAATCTCAATGGAGGCAGATGATCGAAGATACTAGTGAAACTATGCTCAATAGATGGATGGGGATATTTCGCGGGGAAGAACAAGTGGCCTTGGAAGCACCTACTCAAAACGAAACTTCTGGCTGTTGTGGACCGAGTAAGAAGAAGAGCTGTTGTTAAAAAAGTACCCCGATACTTCATGCGAAGTAACGGGGTAGAGTTAGTTCCTTTCTATGTTCTTAGAAAAGACGCTGGAAGCGATCTGTTCGGTGGTCGTAATCACCTTTAGCTCGGTGATCTCTTGAGCCAGGTCCTTGAAGGCTTCTAGCTCCTTCAAACGCAGCAGCACCGGGCTACCCTCGAGCATCTTAGCCGTGTTCGCCAAAGACCGAGTTGCGGCAGTTTCCTCCCGCCGGGCAATGACTTGAGCTTTGGCTCGCTTTTCCGCTTCGATCACCTGGTTCAAAAGTAGCTTCATCTCACCAGGCAAGATCACATCGCGGATATCGCAGGCATGAACAGCTATACCCCATTCAAGTGCCCGATCCTTAAACTCCTCCAAAATAGTTCGAGAGATAGTTTTCCGGTTCTCTAACAACTCATCCAGCAGCACGCCTGCGACTTGTCGCCGTACGCACATCTGGGCTTCTGAATGAAGCAAATCTTCGTAGCTACGCACCTCGAGGGTAAGTTTAACTGGATCTACCACGGAGTAGCGTAGGTTGACGTTGAGTCGCAAAGTAACTTTGTCTTTGGTCATCAACTCCTGTCCAACCAGGTTCTTCTCCTGCTGCCGAAGCTCGACAACCTTCACCTCAAGGCGGTGAGAAGGCAGTCCAAATACATGCCGGCCCACCTTAAGTTGCTCTAGGAACTTACCATCCTGGAAAAGCAAAGCTGCGGTGTGTTGCTCCACAGAAACTATCTGGTAAGCATTGTAGGGTAGCAAAGTCAGCTCTTCATCTGGCATATCTAGCCGCAAGACATTGGTTTGGTAAACCTTGGCCGAAGCCTTGGCATACTCATCAAAGACAAAGTAGCGGCCAGGGCCCAAAGCCTGCTTAGCGAGACCATGCTGATAGAGAATTGCCTGTTCCTCAGCGGATACTTCAACTAGATGGGAAAGAGACTCAGGAAGAACCATTTCTAGTTCAGGCCGATATTCGATATATCCTGGAGTAAGGTCGAGTCGAACTAACTCTTCATCTAGTCTCCAGAAAGCCGTTCGGTAGACACCAGGATTGATGAGTTTGACCAGAGTACCGTTTCGGTAGAGCAATCCACGCTCATGATCTTTGATGATATGCTTCATTTTATTCTCATGGTGTCTTCTAGATAGAAGCCCAAGAAGCTTTGGCGGGATAGATGCGGAGGAGAAGCTCAAAGCCTCTTCCTTGGCTACTATCACAGGGCCTAGACCTCACTCGAAGATAGTTTGAGCAAGCTCGGGCTACCTTACTGGGGCTTCTATCTATCCGACGGATAGTTGTTATCTCTTCAGTTTATCATACTGACGATTAGAGACAGATTTGCAGTCTGTTCTATGCTTGTTGACGTTTCCGACGAATCCCTAATTCGTTGCCTTTACCAGTTTGGCTACCCCCAACTATGCCGGGAGACAGGACTCGAACCTGCAATGGTGTCGTAGAGGGCCGAGATGTAGGACGGGATAGTTCCGATAAGGTTACAGTCCTCTTTCAGCTCCAACCTTAGGCAATACCGCTACTGGCTAATCTCTACGCACAAGAGTTAGAGCAGCATCCGTGCCAGTCTGGGGAGGAGGTGCTGGGAGGATAAATCAGCGAGTGGCGTTCATCTTGTCTATATCAATATATAAAATATAAGATAGGTAGATAAGATTGAACGAGTTTGGCCGGTGGATAGCTAATGGGCTTCTATTGAGGGGGAGCAGTCGTCTCAATTCGGGCCGAGATGAGCTTTGTCTCCGTTCCGACCTTGTCAAGCTGGCGAAGTTTTGTTCTCAGAGGCGCAGTGTTTTGGTTTTTTGGATCTATATGTAGAATACGGCCAGCGCGTCTCCCCTTGCTAGGGAGCGCGATACTGGTCCTTTCCCTATTATCGCTTTCCGTGGAAGGGATTGCAGCATCTGCTGACTATACACCCTCTACCTGGAAGTCTTATCTGCCTGAGGCCAATAGCAGGGCAAAGCTATCCCAAGATGATATCACTTGTGGGCGGCTGGTTGATTCATTGGTGAGCCAGCCGGAGCGGGAGAAAGAAGCTTTTGCCCAGATGGTCGCTTGTGCCTTGGCCGGCAAGTATTCTGACTTGCGGCTGATGATGGTTTCGCCCTGGCGAAAGTATCTGACCAGTCTTGGTGAACTATCGCAATACAAGCTGATAGCCTCAGTGGTGGCTCGTCGGGGTGGGCGGCCACATTATGATATAGGCGAAATCCGCTATCGGGGAATCTTCCTTTACACATTGGGGGAAGCGATTGCCGTGGAGGAGCCTGATTCTAAGGTGCAGTACGTGCTCACTCGTGCTCAAGTGAATAACATCGAGATGGAGCCTGACGGGCAGTACTTGTCACTCCAGGAGAACTTCGCGGCGACAACCTACTTCTCTAGGGGGGGGAGTTTTAATGCAGAGACAGGCCGGCGGTTGATGGCGCGCTCCTATCGTCCTTTGCAAACGGTACGTCGCGACAAGAGCTATCTATTTCTTTTAAGAATAGTACACCTTAGTAAGAAGAAGGCGGAGGACGATGGGTATCAGGCAACTATCTATGCCGCCTATCCTCTCGGGGATCTTAAGATTGAAGTGTCTCGGCGGCTAAGGGACCGAGGGGTTGATATCGAGCCCCCTAATATTGTGCATTACCAACTTAAAAACGGCCTAAAGGTAGTTCTTCACCCCGATTCGCAGCTTCCCTTAGTGAGTGTCAATCTTAGTTATGACGTAGGTGCAGACAGAGAAACGGCCGGAAAATATGGTTTGGCCCACCTTCTGGAGCACTTGATGTTTCAAGGCAGCGCGCACGTAAAGCGAGGTCAGCATTTTGGCTTGCTCCAGCAAGGAGGTGGGTTTGAGATCAATGCTACGACTTCATTTGATCTCACTTCTTACATGGAGACTGTTCCCTCCCAGGAGTTGGAGTTAGCGCTTTGGCTCGAAGCTGATCGCATGGCTTTTTTGAAGCCGTCTCTGAGTGACGAAAGCTTACAAAGAGAAAAACGAGTGGTGATCAATGAGCTTCGTGAGCGAGTATATGACCAACCTTATGGCTCCATCACTCAAAGTATCCACCGCAAGGTATTTCCTCGTCAGCATCCCTATTCTGGGGGCGTTATTGGCACCGAGGCAGAGATTAATGCCATCTCTTTGGCTGATGTGCATAGTTTCTATGACAGATACTATCATCCCAGTAATGCGACTTTGGTTCTAGCAGGAGACTTTGAAGTAGAGGCCGCAAAGCGTCTCATTGAAAAATACTTTTCAACTATTCCTGCAGGTAAGAAAGCTAGGTCTTTAGACTTTCCTAATCTCAAGCTAGCTGGTCCGCAAATAGTGGTTGAAAGGGCTGCCGTGGCCCGTCTTCCTCGAGTATCTCTGATTTGGCAGGGCCCATCTAACTATGCTGGTGGAGCGGCTGAGTTGGACATCGCAGCTTTCCTGCTCACTGATCGGGGCGGTGGATTTCTTCGCGAGCGCCTCGAACAGATCAAACTATTGGTACACGAGGTGAACGCCTACTATCTAGAACGCGAAGGAGGCTCCACCTTCGAAGTACACGTAGTTTTGGGAAGGGACACTGAGACCAAAACTATTAAGCGCGAGGTGCTTTCAGCCCTATATCTCCTCAGGCGATATTCCCTTTCGGAGGAGCAAATGGCGGCTTTGGCTAAGGTTATGGAGCGCAGTGCGATGTTTTCTTCTCAGACTTTGTCCCAACGAGCTCGTCTATTGCAGCAGCTTAATCACTATGCAGGTGGGCCCGATCGGTTGATTCCGTTTTTGGAGCGCTATCACAAGGCGACAACTAACTCACTACAAGCTGCGCTGAGGAAGTATCTCAATCAAGATCATCTGCAAGTGATTGCCCAGCCTGGTACTGCTTTGCGGAGGGCCAAATGAGCTATAGAAACCTATTAATTGTCTCGATGGGCTTGAGTCTGGTCGCTTGTGCTACGACTCAAGAGGGGGATGATGGGGGTACTCATGGGAAAGCTTTCTTGGCTGCTGAGGCTTGGCGTACTCAAATACCTTCCTCCGGCACTAAGAAGACTTTTCGTCCACCGCAGTTTACCTATCGCATCCTCAAAAATGGTCTGAAACTATATGTAAGTGAGTTCAATCCCTCCGGATTTCCGCTGGTGATGGTTCAGTTGGTGTCTAAAGGCGGTATTTCCGCGGATAGTTTGGCTGCCCGGGGAATTACTCACCTGACCTATCAGCGCACCCATCTAGGAGGAGGAAGTCACGTTGGGTTAGGATTTCGTTCCTATCTTAGACAACTGAGCGCTTACTATGGAGTCGATGCTGGCTATGACCACGGAACCCTTACTTTGGTAGGGCAGCCTCGGCATATTGAGCGCTTTATAGGTTTGCTCTATGCCATAGTTACCCAACCTTTAGATTCGGAAGAATGGCATTCTAAGTACGTGGGGCGGCTGCATGACCGGATTAAGGAAGAAGTATATAACGATCCCAAAAGCGACGCTTTAAGGCATCTTATGCCTACTGTCTTTGGCCTGGGGCACAACTATGGCGGGTCTGAGGTCGGTACCTCTAAAACACTCAAAAGGGCTTTCTATGCCGATGTTAAGAAGCACTTTGAAACTATCTTTCATCCCAAAAACTCAGCTTTAGTAGTGGTGGGAGATGTATCTTCCAAAGCGGTGGTTCGCATCACTAAGCGGGTATTTGGACGCTGGTTTTCTGCTGGGGCTCCTTGGCGGCCTTCTTTTCGGTCCAGAGTTAAAGCGCCTGCTGAGCAAGTAACTTTGGTGCATCGCAAACACATGTCTCAAGCTTTAGTATGTATTGGACAGAAGGTTATGGCTCGAAACCATGCAGATACTCGCGCTTTTCAGGTCGCCAATACTATCTTCGGTGGACAGTATCAGTCGCGAATGCAGCAAACCATGCGAGAAGGCGGTGGCTATACTTATCATGGAAGCAGCCAAGTCCATTGGATGTATGGCGCATCTTTGTTTGCGGCTTGCTCGAAGGTTGAGAAGAGCCAAGCTATGCGAGCGCTCAAAGAACTATTAGGCGAGGTTGATGGCATGCGAAGCCGACCTCCGGGAAAGGCAGACTTAAAGAAGGCGGAATCATACTTTTCAGGCCAGAAGGTACGCAGTTACCAAACCCTTCCACAAATAAGCTCTCTGGCGGTGCAAGACTTCTTGGGCGGCCCCACAAGTATTCGCAAAGCAGGCATGCCGAACACCGAGGGATCGCAAACTACTGAGGAGCAGCTCAAGGCGATAACTCATCAATATTTTAGATCCGAACAGATGAAGGTGTTGATCTTGGGAGATGCAGTTGAGCTGCTGACGCCCTTGAAATCGGCAAAACTAGGCAAAGTCCGGGTCATTTGGTGAGTTTGAGAAGAGATTTTGGCCTTTTGGGACGACCTTCCTCTTTCCGCTGCTCGATCATTTCGATAGGTTCCGGAGCCTCATGGCTCCCTCTGCGCCTAAGCGGAAAGCACTCGGCAAAGGCCTGGGTGCATTAATTCCTCCCAAAAAGTCTGAACCTCAAGGGGCTCCGAGCCAAGAGGATCGGAAAAAGGGTACGTTGACCGTTCCCGTCGAGGAGGTGGTGCCCAACCGTCTTCAGCCTCGCAAAACCTTTGAGGACGGCGCTCTGAGTGAGTTGGCCGCCTCCATCAAGGAGCATGGGCTAATGCAGCCCATCTTGGTGCGCAAGAAGGGCTCTAACTTCGAGATCATCGCCGGTGAGCGGCGTTGGCGGGCCTGCCAAAAGGCGGGGCTCAAAAGCATCGAAGTCATCGTCAAAGACCTTGCCGAGGAGCAGGTCTTTGAGTGGGCGTTGATCGAGAACATCCAGCGCGAGGACCTCAATCCGGTCGAAGAAGCTGAGGCTTATCGGCGTCTGCTCGATAGCAGCGGACTGACTCAGGAGCAGCTGGCTACGCGGGTTGGCAAAGACCGATCCACCATTGCCAATTCGCTGCGCTTGTTGAAGCTGCCTGACGAAGTTCGCCGTCAGGTGATCGCTGGAGCCATTTCTATGGGCCACGCCCGCGCTTTGCTGGCTCTAGATACCCCCGAAGCCATGGTGAGGATGGCCCGAGAGGTGGTCAAAAAGGGCCTTTCGGTTCGTGAAGTCGAGCGGGCCGTGCGGGCTTTGAAGAAGCCCAAGGCCGAAAAAGAAGAGGACGTAGATCCCTATGCCGCCTTGCCCGGCGGTCGGCCGGCAGTGGAGCGGACATCCTTGGAATTGCGCCGTATGTATGGGACCAAGGTTCGCATTGTCCCCCAAGGCCGACGTGGCAAGATCGAACTCGATTACTCCTCGGTGGAGGAGCTCGATCGCCTCATCGCCCAACTCAAGGGATAGACCTTAAGGAACGCAACCATGGCAATGCTCGGAAGCAAGCGGGAAGACCCGCAATCCAACTCCCGTCTCAACCCCGCTGACGCTCATACGATCCTTGGTCGGGAGTCGAAGTTCTCTGGAAAGCTTACTTTCAAAGGTGCGGTCCGCATCGACGGTAAGTTCGAAGGAGAGATCGAGACCGACGACCTGCTTTTGGTCGGTCCTAGCGCAGAGGTCAAAGCCACTTTGCGGGTAGGCAGTGTGGTGATCAACGGCAGCGTCGAGGGCGATGTTTTCGCTAAATCCTCAGTGGAGATCAAAGCTCCCGGTCGCCTCAAGGGCAATATCACTACGCCTGCTTTGGTGATTGAAAAGGGTGTGGTTTTCGACGGCTCTTGTAAGATGAGTAAAGAAGCTTCGAAACCCAACTAATGCAGAATTTTCCGCCAGAAATTAGTTTCTAGATAGTTCTGGCAAGTGTCTCTTTCTGAGTCACTCAAATCTTGAAGGATGATTTGTCCGAGGGAATCACGTCGTTTTCCTCGGAGATCGGAATGACTCCATCAGTCAGCCAGCAGCCATCGTTGGGTCCGCCTTTTTGCCGTGACAGCATGAAGACGTAGCCGGCGGATTCTCCATCCTCGGTGATCAAAACCACAGCTTGCATGGCGCGGTGGCCCCGGATCTCAACCTCTCCAAAGACCACCAAATCGTGCTGGAACATGGCCTTGAAAGCGGGGCGCTGCAGCATCTGAGTGTATTCTTCGACGCTGCCATAGACCTTGCGATGCACATCGGAGGTGAAGCGGAAGGCTACTTTGACCCCGGCGTCTTTCTCCGGGAGGTCATTTTGCTCGTAGGCCTCGATTTGAAAGCGTACGACCTGCTCTGGGCTTAGGTTAGTAGAGGGTTTGGGGCCGTCTTTTGGTGCGGGGACGGCGAGGAACAAGCTAGAGGCGGCGACCAGGGGTAGGGCTGCAAACATCGAGTGGGATCTCCTGTTGAGAAAGTTCGGCGCAGATGCCCCGAGGTAGAGCCAGAAAGAAGAGGAGTAATACCCCAAAGGAACTGCTTGGGAAGCTTTCGTCACAATCCCGTCGCACAAGAGCCCCCTCAGCGCCGATTTCGCGGTATAGGGAGGCCGGAACGAAAAGTCCGCGGCGATGTGGCCAGAACTTTGCGCGCTATACAAAAGCGGGTCATCGTTTCCGCTTAAAAGGGAGATAACTTCATCATGATGCTCAGTAATAAAGGTCCTATCGGGCTGTTATGCGCATCGCTCATGGCCTTTGGGGCAGCATGTGGCGATAGCAATGACCGCCCAGACTCCAGCTTTACCAGCGACACCGGCTCAACCAGCCAAGACATGGGCACTGGTACCCCCGACATGGGAACCAGCAACCCCGACACCGGCGTAACTCCAGACATGGGCACCGTGACCCCCGATATGGGCATGATGATGCCCGACATGGGCACCGTGACCCCCGATATGGGCATGATGATGCCCGACATGGGCACCGTGACCCCCGATATGGGCATGATGATGCCCGACATGGGCACCGTGACCCCCGATATGGGCATGATGATGCCCGACATGGGCACCGTGACCCCCGATATGGGCATGATGACTCCCGACATGGGCATGGGCACTCCCGACATGGGCATGGGTACTCCCGACGCCGGCATGTCGAATCCTGCTAGCATGCAGATTGCTGCTGCTCGCGCTGCTGCAGACGGTGCCGTAATGCTCGGCGTCACCGGCGCAGTGGTGACCTATGTGAAGCCTGCCGCTGGTAGCGAAGCCTCTGGTTTCTTCATCCAAGCTGAACGTCTCGGACCTGCTCTTTACGTAGACGTCGATCCCAGCACCCTGACTCCTTCTCCTGCAGTAGGTGACACCGTGACTTTGACCATCACCGAGATGGCTACTTCCGGTGGTCAGCGTCGCGCTTCCGCAATCAGCGGCTTGATGGTGACCGGCTCCGGCACCAACGTGACCCCTTGGATCCAAGACATCAGCGCCGCCACCGACGTTCTGACCGCCTTGGATACTTATGACAGTGAGTTGGTCTCCGTAACCGGAACTATCCAGAGCCCCTCAAACGGCGCTGGCACCGGCCACGTGGCTCACTTCATCGACACCGCTGGTATCACCGGTAACTCTGACTATCGCGTTCGCTTGCCCACCACCGTGGCTGACGCAGCTGGCTTCAACACGGGTTGTACTTTCACTTTGACCGGTGCCATGTGGCGCTTTAACGCTGTGGCTCAGGCAAGTGCTTGGAACCTATCTGAACTATCTCAGGTGGCCTGTCCTGCACCAACCATCGTCAGCGTGAACACCACCTCCGCCACTGAAATTCAAATTACTTTCAACCGCAATGTTGATGCTTCGTCTCTCGTTGCCAACGGCTCACAGTTCACCTTCGACAATGGCCTGACCGCCAGCGCTGCCAGCGCAAGCGGCCGCATTGTTACCGTGACCACCGCAGCTCAGACCGGCGGCACCACCTACACCGTGACCGTCGCTGGAACCGTGCTCGACATCTGGGGTGCAGGTCCTGCTTTGGGCGCTAATACCGGCGCTTTTATTGGCTACCAGACCCCTGCTGTGGTGCGTCTCAACGAGGTTAAGGCCAACATTCCTGATGGTTGCGACTTGGTTGAGCTGCGGGTGATTTCCGGCGGAACTATGCACGGCTTCACCCTTTGGGAGCGTAACCGGCAGATCCTTACCTTCGTGAACCTCACCGTACAGACCAACGACTACGTGGTGGTGCACTTCGACGGTAACGACACCGACTGCAACAACAATAGTTCGGTCAACGAGACCACCAGCATCACTCAGGCGCCTGTAGCAATGCACAGCACCAACTACGACACCGCCTACGACTGGTACACCACCGACAGTGGCATGACCTCTACCGACAACGTGCTCACCGTGCAGAATGGCAACTCCATCGTGGACGCTACTTTCTTCACCAGTGACGTGACCAAGACCTCGGCTGCGAGCAGCACTGAAACCCAGGCCACCACCGTGGCTGGGGCGATGCCTGCTCAATGGACCAACGTGGGTGGTGGTCAGCCTGCCGGTGGCTACATCGACGCTGACTTCAACGCCAACGCTGTGCCTGACCTTGATGCTGCTGACACCATTCAGCGCCTCAACAACATGGACACCAACACCGCCGCTGACTGGACCA
>SPJK01007904.1_pt1 | contig 10323 bp, 7 predicted proteins | sample 3741771 | NCBI WGS metagenome assembly SPJK01 (sample SAMN10925997, study PRJNA522277) | cold seep metagenome | isolation source: Elba SIP-enriched marine methane seep metagenome, extraction at timepoint T2 | place: Italy: coast of Elba, Mediterranean Sea
ACCTCGCGCCAGCTGAGCTTCCAGACCCTGGAACGAGCTGACAATACGGTTGGCGACAAGTCAGTGGTGGTCTTCCACACCCCGGCTGATGTCGAGGGCACCGCCCTCTTGTCGCACGCCCACATCCTGGAGCCGGACGATCAATGGCTCTACCTGCCGGCCCTCGCCCGTGTGCGCCGCATCTCCTCGGCCAACAAGTCCGGCCCCTTCGTGGGCTCGGAATTTGCCTTCGAGGATTTCACGGCGGTCGAACTCAACAAGTATGAGCACAACTACCTGACCACCGAAGCGATCACGGTGGGTGGCGAAACCCTGCCCACGGACGTGGTCGAGCGTTTTCCCCGCTACGAGAACTCCGGCTATTCACGCCAGGTCTCCTATATCGACCAGACCATCCACCAGGTCCGGCGCATCGAATTCTTCGACCGTCGCGGCGATCACCTCAAGACGCTCGATCTGGGCGATTACCGTGAATATGGCGACGGGATCTGGCGCGCCCACCGCCTGGTCATGACCAATCACCAGACCGGCAAGTCCACCGATCTTGTCTATGGCGACTTCGAGTTCGGGGTCGGGCTGACCGACAACGACTTCGTGCGCGGCGTGCTTGAACGCCAGTACTAGCCCCTCGGTAGTCCGGCATCCGCTCCTGCCCGACGGAGGCCGGGCTGCCGTCCGCCGCGGTTGCACATCTCCCCCGGCCGTGCAGCCGCGGCGGCTTGTTTCCGACGAGGCCAATCATGAGGTCCCTGATGCGTACCCTGAAATCCCTGATCATGCCGCTGCTCGTCCTGGCGGCCGTGATCTTCGGCGCTTCCACCGCCCTGTCCCAGGGCTGGGATGCCGGCGGCTCGATCGGCGCCGAAGCGCGCATTTTCTCCGATGATCCGGCCTTCGCCGGCCAAGAGGACGGTGTTCAGACATCCATCATCCTGGAGGGCGATTTTCGCTGGCGCAGCGCCGATCGCCGACACCAGTTCGTCCTGGTTCCATGGGCACGAATCGACGCCGTCGATGATGCGCGCAGCCATGCCGATTTGCGCGAAGGCTTTTACCGCTTTGTCGGCGACGAGCTGACTGTCGAGGCCGGTTTGATCAAGGTGTTCTGGGGCGTCACCGAGTCCCGACATCTGGTCGACATCATCAACCAGACCGACGGGGTCGAAGACAGCGATGGCGAGGACAAGCTGGGCCAGCCGGCCATCCGCCTGACCCGGCAGACCGGATGGGGACGGCTGGAAACCTATCTCCTGCCCGGCTTTCGCGAACGCACCTTCCCCGGCATCGAGGGCCGTTTGCGCAGCCCGCTGGTCATCGATACCGATGCCCCGCTCTACGAACATGCCGACGAGGAACGCCATGTCGATCTGGCCACACGCTGGAGCCACTATCTCGGCGATTGGGATCTCGGACTGGCGGCCTTTCACGGTACCAGCCGCGAACCCTTTTTCGTGCCCTCCACCGACGGGCTGCGCTTGCGTCCGGTCTACGCCATCATCAGCCAGGTTTCAGCCGATGTGCAGCTGACCCGTGGCGCCTGGCTGTGGAAGGGCGAGGCCATTGTGCGCGAAGGACAGGGCGATACCTTTGCCGCCTTCACCGGCGGGCTGGAATACACCTTCTATGGCGTCACCGCGTCCGGTGCCGATCTCGGCCTGCTGGTCGAATACCATTCCGATGGCCGCGACAATGATCCATCGGTCGCGCCGCCGACCGCCTTCGATAATGATGTCTTTCTGGGAGGTCGCTTTGCTTTCAATGACATGAATGACACCTCCCTGCTCGGTGGCGCGATCATCGACGTGGAAAACGGATCAAGCGCAGTCCTGATTGAAGCAGAACGGCGCCTGGGCACCCATATCTTCGTGGAAATCGAGGGGCGTTTCACCGTCAATGTCGACCCCGCCGACGCTCTGGCGGTGGTTCGCGATGATGATGCTGTCACGCTTCGCGTCACACGGCACTTCTAGGCCGGCCCGGACGGAGCGCAGACGAAGGATGAGCCTGATGAGCCTCAAACACATTGACCTGAACCTGTTGATCACCTTCGACGCGCTCTGGCACGAACGCAATGTGACCCGGGCGGCGCGGCGCCTGAACGTGTCGCAACCGACCGTCTCGAACGCCCTCTCGCGCCTGCGCCTTGCATTCGGCGACCAGCTTTTCCTGCGGGCACCACGCGGCATTGAACCGACCGAACGCTGCAGCGAGATCATCAAGGATGTCCGCGAGGCCCTGCGCCATATCGAACAGGCTCTGGACAGTGGCCCGGCCTTCGATGCCAAGCAGTGTCGGCGGGAATTTCATATCGGATGCGCCGATTATTTTGACCTCTTCGTGCTGCCGGACCTGCTCGCCTATATGGCCGAGCATGCACCGATGAACGATCTGCGTCTTCGCTCGGTTGATATTGAAGAGGGCATGGACCTGCTTGATGCCGGCGAGCTGGATTTCATGATGCACATGGAATTTCCCGCCGCTAAGCGCTTCGGCGTTCGCCCTGTCCTGCACGAACGACACGTCTTCGCGACCCGGGCCGGTCATCCGCTGGTCAGGGAGGCGCCGGACATTGCAACCTTCGCCAGCCTGTCGCACGTCAATTTCTCGCAGCGCGGCGACTCCGAGTCCCCCGTGGATGAAGTCTTGGCCAAACTGGGTTATCGCCGCCGCGTCGCGATCACCACCCAGCACATGACTACCGTCGCGCATCTGGTAAAAACGACCGACCTGGTGGCCTCGGTCCCTTCCCGCATGGCGGCCAGGATGGTCGAGGAAGGCGGTTTCGCCGTCTATCCCATTCCCTTCCAGATCGAGAAAGCCCCGGTCGCTGTCTACTGGAATCGCCGCTTCGAACTGGATGGTGCCATGCGCTGGATGCGCGATGCGATCATCGAGTTCTGCGAGGTCCTGGAACCGGTCACCCTGCCTTTTGACACACCCGCCGCAACAAAAATGGCGACGGCCAGCCAGCCGTCGCCATTCGGTTTCGTTGATCGGGCCTGACCCTATTCGATGATGGTGATCTGGCTGTCCAGATAGGTCGCCGCATCCTCGAACGCAGTTTCCGCATCGCTCAGACCGAAGAGGACGCGCTGACCGGCTTCCAGGACCGGGCCATAGAGCAGCGTGCCCTCGGCATCATCCTCGATGTGGAAACGGCGTGTGCCGTCAGTTTCCAGCGCCTCAAAGCGGGCGCGGACCAGGGCCCAGTATTCGTGCGTGGCGTCCCAGTAGTCCAGCGCTGCCTGGCCGTTGGACAGATCGGTGTTGCGATAGGTGTTGACGCCGACTTCGCGGACCAGCTCGTGGGCGACACCGTCTTCCAGGGCCAGCTTGGAATTGTCCTGCTCGTGGATCCAGCCCCAGGACGTGACCGTGTGACGGTTGACGGCGGCGATGACGTCATAGTCGTCGCGCGTGGTGTCGTCGCGGCGCGGCAGCGGACGCCAGGAGACCGGCGGTTCCCAGGTCGCATTGCCGTCAGCGTCATGGGTCCAGGGCGCGACCGCCGCATAGCGCGGGCTGTCATCGACCTGATAGACGGTCTGGGACCAGGCACCGGCGCGATCAGCTGCGGCAACGTCCTCTACGGTCCAGTCATCAAATCCCCGGAAAGCCAGCACGGTGGCCGGCTCATAGCGCCAGTCCTGGCGCCAATGCTTGACGATGAAGGGATTGTCGCCCTCACCCGCGATCAGCAAGTGCTGCAGCATGATGAAATCGCCCGTGTCCTCGACCACGACGACCACTTCACGGGCCGGGGTGAGCTTCGGTTCTGCCAGCTCGTAACCCTCGGCAATCGGAACCATTTCCCGGAAGTCGAACGTGACAGCGTACTCGCCCTGCATGGCGAGGATCGCCTGCCGGTCACGCTCATAGGCTTCGGCGGAATGATTGGTGACCGGTGCGACCGGTGCGGTCGCCGTTTCGGTCGAAGTGGTGGCACAACCGGCCAGTGTCAGCGCGGCGACGGCGAGATAAGCGAGTTTCATGAGCCCCTCGGTGGAATTGGAATAACCCGGAAGAAATTGACGTGTTGTTGAGTTAGATTCTCACTTGCATTCGCAGAAATCAAGCGGCAGAACACAGGTAATGCAATTCATTCGCAATTAGGACACATCATGAAACGCGTATTTCTGGCCTCGACGGCCCTGTTCGCCCTTGCCACCCCGGCCTTCGCCCAGACCGCCAGCGAAGAGACGTCCGAAGACGTGATCATCGTCGAGACCACCTATACCGAGCTGGACCGCTTTGTTTATCCAGGCGCCACGGCCACGGTTGATGCCGAGGCCCTCGACCTGTCCCGCCCCTCCGATCTGGATGACCTTCTGCGCCAGCTTCCGGGCGTCGACGTGTCCGGCGGCCCGCGCCGTACCGGCCAGACGATCTCCCTGCGCGGTCAGGGTCGCGAGAACACCACTCTCCTGCTGGACGGTGCCCGCCAGAATTTCGGCTCGGCCCATGACGGCGTCTTCTTCGTCGATCCGGCCCTGCTGGTCGGTGTCGAAGCCGTGCGCGGGCCGGCATCGGCCCTGTTCGGTTCCGGCGCCTCGGGCGGCGTCATCGCCTTCCGCACCGCCAGCGCCGATGACCTTCTGGGCAATGGCGAGAGCTGGGGCTATGGCCTCGGTGCCGGCTACCGCTCGGTGGATGAGGAGCAGCGCGGCTCGGTCAGCCTGTATGGCCGCACCGGCCAGTTCGACGTCCTCGCCTCGATCTCCTCGCGCCGCTCCGGTGATATCGCACTGGGTTCGGGCAATGACCTGCCCGCCGATGATGAGAGCATTTCCGGCCTGTTCAAGCTGGGCGCCGATCTCGCTGATGGTATCCGGGCCGAGCTGAGCTGGCAGACCTTCGAGGGCAGCGCCATCGAACCCAATAACGGCCAGGGCGCCGGCGCGGTCGGGGCCTTCAACGCCCTCGTCGACAAGGACATTACCTCCGACGCGATCACCCTCAACGCCACCATCGCCCCGTCCACGATCAGCTGGCTCGATCTCGATGTCACCGTTTATCGCAACGAAACCGGCGTCGATGAGACCGAGACCGGCACCGGCCGCGAACTGCGTCGCGATCTGGAAACCAATGGCATCCGTCTCGACCAACGGTTTGACTTCACCCTCGGTGCCTTTGATGCCGGCCTGACAATGGGCGGTGAATATTATGAGGATACGCAAGACGGCTATGACAGCGCCGACACGAGCGGCGTGCGCGGCGGTGCACCCGATGCGGCCAGCCGGTTCACTGCCGGCTGGATGCAGCTGGAGCTGGACGGACCGGCTCCGCTGGGCTTGCCAGGCCGGCTGATCCTGCTTCCGGGCGTGCGCCAGGACAGCTTCGAGACCTCAACCCCGACCACAGCGACCGTCTCCAATGACGCCACGTCCAGCCGTCTCGCCGCGACCTATGCGCCGATCAATGACCTCAATGTCTTCGTCAGCTGGGGCGAGGCCTTCCGGGCGCCGTCGATCAACGAGCTCTATCTGGACGGCACGCACTTCTCGCTGCCGCACATCATCCTCGGGCCGCCGACCTTCATCTCGAACGAGTTTATCGCCAATCCGGACCTGCTGCCGGAGGAAACCGAGACACTGGAGATCGGCGTCCGTATCGACCTCTCCGACCGGGTCGATCTGGACCGGCTCGACATGAGCGCGTCCTGGTACCAGACCGATGCGGAAAACCTGATCGACCTGTTCGTCGATTTCGCCTTCGACCCGACCTGTTTCGCACCGCCCTTCTTCGCCCCCTGCTCGGCCGGCACGACGCAGAGCCGCAATGTCGGCGCGGCGGAGCTGGAAGGCTATGAAATCCAGCTTGGCCTCGCCGAAGGCCCATTCTCGCTGGACGCCTCACTCACAGGCATTGACGGCAAGGACGTCGCCACCGGCGATCCGCTCGGCTCGCTCGCTCCGACCCGTCTTTTCCTCGATGGCCGCTGGCGTTTCGACGAGACCCGCCTGACCCTCGGTGGCCGCATCGAGGCCGCCGGCGAGTATGACGAACCACTCGCAACCAGCGAACACCGGCCCGGATACATTGTCGCCGACGCCTATGCCCGCTGGCAGCCCATCGCCGATAGCGGCTTGCGGATCAATGCCGGCGTCGAAAACCTGTTCGACCACGATTATGACCGCGTCTTCGCTGGCGTCAGCGAGCCGGGCCGCTCTGTGCGGGTGGATGTGAGCTGGTCGCAGAATTACTGATCAGCGCCTCTCCTTGTCATCCCTGATGGACGCCCGGCGCAGGCCGGGCGAAAGTCAGGGACCTAGCTGGTTGCAGGCATGTAGGTCCCTGTCCTGCGTCCGGCTTTCGCCGGACATCCGACAGGGATGACAATTAGTTACACGGAGCCCCACCCCAAACACAAAAGGCCCCGAACCAGCTGGTCCGGGGCCTTTTTGTTGTCACAGAATTCGTGCGGTCAGTGTGACGCGCGCCCGTGCCTGATCTGGGCGATCTCGTCGAGCTCGTCCTGTTCGGCAGCGCGCACGGATTGTTCGATCCGGGCCAGACGGCGTTCTTCCAGAAGCTCGTATTTCTTGAGATCTGTGAAGGCTTCCGACAACCGGTCACGCAAGGCATTGGCCTGGACATCGACCTCATCGAGCGAGACGCGGATGTTTTCCTTCCGCTTGATCACCGCCTGGGCATAGGAGCCGTAGGCGACATAGCCCTCCTTGGACTGGGCGGCCGCGGCCTGCTCCTCGGGCACGGAGGCCTCGAGACGCTCGATCTGTCCGATCAGCGCGGCGCGCGAGCGGTCCAGCTCGGCCATCTGCTTTTGCAATTCTTCGACCTTGAACCGGGCCAGCCGGATCAAGGGTTCATGTGAGCGTGTCATTGCCGCCCTCCTTCACCACCACCCAAAATCTCCGACAGCATCGTGAATGTCGACGGAATGTCCGCCGCATCATCTTTTGACTGCCCGAGGAACGCTTCCAGCGGTTCATTGAGCTCTATCGCCCGATCCACTGCCGGATTGGATCCCTGGGTATAGGCACCCAGACGGATCAATTCTTCCATGTCGGCATAGGCCGACAAATGCTTGCGCGCTTCCGCGACCAGGGGCCGCTCGGCTGCGTCATAGACTTCAGGCGCGGTCCGGCTGACCGACTTGAGAACGTCGATGGCGGGGTAGCGCCCCCGTTCAGCAATGGCTCGGCTCATGACCACATGTCCATCCAGGATGCCGCGTACGGCATCGGCTATGGGTTCGTTATGGTCATCACCATCCACCAAAACAGTGAAAAGACCGGTAATGGACCCTGATTTTTTGCCGTCCTTGCGCTGCGGACCCGGTCCGGCGCGCTCAAGTAGCCGTGGCAATTCAGCAAATACCGATGGCGTATAACCGCGCGTGGTCGGTGGTTCGCCGGCAGCGAGGCCGATTTCGCGCTGGGCAAGGGCAAAACGGGTGACACTGTCCATCAGGCACAGCACGTCGAGACCCTGATCGCGGAAGTATTCTGCAGCGGTCAGGGTCAGGTGCGCCGCCTGCCGCCGGGCCAGGGCCGGTGCATCGGAGGTCTCGGTGATCACGACCGAACGCTTGCGACCTTCCGGGCCGAGTACGTCGTCGACGAATTCGCGGGCCTCCCGGCCCCGTTCGCCGATCAGGCCGATGACAATGACGTCGGCATCGCAGGCGCGGGCCAGCATCGACATCAGCACCGACTTGCCGACGCCGGAACCCGCGAAGATGCCCAGCCGCTGTCCGCGGCGCATGGGAACAAAACTGTTGAGGACCCGCACCCCCATATCCATGCGCTCGCCCAGACGGGCGCGAGCATGGGCGCTGGGTGGATTGCCCTTGAGCGGATAGGGCGTCCCCCCTTCGGTGAGCGGCACCCCGTCATCGAGCGGTCGGCCAAAGCCATCGAGCACACGGCCCAGCCAGGCCCGGCTCGGGCGGACACGGGCCGCTTCCGGCTGCAACAGGGCCCGAGCGCCCGGGCGGATGCCTTCCAGCGGTCCGAACGGCATCATCAGGGCGGTCTCGCCGCGAAAGCCGACGACTTCGCATTCGGCGATGCCATTACCGGTCTCGATTTTCGCATGGGCGCCCAGCGACAGGCCTGCCTTGGGTCCCTCTGCCTCGACCAGAAGGCCGTTGAGCGCGGTCACCCGGCCCTCCAGTACCCGGTCATCCAGTCGCCCGACGCGGTCGATCAGGGATTGCATCATACGGGTCAACCCGCCTTTTTCATGCGTGACTGAAAAGCCACTTCTTCCACACTATATCGTCCGCGCCTTGCCCCGGCGTAAACACCCGGCAGTTATTGCAGCCTGCCCGGTCACCCGATTCTGTCTGCGCAGGACTCCGATTCCAATCCGGAGTCCTCTGTGTGTTGAATTAGGCTGTGGATAACTCAAGCGCGGTCAACGCGCCCATGATTGTCCCGATTTGGTCGCAATTGCAGGGAATTACGGAGCTGCATCAGGAATACTTTATGCTGCGCATATTTGATCAATTTGATGAAATTTCTGACGATCCGCCTCGGAAGCCTCCCGTTAACCCTTGAATGGTTAACGTGAAATCCGAATCAAGCGTAGCCCGACACGTTTCGAAAATCTGCGATTCCGAAATTCGGTCAAGACGCAGTTAACTTTCGTTAAGGGTTTCCGCCTAGCGTCCAAATAAGGTTAATCACGAGATGAGGCCGGGCGAAGGTGATTCGCCCCGCGTAGCAAAAACCGGAGGCGAACCATATGCGGGTTCTTCTTATTGAGGACGATCGGGCAACGTCCCAGTCCATCGAATTGATGCTGAAGTCAGAAGGCTTCAACATCTACACAACCGACCTCGGCGAAGAAGGCGTGGATCTGGGCAAGCTGTATGATTACGACATCATCCTGCTCGACCTGAACCTGCCGGACATGCCGGGCTTTGATGTCCTGAAGACATTGCGTGTGGCCAAGGTCGACACCCCGATCCTGATCCTCACCGGCAATGCCGACATCGACAACAAGGTGCGTGGTCTCGGCTGTGGCGCCGACGATTACATGACCAAGCCCTTCCACAAGGACGAGATGGTCGCCCGCATCCACGCGATCGTGCGTCGCTCAAAGGGTCATTCCCAGTCGATCATCAAGACCGGCTCGATCGGCGTGAACCTCGATGCCAAGACGGTTGAGGTCGAAGGCCAGCGCGTGCACCTGACGGGCAAGGAATACCAGATGCTCGAGCTGCTCTCCCTGCGCAAGGGAACGACGCTCACCAAGGAAATGTTCCTGAACCATCTTTATGGCGGCATGGACGAGCCCGAGCTGAAGATCATCGACGTCTTCATCTGCAAACTTCGCAAGAAGCTCGCGGCAGCCACCCATGGCGAACACCATATCGAGACGGTCTGGGGCCGCGGCTATGTGCTGCGTGACCCGGTTGAGGAGAAGGCGTCAGCCTGACCCCGGTCTCTGTTGTGATTTGAAAAGGCCCGGGCTGCCCGCCCGGGCCTTTTTGCTTGCGCGATAGCCGGATCCGGCCGGGTCAGGGGGCTGCCGTGCAGCTTGGCAAGGATTGGCGTTCGAGGAAGTGGTCGATTTCTTGAACTGCCGACAGGGCCGCACGGGCATCGTACTGGAAGGTTGCGCTGGGTCCGATGAAGGGAAACAGGCGGACGGTCCTGCTTTCCTCGAGGCTGGCGATGTCGAACCCGTGACGGGCATCCTCGAAAACAACCACGTCGAGAAAGCTGTTTGATGCTGTGGCGGTGGAAATCTCCCGCGGCGGTGTCACATCGTCCAGCATGCCGACCATCGCCAGCGACGGGAATGCGGGTGCAATGTTCAAATCATCCTGATTGGACGGATAAAAGAGGATCGCAGCATCCCAGGCGTTGACGCCTTCGCCTTGCTCACTCAAGGCCCAGACCCCTTCACCGCCCAACGACCAGGCCGCCAGAAGATTGGTGTGACCTGCCAACAGCCCCAACCCGTCGACATAGGTCCGCGCCTGCTCAGCTGCCCAGGCAATCCTGTGGCCGGTCTCACCGACCCGGGGCCGCCCGGCGGCGATGTAGGCCGCGCGATAGTCGACGAACACGACATCATAGCAACGACGCCCCCAATCGCGGGCGGCCCGGCGGTAGTGTCCGGTATCTCCAAAGATCTCGAAACCTGACGAACCGGGCAGGATATAGACCGTGCCGACTGGTGAGCGGGCCTGCGTCGGAGCGATCCGGACGAAGTCCGCAATGTCGAACTCCTCCGGCGGTTCGGCCCGGGTCGAGCCTGGCAAGACCATGGAGATCACCGACACCATAGCGCAGACAGCCAAGGGCGAGGCCGGGCCCGGGGGGCCAGAACGATCGAAAACGCGCA
>SPJK01050808.1_pt1 | contig 10323 bp, 10 predicted proteins | sample 3741771 | NCBI WGS metagenome assembly SPJK01 (sample SAMN10925997, study PRJNA522277) | cold seep metagenome | isolation source: Elba SIP-enriched marine methane seep metagenome, extraction at timepoint T2 | place: Italy: coast of Elba, Mediterranean Sea
AAGCCTTAAAACGCACTTTGATATTGAACCGGCAGATTGGCGGCATGACCTCGCCGATGTGATTGACGACTTAAAGGCAGACACGGCATGACCGCACGTAAAGGCATTATTTTGGCAGGTGGATCGGGCACACGCCTGCACCCGGTAACAATTACAGTGTCAAAGCAGTTATTGCCGATCTATGACAAGCCGATGATCTATTACCCGTTATCGGTTTTGATGCTGGCAGGCATTCGGGAAATCGCGATCATCACCACCCCCGAAACACGCAGCCAATTTGAACAATTGCTGGAAAGCGGCGATCAATGGGGCGTCAGCTTTACCTTTATTGAGCAACCCTCCCCCGATGGATTGGCACAGGCCTATTTATTGGCCGAAGATTTTTTGGACGGCGCACCGTCTGCAATGATCCTTGGTGACAATCTGTATTTCGGCAACGGTATGCAACCATTATTGCAGGCCGCAGATGCCCGCACCAACGGCGGTTCTGTCTTTGGCTATCAGGTTCACGACCCTGAACGGTATGGTGTTGTGGGGTTTGACGACACCGGATCGGTTAATCAGATCATTGAAAAGCCAGCTGACCCGCCTTCAAATTTCGCCGTAACAGGGCTTTATTTCCTTGATGGACATGCCCCTGCACTGGCCAAACAAATCAAACCGTCTGAGCGGGGTGAGCTTGAAATCACCAGCCTGCTTGAGCTTTACCTTGAACAAGGCAATCTATCGGTGCAAACGATGGGGCGCGGCTTTGCATGGCTTGATACAGGCACCCATGGCAGCTTGCTTGATGCCGGGAATTTTGTGCGCACACTGGAAGAACGTCAGGGACTTTTAATTGGGTCCCCCGATGAAGTGGCCTACCGTCAGGGCTGGTTGTCGCTTGACCAATTAAGGGCGCGCGCCGCGCTGTTTGGCAAAAGTGAATACGGGCAATATCTGCAGAATATTGAACGTTAGGGGGTATATGCCCCACGGGCTGCATTCATCGCCTGTTTCAATATCGCCAATTTCCCTGAAAACCCACTGATCTTTGTTGGCGTTTTTTCATTTTCAGGGTAGCTGCGTTTAACCGGCAACTCGCACACATTCATACCCAACTGCCCTGCCCGTACCGTCAAATAGAACAGTAGTTCATAATTCATGAAAATATCGCGAAAGGGTTGCACCGCCGGATCAGTCAAATAACGTGCCGAATATGCGCGAAACCCGTTGGTTGTATCGGTAAAGCGGCGTTTGCCAGCAACACTCATCATCGGGGCGTGGATCATGCGATTGCCGATTGTGCGCTCCAACGGTGTCCGTTCGGCCACCCCATCAGGGTGATAACGTGACCCTTGGGCATAATCGACACCATCGTGCAATGCTGCAACAAACAGGGCCACAGCCTCAACCCCGTCCTTGCCATTGCCATCCATCGTGACGATGCCGTCATAGCCTTGGGTCAACGCCCAGCTATAGGCCATGCGCAGTTGCGCGCTTAGTTTGCCCGGGCCTGTTTTGGTCAATAGTGCCCGCACGCCGACAGATTCCAGAAAATCAGGGTCAAGCGACCCATCAGTTGACCCGCCATCAGCAATGATGACATCGACCGACAAATTCGCCTCCTTGATCCGTCGCAATTGATTACGGATACGCTCCCCCTCATTAATGACAGGGATCACAAGCACATGATGATGTGCCTTGGGGGCCAAAACAGCCTCGTTATAGGTCGGCACCTGCCATTCAGCTGGTCTATCGGTCATGACATGCCCTTATTGCTGTCAGATTGATCCTGATCACGAAACAGGACAAAACGTGTTAACCCGAAATTGGTGACAAATGACAGGCCAACAGACACGATTATAATTGGCCACAACCATTGCGGTGTTGGGAAAAAGTGTTCCAGAACAGTCGCGGCCCCGACCCTGACACCCAATGCGAGAGAGACAATCACATAATAGGATGCGGCCCGGCCAACACTGGCCTGCGTGCCCTCGCCTGATTTGAATGTCCAAAATTCATGCGCCAGATAATTGGCCAAGGCCCCCGCACTGAACCCCGCTATCATCGCGATTGAAATATGAACAGGCAAAAGGGCAAGCGTTAGCCACACAATCGCCAAATCAATGACCAGCCCTCCAACTGCCACAATGAAAAAACGGATGAACTGTCCCCGTAATGGATTTTTATCTGCCATTACACAGGCCCACCCAAATATCGTTCATCAGCGCCGTGCCATTCGGGCAGGCTTTGGCGGACATAATCGAACAGATCATAAATATTGTCGATCTTGCCGCCCATAACCGAAATCATGCGCCCCTGTTGTGACGACCTGTCAAACAAGATGGGGCGACCATCATCCTTTTCATTTTTGGTCAGAACTGTCTTAACTTCAAACAGGGACTCACGCGGCTTTGTCTCAGCCATGCTGGGAATGTAGCGCCGGGCATCGGCGATCATATGCGGCACCCTGCTTTCCAAGTTTTGTGACGCCAAAATGGCATAAGGATCATGCGCGCCGTCATCGTCCATCCAATAGGCATGGGGCGTGTAGCGAACATGGCTTAATGAATAAAGATCTGCAGCAGGATAAGGCATCATCGAAAAAAACGGCCCATCCATCACCGTTATACCCTTGCCCCGGAAGGCTGCTGGCGGGGTAACAAGTGCCAGTTCCGTCAGCTCATGCTTCAAATGGGCTGGTGCTGCCCCCAACATGCCCAACACCCTGTTGGTTTGCGCATAGGTAATATTGAAGACATAACGCGCCGTTACTTCACGTCCATCAGATAACTGCGCGGCGATATAGTCGCCCTCATCGGTCAAGCCAACGATTTCTGTACCCAAAGCCAAATCAACATCCAGCGTGTCGAGCCTTGCGGCCATGCGGTTGCGCAAGGCCCGATAGTCAAAGGCAAATTCCTGACAATCGAAACTTTGCGCAATCATGTCCGGGTCAAAAAGCGCCTGATCCTGTGTTGTCGCAATGCTGATGGGTGCGCCCATATCATGAAACATGCGATAGAACCGGTTGGCAGATACCTTGGACCGGCTGCGCGCAATGGCGTAAAGCATACTGAAATCATCAACAACCGCGTCGGGAAAATCTTTCACGAAACGTGTTTGCAGAATTTTTGATTTCACGGCGGTCAGCGCATTACGCGGATAATGAAATCCCGTATGTATGCGTGCCTGATTGACCCGCGACGCATGGGTCATCAAATCATCTTCACGTTCCACCACCATCAATCGACAGTCGAGCGAGCGCAAAAATAGCGCAAGCGATGCCCCGTAAAAGCCGCCGCCAATAATCAGATAATCTGTATCTGTCGCCGCGCTCACGACACCTGCCGGTCTTGTGTGCCAGAGCTTTTCGTATCTGAGCTTTGCGTGACGTTCAGATCGTTCGCCACCTTACTGAACAGATCAACCCCGCTTTCTTCATCAACAACATCATCAAGCGTGTCTGGGGTCAAAAGCTCTATCACATGCAGCAACCCCGTTGATAAGCCAAACATGGCAGCCCCCAGAAACCCTGTTGTGCCACTGATCGCCAGCGATGTGGTCAACCAGCCGGGCTGAATCTCATCCAGAACGAAATAGGCACCGACCGCATAGCCTGCAAAAGCGATAGAGGAAACAAAGGCCAGAATAGAAATCAGGGCCAGTGCTGACAGGACCATTGGGGAGGCATGGATCATCAGGCTTTGTACCAAGCTGATGCGCCGGCTGATCTCAGACAACCGCCGGGCCCCACCCTGCCCGATTTTGACCGTATGGCGGACAACAGGTGTTAAACGACCGCGCGGCGGGAAGCGCAAGGCAAGCTGACGGTCGTGACGCGCCAAAAGCGTGTTCAGAATTGTTCTGGGATAGGCTGACGTCATCAGGTCACGCGGTTCCACCTGAAAGCTGCTGGCCCTGCCCAACATATAAAGGGGATAGGCTGTTAGTGCCCCGCCCTTTGCCCGTGTCGCGGTCACGATCACATTGTCCTGATCTGCTTCTTCAGCAAAACTTACGGGGTCAACCGCCTCCATTTCCTCAAACGATGACAGGACGACTACATCGCCAATTGCCTCAGCCGCTGCGATAACCCGGGCGCGGTAAAGCTGGCTTTGCCCCCGCACTTTCAGCACGCGTAAGTTTGCAATATGGCCAACGCGGTCCCCAACCAAATCCAGTTGGGTTTCGTCCGCCGTAATAATCATTTCCCAATAGCGGAAGCGGGCATCCAAACGATCCACAAGGCCAGTCAAACGGGCCAGCTGTTCTGCATCCTTCGGCGGCGCAGGGAAACAGACAGACACCAATATGTCTTCGCGTTGTGCGGTCATGATGAAAGCTCCTGTGCCTTGTTCAGTCCTGCAACGGCATTGGTAATATGATCGGGAAACAGATCGGGCTGGCCCTTCATTTCGATGGAGATAAAGCCCTTGTAATCTATTGCTCTCAGGCAATGCAGTACTTGCGCAGTATCGTCAACATCATAAGGTGCCGGGGCTAAATCAGGCGCGCTGATATGCACATGCCCGATATGTGCCGCGCCCTGCCGCACAAAATCATCAAGCTGACCATTATCTTGATTCATATATATCCCGCCCAAATCAAAGCACATCTTCAATGCCTTGTGACTGTGACCATCAAGATAGTCCTGAACGGCGGTAAAATCAGTTAAAAAATTGGCCCCATAGGCCGGGGGGTTAAACTCCAACGCGATTTGCGTGCCTGCTGCGGCGGCCTGATCAGCCAAGTGATCAAACACCTGATGTGCGATAGCGCGCGCCTCGCCCGCCTCCATGCCCTCTGGAACGCGGCGTTGATTGGGGCTGCCAAACACCAAATTAGGAATACCGATACGCCCCGCCAATGTAATGGCGCGGGTCATCCCGGTTATGAATGTCGCCCGCTCCTCATCATCGCCGAAAAGCGACGCACCCTGAACGCCAAACAACAGCGACTGCATGGACACAAGTTTCAGACCATGATCTGCAATCTCACCCAAGGCGATTTTGACCGCCGCATCAGAAGGCACAAATGGGTCGTCTTGATCGGCAAACAGGATGCCGGGCGCAATTTCCAATCCAGAAAAACCGCCCTTTTGCAGAATGTCATAGGCGGTCAAGCGGTCGGGATATTGCCACGCAATATTGGAAACTGAAAAATTGTTCATCCCGATAGATCCATTTCAGCTTTCATAAAGGCAATAATCTGCGGCAACACCTTGTCAGCGGTTTCAATATAGGTGCCATCCTGCCCCCAAACATCTGCATGTTTTGTGCGCATGTCTTCTTTATGTAGACGCGCCCGATTGGGCTGCATTGTGGTGCCAAACATCGCCTTGAACACATCGCCCGCCCGCATCGGTTCAGTGGCAAGATTGGCGGCAGGTAAATGATTACGCACCGCGCGCTGACAATCAGACCAAATCCGTGACATGGGATAGAACTGAAATTGCGTGTCTGGGTTTGTGAACCCCAAGGCCGATTGCTGTGCATCGACAAGCGCATGTTCAAGCGCGCGCTTGTCAGCAGATTGCCCCAGCATAGCCCTATCCACGCAGTACAGCCCCAAACTGTCATCCAGCGTATAGATAGCCCCCATCAGGTCAGCCAGCGGCCCTGTCAGGGTGTCTTGTGCCGCCACCAGCTTGTCAGCTGTCAGCATCGAAGGCACCGGGTTCATCATGTCGAACAGAAAATTCTTTTTCAGGCCCGCGCCGAACAGTGCCGGTAGCCGTATAATCGTGCAGTGTTCAAAATGGTCGGCACAAAATGTTTCCAGCATCCGCCGGTTCTTGCCATATGGCGTTTGCGTTTGAAAGGCTGTGCTGCCCTCATCATCCTGACCGTCAAAACTGGCATAGACCGCAATGGTTGAGATCAAGACAAACTGATCACACTGCAATGATCCAAGGTTTTTGATCAGTGCCTGAACGGCGCTTTCATCCTGTTCGGGAAAGCGGTTTGCCTCAAACATCGACCCCGGCGCGGCTGCACAAACAGCCAGATCAAAACGGGATGTGCCGAGTGAGGCGATGTTGCGGCGATTGAATGTGGCTGTGAATGCGGTCTGAGCGGCAAGCGCCTGTCCGACAAATCCCGTATGCCCGATTAGGGCATTTTGTTGACTGGGTTTGGTCATTGTGTTTGCCCCTGATTTGTCAGGCGGTTCAAAACGATCTGCCCGCTTTTCCAACCGACGCTGAAAAAACAATAAATCAAAGCCGGGAAAAACCCGATATATAGCAGCACATAATTGATATGTGTCTGGGTATAGGAATGGCCCTTTGCTGCGATAAACCATGATAGTGGCACCGCCAAATAGGTGGCGAACAACCACGCATCCGCCCATGGGAATTTGCGCCGATCAAGCACCAGCAATGCTGCAAACCCCAACAACACCAAAGCCAACATGGTCTTGGCTACCTTACCCGGTATTATCATCCGCCTTTTTTCAGGATATTCGGTCCACAATTTCTGCAAAGCGTCAATGACTGTTGCCTCAAGGCTCTCTGCCGTTTCACCTTCAAACCCTGTGCCATCCCCGAATGTTCGGCGGCTGATATCTTCTTCATAGATAGTTTTGATGCCGTCTGTAATTGTGTCGCCACGCTTTGCAGCATGAAGCGCGAAGGCGCCTGCGAAACCCAACACACAAACGCAAAAGACGATGACAGCACGCTTGATCCCCCGCCACGGCGTCATGCGCCCCAGCCGAAAGTGCGGCCCAACGATATAGATGGAACAGGCCAGCACGACCACGCAGGTTACATATTCGTAATTGCTTAAACACTTCAGGAATACTGCCACGCCGGCCAGACCGATCAAAACAGCCTCCGCCGCCTTGTGACGTGTATTAAAGGCAAGCCCTGTGAATATTGCAGGCAACAAAAGTAAAAACGGGTTCCAATAAAGGTTGCGGGCAATGGCCACAAACCACGGCGTCATAGCCAAGGATGTGAAAAATAAAATCCCGAACATCGCATGGTATGTCCGGCCATAAATCAAGGACAGCAAGACCACACACAGCGCCGTTAATGACAATGGCAGCCATTGCAACTGATCATAGGATGTCAGGCCAAACGTGTCATATACCCACCCGTAAATGATTGCCTGTAGGCCATATTGGGCGGTGTAGTATTCAAACTGAAATTCTGACAATGGGCTTTGTACGGCAATGACCTGATGGGTGCGCACATCGGAAAAAACCCGTCCCAATTCATCGGGGGCAACATTCACGGGGGCAAGATTGCCAAGGGCGGCGTCCTGCATATCCAAACCCTGTTGGGCGGCATAAATGCCCCCAAGGACACGCGCCTGACCATTTGATTGGAAGGTCTCAAAGAAATTTTGCGGTGCGATTCCCAACCCATTGGTTTTGTAATTCCACCCCACAATCAGCACTGCAATGATCAGCGAAAGGCAGGCCAGTGGTGAACGAGGCAAAATCATAAAAACGGCTCCTCAGCCATCAAAATTGGCGCAAAACTAAGGTGATACTAGCAAATATTCGATGATTCTATTGGCTATTTGCACTGGGGTCGAAAAATATCGCAAATCGGACAAATTGACCAACAATCTCCCTCTTGCAGTGCAATGCCAAAGTGCTTATACACGGCGGCGGAGAGGTGGCCGAGTGGCTGAAGGCGCTCCCCTGCTAAGGGAGTATGGGGTTTATAGCCTCATCGAGGGTTCGAATCCCTTCCTCTCCGCCATAAATCAACAGCTCCCTTGTGGAGCTTTTGTTTTATGGTCTGGGGCAAGCGGTGAACGGGCCCTTTTCGTCAGGCGAGCTGACAACGATTTCAATAAAAATCAGCGAGACGGGCGGAAGGCGGAAAGCAACGCTTTCCAACTGACGACAATTCCTTCCTCTCCGCCATTTCCCCCAAAATCCGCCAGTACAGAATGATAGGGTCAATGCCTCTACCCCTTCGTCCGGTTTTGCGTTGTGAGGTAAGCCAAATTTAACCTGAAATCTGCCGCCATTACGCTGACAAGGTTTTGCAAGTCCGGTGATTGTTCTGGCGGCGTGTCTTTGTCGTCCCCTATACGCCAATGGATAAACCGTTCATGCCCCTGAAAATGCGCCAGTACCTTTGCCCTGTGGGCTTCATAACCTGTTTCCCATTGGGCCACGGCGTCATCTTTGCTCATCCCCGTCGCATTTAGGTAGCGCGCCAAATAGCTGCCGCCCCTATGATTCAGGCGGGACTTTACCCAACTTTCCACCGGGCGGTCATTAAAGACAAAATAGGCTTCGGGATAAAGCTGCTGGTAAAGGGTGAACAGGCCATTCACCTCAATAAATTCATGATCATCAAGATAATTCAGATCGGAAAAAACCGTCCAGCCATCCAAAAACTTCTTTAACGCCTGTGGGTTGCCTTGTCGGGCCGCTATCTCTTTGGCCAGAAAGACATCCCCCTCACGCCAGTGAAGGGATCGCAGGCCATGATTACGGAAAAAATGATGCAAAGTTGAGGTCGCACACTTGTTGAACCCAATTACAAACACCTTGACGTCCGGGCGACGTCGTTGCGCAAATCGATTATAGACAAATGCAGGCCAATTGATCTTACGTGCTACTCGCGCAATACGTTTCGGCGTAAAATCCATTGACGGTCCCTGACTTTAAGTGGTTGGCGCAGCAAATATACTACGGTATCAATAGGCCCTTGTGCATTAGAATATTTTCAATGGACAGGGAAAATTGGTCATTTTCTCTATCTGACGCTCTTCACAGTCACCGCAAGATGGTGGCGATTCAACAATGATGGAGGCACCATCATGCATAACCGCACTATTCAGGCTTTTAACACCGCAGTTCATAGCCCCAACAAAATCCATGATGACGAAACGGCTGCGAAGTTCGGTTTCACAGGTGGGCTTGTCCCGGGGGTCGAGGTGTATGCCTATATGGCCTACTGGCCGGTCAATGTGTGGGGTGAAGATTTCTTTCATGGCGGCAGAATGCAGGGGCGGTTCTTTAAGCCCGTCTATGATGGCGAAGACGCGACTATTGTCGCCAACGCGGCCAGCGATACAGAACTTGCATTGGAAGTGAATACCGCAGGCGCGTCACCCGCCGCGGTTGGCGTGGCAAGCCTTGGGAATGCCCATGCGGTCCCACAATTGGCAACTGCCCCGCGTGGCCCGGTTGAGGGACGGCCCGATGCCTCCCCCGCCTCGCTTCCCATCGGCAAAGTGCTTGGCACCATACATGAGACCTTTAATGCAGAGGAAAGCCGTTGGTATCTTGACGCTGTGCGGGACCAACAGCCCCTGTTCAGCAAGGCACGGTGGGCCCATCCGGGCTATTTGTTGCGGCGGGCAAACTTTGCCCTGGCGCTGGATGTCCAGCTGGGGCCGTGGATCCATGTCGAAAGCGATGTCAGCTTTTATTCACCGTTAAAGGATGGGGAACCGTTTGAAACCCGCGCCGTCGTCACGGATAATCGCGATCACAAGGGTCATTTGATGGTTGATCTGGATGTCGTAATCCTGTCCGGCGATCGTCCTGTCATGGGCGGTATGCATCGGGCGATTTATGAACCGCGGCAGGTTCGCGAAACAAATGTTGCGTAACAGCGTAATCAGGCTAATGGCGGGAACTTTATGACAATCTTTGTCACCGGTGGCGCGGGATATATTGGTAGCCATACCATTCTGGCCCTGCTGAAAGCGGGGCGCGATGTTGTGAGCTTTGACAATTATTGTAATGCCGATCCGATTGCCCTTGAACGGGTTGAGGAATTGGCAGGCAGGTCCCTAGCCGCAAAAATCAACGGAGATATCCGCGATTTTGACGCGCTGAAACAGGCGTTAATGGAGTATCGCCCCACCGGCGTTATTCATTTCGCCGGATTGAAGGCTGTTGGTGAATCAGTTGAACACCCCCTGCGCTATTACGACAACAACGTCACGGGCTCCGTCAATCTATTGCGGGCAATGGATGAAACGCTGTGCCAGAAAATCGTTTTCTCTTCCTCTGCGACTGTTTACGGCGCGGCGCAATACCTGCCGATTGATGAAAACCATCCGCTTGCGCCGACCAATCCCTATGGCCACAACAAGTTGATGATCGAACAGATCATTCGGGACTGGTGCAGGGTTGATGAGGCGCGCACAGGCGTTCTGTTACGTTATTTCAACCCCATCGGCGCAGACCCATCTGGGAAAATTGGTGAAGACCCGCGCGACATACCCAACAATTTGATGCCCTATATTGCGCAAACCGCTATCGGCAAGCTGCAGAAGGTAAACGTCTATGGTGGTGATTATGACACCCGCGATGGCACGGGGGAACGGGACTATATCCATGTTGTTGATCTCGCCG
>SPJK01084581.1_pt1 | contig 10322 bp, 11 predicted proteins | sample 3741771 | NCBI WGS metagenome assembly SPJK01 (sample SAMN10925997, study PRJNA522277) | cold seep metagenome | isolation source: Elba SIP-enriched marine methane seep metagenome, extraction at timepoint T2 | place: Italy: coast of Elba, Mediterranean Sea
ATGACGGGGTAACCAACATTCCGAGCCAGCGCAATGGCTTCATCCAAATTGGCCAAGTTGCCATCACTACCAGGTGTGCATGGAATACCTGCTTTTGTCATTGCAGTGCGGGCTTGAATTTTGTCACCCATTTGTCGGATGACTGCACCACTTGGGCCGATAAAAGCGATGCCGCGTCTTGCGCAAATTTCCGCTAACTCGGGATTTTCAGATAAAAAACCATAACCAGGGTGCAGCGCATCACAGCCTGCAGCTGTCGCAATGTTCACGATGTTATGTGCATTGAGATAACCAGCCACTGGGTCAGCACCAAGGCTATAAGCTTCATCTGCTTTTTTTACATGCAACGCTCTTCTATCGGCATCGGTATATATAGCTACTGATTTAATGTCCATCTCGGAACACGCGCGCACAATACGTACAGCAATCTCTCCGCGATTGGCTACAAGAATTTTTTTGAACACTCTATTGCCTTAATTTGTTGACTTCCTAACGACTGAATTGTATCACGCGAGCCCTTTCAGCTAAAGAGCAAAGCGGGTAAAATCCAATCAACGATTAACAATATATTTGTTCCAAGACATGAAGCCTACTGTAATTAACAACCTTGAAATAGCAAAAAAACAAGAATCACTAACAGGAAAAATCACCGCTAAGGGGTGCGACCGATTAATTGAAGGGATTGACCGCACCAAGCAGGATGACCTTGATATCAACTATCAGTTGTCGGGGCATGCATCAACGTTTCACTTGCCAAGTTTGCATCTGACTGTGAGCGCTTCACTGCCGCTTGTTTGTCAACGATGTTTAGAAGCGATGCAATTGGATGTTACTTTGTCTTTTGACTATGTGATTAGTGAAGAGGAGCCTGCGTCGTTTGATGGTGATGATGATGTTGATTGGATTGAAGCTTCTCGAGAAATGAACTTAAATGAATTGATTGAAGATGAGTTGTTAATTGCTATTCCATTGGCACCAACCCACGACCATGCATGTAAGCCCTTAAAGCTTGAAAGTGGCGAAAAACATAACCCTTTTGCTGCATTAAAGGACTTAGTTAAATAAATGATTAAATTCATTACGTTAAATACAATAAAAGCGCATAATATTGTGCGTTTTAGTTTGCACAAGCACAATAAATAGATTATTATTACGGATTAGCTGTTTAGAATGTGATTTGAGTAAGTCACTTCAAAATATGGCAAATTAATTTTTAGTTTGGAGTTTTAGCATGGCAGTTCAACAGAACAAAAAGACACCTTCAAAGCGCGGTATGCATCGTTCGCACGACGCTTTAACAAACCCAGCTCTAGCAGTAGAGCCAACAACAGGTGAAACACACCTGCGTCACCACGTAAGCCCAAGTGGCTTTTATCGTGGCCGTAAGGTAATGGCAACAAAAGGCGAATAAAAGCTTCGTGTGATTGAAGATTAATACAATTTTCAATCACTCAAAACACGCCGCGACTATGAAGATAGCGCGGCGTTTGTTTATTTGATATATGTACTCTTATCATCACAAACAAAATTTGCTTGTTAGCCACAAGGTGTAGTTACTATGGATATTACTTTAGCAATTGACGCAATGGGTGGCGATCACGGCCCTCACGTTACCGTACCTGCAGCACTCAAAGCCATCGCCGAAGACGATCAACTTAATATCGTGCTGGTAGGGCTCGAAGATGCTATTCAAGCAGAATTAAAGGCACATAAAGCATCAACCAGTTCAAGGTTGCGTATCCATCACGCCAGTGAGGTTGTGCTAATGGATGAGTCGCCACAAAGTGCCATGAAGAATAAAAAAGATTCCTCTATGCGTGTGGCCATCAACCTTACCAAAAGTGGCGAGGCTAATGCTTCCGTCAGTGCAGGTAATACTGGCGCACTAATGGCAACAGCGCGATTTGTGTTAAAGACCTTGCCAGGTATTGAGCGGCCTGCCATTGCATCTGTACTACCTTCAGAAACAGGTAGCACCTATATGTTAGACCTTGGCGCTAACGCTGATTGCACTGCAGAGCAACTGTTACAGTTTGCTGTAATGGGGGCGATGTTGGTCAGTAGTGTAGAACATAAACCAAACCCTTCTGTTGGGTTACTTAACATTGGCTCAGAAGACATTAAAGGCAATGAGGTTGTTAAGAAAACGGCGGAATTATTACGGGCTAGCCATTTAAACTTTCACGGTAATGTTGAAGGAGATGACATCTTCAAGGGAACCGTTGATGTAGTCGTTTGTGATGGTTTTGTAGGTAATGTTTCACTCAAAACCACTGAGGGCTTGGCGCATATGATGGGCAAGTTCTTAACGCAAGAGTTTAAGAAAAACTGGATAACCAAGCTAATGGCGTTGTGTGCAATGCCAGTGTTAAAGGCGTTTAAAAATCGTTTAGACCCGCGGAGGTATAACGGTGCTAGTTTTTTAGGGCTACGTGGTGTTGTGGTTAAGAGCCATGGTGGAGCTGATAGTACGGCTTTTTATCATGCTATTCATGTTGCCATTGAAGAGGCTAGAAACGGTGTGTTGAAACGCATTACCGAGCAATTAGAGATCGAACATATTCAAGCAGTTAATAAAGCTGAAAAATCAGAAAGTAAAGTCAACTCATGATGGGTTCAAAAATCGCAGGCACAGGTAGCTATTTACCTGCAAAAATACTGACCAATAAAGCGCTGGAGTCGATGATAGATACCACGGATGAGTGGATTTTCACACGGACAGGCATTCGTGAACGCCATATTGCTGCGCCTGAAGAAATGACGAGTGACTTGGCGACAAAGGCAGCGCAGAAAGCTATTGCTAATGCAGGCATCGATGCACATGATATTGATTTAATTATTGTGGCGACAACAACCCCTGATAAAGCATTTCCAAGTGTCGCTACGATGGTACAGCGTAAATTGGGCTTAGCTAACTGCCCAGCATTTGATTTGCAAGCAGTTTGCAGTGGTTTCGTTTACGGACTCAGTACTGCAGATAACTTCATTAAAGCAGGCGCAAATCAATGTGTGCTGGTCATCGGGGCTGATACCATTTCTAAAATCACTGACTATAGTGATAGAAGTAACTGTATTTTATGGGGCGATGGTGCTGGCGCTGTTATTCTGAAAGCTTCTGAAGAGCCAGGAATTATCTCTACACACCTGCATGCTAATGGCCAATACGAAGATATGTTGCATGTACCAAAAAACCCTGATGGTAAAGACACTATCAAGATGGAAGGTAACGCTGTATTTAAGGTAGCGGTAAATACCTTGGATCAGATTGTAGATGAAACATTAGCAGCTAATAACATGCAAAAGTCAGATATCGACTGGCTGGTACCGCACCAAGCGAACATCCGCATTTTGCAAGCAACCGCTAAAAAGCTAGATATGCCGATGGATAAAGTAGTTGTTACCGTAGATCAACATGGCAACACGTCGGCGGCATCAATACCACTTGCCTTAGATGCTGCGGTATCTGATGGCCGAATCAAGCGTGGTGAAGTGATTTTAATGGAAGCTTTTGGTGGTGGTTTCACTTGGGGTTCTGCATTGGTTAAATATTAGATTAATCAATATCTTATTTAATTTATTTAAAGTATATTATGAGTAAAATAGCATTATTATTTCCTGGGCAAGGCTCACAATCAGTTGGTATGATGGCTGGCTTTTCTGAAGAGGCTATTATCAAAGATACATTTGCTGAAGCCTCCGATGTGCTTGGCGCTGATTTTTGGGCAATGGCTACAGAAGAAAATGACTTGTTAAATCAAACGCAGCATACGCAACCGTTAATGTTAACCGCGGGTGTCGCCACATGGCGTGCTTATCAAGCGGCTAACGGTACAGCGCCGGCATTTTTAGCGGGGCACAGTTTAGGTGAATACTCTGCTTTAGTCGCGGCTGAAGCCATCAGTTTTTCTGATGCGCTACCATTAGTTAAATTCCGCGCAGAATCGATGCAAAACGCTGTGCCAGCAGGCGTTGGGGCGATGGCTGCTATTCTTGGCCTAGATGATGCTGTAGTGAACGAAATTTGCGCAAGCTGTGCAGAAAATGAAGTGCTAGAGGCTGTTAACTTAAATTCACCTGGGCAAGTTGTGATTGCAGGGAATAAAGCGGCAGTTGAGCGGGGCATGGCATTAGCCAAAGAAAAAGGCGCTAAGCGCGCGTTGCCGCTTCCTGTTAGCGTTCCATCACACTGCGCCCTTATGAAGCCAGCTGCAGAGACACTGGCTGCTTACTTAAGCAATGTGCAAGTGAATACACCGAAAGTGCCTGTTATTCATAATGCAGATGTTGCTTACTATATGGAAGCAGACAAGATTAAAGATGCCTTAGTAAGACAGTTGTATTCACCAGTGCGTTGGGTGGAGACGGTACAAATGCTACACGCAGAAGGCGTTGAAAAAGCGGCAGAAAGTGGCCCTGGCAAAGTGTTGGCCGGTTTGACTAAGCGGATTGTTAAAGAGTTGCCATGTGCAGCATTGCTTAGCACTGATACAATCACAACGTTTAATGCATCATAAGCACACTGTGCCTATGATTGAGTGCACTATTAAAAATCAACGAGTAGTGCTTTCTTAATTGATAAAAAAGGTTTTTTCATGTCATTCGAAAATGAAATCGCATTGGTTACAGGAGCAAGTCGCGGCATTGGTGCTGCCATTGCACGCACATTAGGACAACAAGGTGCTACCGTTATCGGTACTGCTACATCAGCTTCTGGCGCAGAAAAAATTAGTGCCGCACTAAAAGAAGCTGGTATTAAAGGCATGGGTATCGCACTAGACGTAAATGATGGTGCACAAATTGAAGCTGTTTTAAAAACAATTGCTGACGAATTTGGACAGGTGAGCTTGTTAGTTAATAACGCGGGCATCACCAAAGATACGTTAATGATGCGGATGGATGAAGCAGACTGGGACGCTGTGATTTCAACAAACTTAAGTTCTGTTTATCGCATGAGCAAAGCTGTGTTACGCCCAATGATGAAGGCGAGAACAGGGCGCATTATTAATATTTCCAGTGTTGTTGGTCATATGGGCAATGCTGGTCAAACGAATTATGCTGCCGCAAAAGCAGGTATGGCGGGCTTTACCAAGTCGCTTGCCGCTGAGGTTGGTAGCCGCGGGATTACGGTTAATTGCGTAGCACCAGGCTTTATTGAAACGGATATGACAGCAGAGCTGCCAGACGATATTAAAACGCAAATGCTTGGCCGCGTGCCGCTAGGACGCTTAGGCAATGTTGATGAGATTGCGGCAACCGTTGCATTTTTAGCATCATCTCCAGCAGCCTATATTTCTGGTGAAACGATCCATGTAAATGGTGGAATGTACATGGCATAACAGCCAAAAATTATTTTTTTGTATTCTGGTAGAGTTTTGCTAGAATAAGCACTTAGCTGAATAAGCTAATTTTTAACTAAAGGGGTAAATAGATGTCTGACATCGAACAACGTGTAATAAAAATTGTTTGTGAACAACTTGGTTCAAATGAAGCTGATGTAAAGAGCGAATCATCATTTGTAGATGATTTAGGCGCTGATTCATTAGATACAGTTGAATTAGTGATGGCTTTAGAAGAGGAATTCGACACAGAAATCCCTGATGAAGAAGCTGAAAAAATCACAACAGTAAAACTTGCTGTTGATTACATCAACACAAACCTCAAATAAATTCAAACTAATTAGCCCTTGCAAAAGGGCTAATTCCTAGAAATATGTCTAAACGTAGAGTCGTAGTTACAGGCTTAGGCGTCGTTTCTCCTATTGGCACTGGTGTTAATACTGCCTGGGAAAACTTAGTCGCTGGTAAGTCTGGTATCACGCGTATATCCAAGTTTGATCCTAGCCCATTTGCATGCCAAATTGCTGGTGAAGTTGACGATTTTAATGTCGAAGACTTTATGTCAGCAAAAGAAGCACGCCGTATGGATACTTTTATTCAATATGGCATGGCTGCTGGCATTGAAGCATTTAAAGATAGTGGGCTAGAGGTGACTGAAGAGAACGCCGAGCGTATTGGTGTTGAGATTGGTTCTGGTATTGGTGGTTTAGGTACCATTGAGAAGACCAATGACAGCTTTGATGCTGGTGGACCACGTAAAATTTCACCTTTCTTTATTCCTGGCACCATTATTAATATGATTTCAGGAAACTTAAGCATCATGTTGGGCTTAAAAGGGCCAAACGTAGCTGTTGTAACAGCTTGCACAACCGGCACGCACTGCTTAGGTGATGCAGCACGCATGATCGAATATGGCGATGCAGATGTCATGGTTGCAGGTGGTGCGGAAGCTGCGATTACAGAACTTGCCATTGGTGGTTTTGCTTCAGCTAAAGCCTTGTCAACACGGAATGATGAGCCAGAAACGGCAAGCCGCCCTTGGGATACAGGACGAGATGGTTTTGTGATGGGTGAGGGGGCAGGTGTGATGGTGCTTGAAGAGTACGAGCACGCAAAGGCCCGTGGTGCAAAAATTTATGCCGAGGTAGCAGGTTATGGCATGAGTGCAGATGCATACCATATGACTGCACCAAATATGGATGGTCCACGTCGCTCTATGGTGAACGCACTGAAGAATTCTGGGGCTAACCTAGAGCAGGTGAGCTTTATGAACGCACATGGCACATCAACGCCATTGGGCGATATTAATGAATCCAATGCGATTAAGGCAACATTTGGCGATCATGCCCAAAACTTAGTGGTAAACTCGACCAAATCAATGACTGGGCATCTCTTAGGTGGTGCTGGCGGTTTAGAGTCAGTGTTTACGGTGCTATCAATTCATAATCAAGTTTCACCACCGACGATTAATATTTTTGAGCAAGATCCTGAATGTGATTTAGATTATTGTGCGAATACTGCGCGAGATTTAAAAATCGACTATGCGCTCAAGAATAACTTTGGCTTTGGTGGTACGAATGGTTCATTGGTATTCAAAAAGGTATAGTTAAAAACAACACAAAAAGCCTGCTGCAATTGATTGCGCAGGCTTTTTTGTTGGTCTTTGCTGTGGTTTAATGTTGGCTATGGAAACAAATCCAGCAACCCTTGTTAATGGCAGTTTTAATGGTGTTATTTCAGCCTTAGACCGTGGCCTTGCTTATGGTGACGGTGTCTTTAGAACACTAAAGGTTGTTGATGGTATGCCATTGCATTGGCCTTTACATTATCAAAAGCTAGTGGCCGACTGTGGCGCAATTGGTATTGTTTGCCCTAGTGCTGACGCCTTCATGAGTGATTTCAATCTATTGTTTTTACCTGATGAGCCCATCTCTGTCGCCAAAATTATGATTACAAGAGGTGAGGGTGAACGGGGCTACAAACCTTCCCCTGTTGCATTGCCAATGCGCGTAATGGTGAAAGCAAAGCTACCTGCTTATCCAGAGAGCCATTTTGATGAAGGCGTGCATTTACGGGTTTGTGAGACGCTAGTGAGCCATCAACCTAAGTTAGCCGGTGTAAAGCATTTAAACCGTTTAGAAAATGTATTGGCCCGAATGGAGTGGAGCGAGCCTGAAATAGCTGATGGTGTGATGCTGGACATCAATGGCAATGTGATTGAATGCACAGCAGCGAATTTATTCGCACGTTTTGATGATGTCTTGGTCACACCTAAGCTTGATTTGTGTGGCGTAGAAGGTGTGACACGGATGCAGATTTTGTCGCGGGCGACTACCTTAAACCTTAAAATGAAAATAGAGAACATAGACTTGAAGCGCTTATTAACAGCGGATGAAGTCGTGATGTCAAATAGCTTATATGGTGCATGGCAGGTGCGATCCATTGAACATCAGTCAACAAAAACAAACTGGGCTAAACAAACATTAGCGAACAATATACGAAAAGCGATTGCCTGATGATGAAATCTTTGATGTTAATTTTTAAATTGGGTGTATTAGCCATACTTTGCATTAGCTTGTGGATGGGCTATTACGCAAAGTCATCACTGCAACTGCCTGCTTCTGCGCAAGCCGTCACGATTCAAGCGAACAGCAGCCTAACCAGCATCGCCAATCAATTAGCTGAGCAAGGTGTTATCAAACAAACGCTACCATTTAAGTTGTTAGCTAGATTGCTGGGTAAAGAGTCACTGCTAAAAGCAGGTGAATATCAGTTGGATCAAGATATCACACCACATGCCTTATTATTAGCCCTTGCTAAGGGAGGACCAACCGCACAAGGCATAATTACCTTTATTGAAGGCAAAACGTTTAAAGATATGCGCCAGCTATTACGCAACCACCAAGGGTTGACCAATACTATAAAAGGTTTGTCTGATGCGGAAGTGATGGCATTAATAGGCGCGGATCAAAAACATCCAGAAGGTTTGTTTTTTCCGGACACCTACCACTTTGATCAAGGCACCAAAGATATCGTATTATTGCAGCGTGCTTACAACATCATGCAAGAAAAGTTAGCCGAAGCATGGGAGGGCAGAGCAACAGACTTGCCCTATAAGAATAGTTATGAAGCCTTAATCATGGCCTCAATCATAGAAAAAGAAACAGGGCAAGGCTCAGAACGTCCAACAATCGGTGGTGTGTTTGTTAACCGCTTGAAAATCGGTATGCGCTTACAAACAGATCCAACCGTCATTTATGGGATGGGCGATCGTTTTGATGGCAATATTCGTCGCAAAGACTTACGTAAAGACACCGCTTATAATACTTATACCCGCTATGGTTTGCCACCTACGCCGATTGCAACACCAAGCTTAGCTTCCATTAAGGGTGCATTACATCCAGCCGAAACCAAGTATTTGTATTTTGTTGGCAAAGGCGATAGGACACATGCATTTTCCAAAACACTTGCAGAACATAACCGGGCGGTTAGAAAATACCAACTAAAGCGATAACGAGATTGAGAATAGAACATTGGCAGGAAAACACGGTAAATTTATTACATTAGAAGGAATGGATGGCGCAGGAAAAAGCACACACATTCCCAACATCGTTGATCAGGTAAAGGCGCAAGTTGATGAGGTCATTTGTACACGTGAGCCTGGCGGTACACCTGTTGCTGAAGAAATGCGTGAACTGCTATTGCATCGAGACATGCATCCAGAAACAGAAACCTTGTTGATGTTTGCAGCCAGAAGAGAGCACATCGCTGAAGTGATAGCGCCTGCTTTAGCGCGTGGCGCTTACGTTATCTCTGATCGTTTTACGGATGCGACCTATGCCTACCAAGCAGGTGCAAAGCAGGTAGCAGTAGATAAAATTGCTGCATTAGAAAAGTGGGTCCAAGGCCCCTTGCAACCAGATGCAACGCTACTTTTCGATGTGCCAGTGGAAGTGAGTCTAACGCGTTTAGCAGCTGCTCGCATGCCGGATAAATTTGAAAGAGAAGGTACTGCCTTCTTTGAAAAATTACGCAATGCATACTTGCAAAGAGCAAAGGCTGACCCTGCTAGATTTCACATTATCGATGCCAGTAGAGCATTAGATGATGTTAGAAAAGAAGTTAAAGTGATTATTGAGAATATACTGTTATCTTATTGATATAAAATGTATATTTGGCAAAAAAATAAATGGGAAAAATTATTAGCGCGTAAAGCATCATTGCCGCATGCCATTTTATTGCATGGCCGCGCAGGTGTTGGCAAACATGTTTTTGCCGAGTCTTTTTCGCATGCGTTGCTATGTCAACAAACCTTGCCAACAGGCCACGCATGTGGTCAATGCCAAAGCTGCCAATGGTTGAAAGAAGGTGTGCACCCTGACTTTAAATGGGTTACACCTGAAGATGATAGTGCTGCAGACAGCAATACTAAGAAAAGGTCTGGTAAAAAGAGTCAAATTTCAGTCTCGCAAATTAGGCAGCTGTATGAGTATTTAAGCTTATCTACACATCAAGTTTCTGGGTATCGCATTATTCTAATTTCACCAGCTGAAGCGCTCAATATCGCCTCTGCTAACGCTTTATTGAAAATGCTAGAAGAACCGCCAGAGAACACATTGTTTTTACTCGTTGCGAGTCAACCGCAGCGACTACTACCAACGATTATCAGCCGCTGCCAAGCAGTAGACTTGCCAATGCCTAGCCAAGTAGAAGCTAGTACTTGGCTAGTTGAGCAAGGGATCAATGAAGCAGAGGCAAGCGATGCGTTAGCATATGCTGGCGGTGCGCCATTAGCTGCATTAGCGTTGCAAGGTCAACTAGAGACGAATCAAAAGCTAATTAAACAGCTTGCGCAAGGTGCAAAACTTAATCCAGCCACTTCGGCACCATTGTTGTTGTCGCTAGGGATGGAGCAAGCAGTAGAGGCGATGCAGAAATGGACTTTTGACCTAGTCAATGCGCGCTTAGAACAAAGCCTACATTACC
>SPJK01021074.1_pt1 | contig 10319 bp, 8 predicted proteins | sample 3741771 | NCBI WGS metagenome assembly SPJK01 (sample SAMN10925997, study PRJNA522277) | cold seep metagenome | isolation source: Elba SIP-enriched marine methane seep metagenome, extraction at timepoint T2 | place: Italy: coast of Elba, Mediterranean Sea
GCGCGCGAAGTCTTCCCAACAGCAACAAACTTAGTTGAGCTTGGCGATCAGTTGACAGCTACATATGACTACGCATTATCAGAAAAGAGCAGACTTGGTTCTGAGCTTATTCTTAGTCAGAATAATTCAGGCCAAGAGAATCAAGGCCTTGCGGGCTTCTATGAGCGTGACCTAACGCGACTATGGCAGATGCGCCTGCAGCTTGGTGTGAACAACATTAAAACGGAAGAGCAGCGTTCAACAAATAATAATACAGTAGGTATCAATTTTACTTACAGAACTCCTAAGTTTTAAGGGAGCGTAATGGCTGTTGAAATAGAACATGAGCTGTCGCTAGCCGACTACTTGTCAATCGTAAAGCGCAGATGGCTGTCTATACTGGCAACAATCTGCATCTCCCTTATTGCTATCGTTTTTTTCGGCTTCCGCTTACCTGATGTATATAGCGCGCAGGGTCTCATCGGAATAGAAGCTCCAACAATAAGTGATGATGATTTTAAAGCTGCTAGCCGGGCTAAGTATGTCGATGAGCAGGTTGATAAGTTAAAACGAAAAGTTCTTTCTAGAGAGAACTTGATGCGCCTGAATGATAAGCATAACCTGTTCCCACAGTTGACGAGCCCAGTCGATGTTTCTAGGGTCCTGGGCGAAAGCTTTCAAATATTAAGTCAAACAAAAAGTACAGATGGTACATCTTGGGCAGAGCAGGTGACTGTTGGGTTAAGTGTTGAATTTCAATACTCGGACCCTGATAAGACATATCAAGTTACAAATGATGTGTTGTCACAATTACTAGACCAAAACTCTAAAGATAGAACGCAAAGGGCAACTGAGACAACGCGTTTTTTAACCGATGAATTAGAGCGGTTGAAGGGTGAGTTAGAAGTCGTTGAAAATTCAGTGGCAGCTTACAAACAAAAGCATGCAAACTCACTGCCTCAGCACCAGCAACTGCATATGACATCTTTGGATGAGTTACGGGCCTCATTAAAAGGTATTGAAGTCGAATACAAAACAACACAAGAAGAGTTAAGATATCTAGATGTTGAGTTAATGACTGCAAAAACAAGGGCTAATACTGCGAACGGTCCTGTTGATAACAATGGCGTTTCTGAGCTTGATAAAGCAATAGCCGAGTTAGATAGGGCTAAAGTGCTTTATAAGGACACTCATCCAACCATACGAGCATTGAAGCGTAAGGTAGCACTTTTAGAACAAACAAAGGTAACGCCTAAAGAGAAACCTAAAAGAGTTAATTTGGCGGTAGAGTTGGCTGTAGCAAAAATTAACACTCAGATTGAAACTGCTAAAGTGAGAATGGCATCGCTTGCAAAAGAAAAAAGGTCGATACAGGCTGCAATTGCGAAATTGAAAAGACAAGTGATTCAAATACCTCAAGTTGAGCGTGGGTTAACAACGCTTCTGCGCGATTACGAGAATGCTAAAAGAAAATATGAAGAGGTGAAGGCTAAGCAAGTAAATGCAAAAATTGCAGAGAATTTGCAACTAAATAATAAAGCTGAGCGCCTTGTTTTAATACAGAGCCCTGACTATCCTAGATATAAGATGAACTTAAGTAAATCTAAAATATTAATACTAGGTATTATTGCTTCAACGTTACTTGGTCTTGGGATGGCAATGCTTCTTGAAATGTTGGATAAAAGGGTGCGTGGCCTAGCCGCCTTAACCGCATTAATTAATGAAAAACCAATGGCGGTTGTTCCATATATCAATACAAAAGTTGAGATTGCGAAAAAAAGAAAGTTGTTCAATCTGTTCTATCTTTTATTAGCATTGTTGGCTGTGTTGGTTATCACGCTTGTGATTGTGCACTTTTTTATTACTCCTCTCGGCCCAGTGCTAGAACAAATTAAAGAGTCAATGAGATAGCTTATGGAAAAAATTAAAGCTGCACTTGCAAAAGTAAAAACAAATAAAAAAGGTCGAATTAGAACTGACCGATCAGTTCCTAGTTTTGCTAATGCGAAAAAAGTTAGTAGAGATATAGGTGAAATTGACTATACGACCACTACCGTGGTGAAGTTGGATTCTCAGCACTTGGAACGTAACAGAGTTGTCTCTCACTTAAGTCACAATGCCAATGCTAGCGTTTTTGACTCGCTAAGAACACAGATTTTGCAAAAAATGGAGGAAAATGGATGGCAAACGCTAGCGATCGTGTCGCCGACTCCTGCATCAGGCAAATCTCTGGTCTCAATTAACTTAGCAATGAGTATCGCACGCCAACCACAAAAAACAGCAATCTTGGTTGATTTTGACTTGAGAAAGCCTAAAGTTGCAAAATATTTGGGCATTCAATCAGATAAGTCTATCAATGAGTATTTAGCAGGAACTGCGCAAGTAGAAGATGTGTTGGTAAACCCCTCAATTCAACGCCTAGTAGTTATGCCAACAATGGCGGCTGTCTCTAGCGCTTCGGAAGTATTAGCGTCTAGTAAGGTTGAAGAGTTGTTACTAGAGTTAAAAGAGCGTTACGAATCTAGAATTGTTGTTTTTGACTTGCCGCCACTATTGAGTACAGATGATGCTATGGTCATTCTGCCACAAGTAGATTGTGTTTTGCTTGTAGTGGCCAATGGTGTGTCGACAGCTACGGAAATACAGGATGCCCAGCAGATGATACCTAAGGAGAAGTTACTGGGTGTCATATACAATATGGCGGAAGAAGAAAATAAGCAATACTATTATTAATGACATTTCCTAATAAAAAGCAACACTTCCCTCGATGACTCTAGAAGCAGCAAAAGAAATCTATCAACCAATATCACTAAAAAACGTGATTGGAAGGTTGAAGTTTCTAGTAGTCGCTAAATGGCATGCTTCGTTGGTTGAGAACTTTGAATCTCGCTTGCAAATGGCAAACGTTCCAGTTAGATCAGAAATGCTGGGTGCCATTATCTGGCCTTATATTCATAATCAATGGTCCGTTGAAACCAAGCTTGATACGATAGCAAGCCATTACGAAGTATTGTCGCCTAACTTTCCCAAACTATTATCAATCGCATCTTCAGAGCCGTTGGAATTATGTGATTTCTCACACATATCGCCAGATGTAACGATTAAAGTCGATTATGCTCCATGGTTTACACGTGAAGGTGAGGCCACAATCAATATTTTTCAAGATGACTTAAGGGTTGCTAGTTTAGCATTTACACTAAGTAATAATAATGATGAACTTGTTGCTTACATTGGTGCTGTGCAAGGCATTCACGGAGGCGTGTCTGCAGAAAAGTCGTTAGAAATATATAAAAAGCTTACAAAAGCTTTTTATGGACTAAGGCCGAGAAGTATGTTGCTTGAAGTCTTAAAGGTCGTTTTAAATAAATTAACTGTTAAGAAGATACTTGGTGTGTCAGAGCAGAACAGGCATCATCGGCATAAATACTTTGGAAATGATGAAACTACAGTGTTTAAAAACGACTATAACGCGTTCTGGGAAGAGCATGATTGTTCTTTTGTCCAAGAAACTGGGTTTTACAATGTATCAATGGAACCAGCAGTTAGAGATGTTTCTCAAATTGCCGCAAAAAAAAGAAGTCAATACAAGCGTCGAAATGAATTTGTCGAATCAATTGCCGATGCGCTGAAGTTGGGCTAATAAATATTTGATTATGGTGGGAGTTGTATAGTTGGTAGTGCTGAACTATATTTTATTTATTGCGGTTTTTTTATTGATGATTCCTGTGATTGTTTTTACATTACAGGTTTTTTTTGCTGCGTTTCGTAAAAGTAACGATGCACGGATGACAAAGCAGAATAAGCAAAGCCCCTCAGTCACAGTGCTTATGCCCGCGCACAATGAGTCATTGGTGATTAAATCGTCAATCGAATCGATTCAACAGCAGTTAGGACCTAATGACTCTCTTCTAGTTGTAGCTGACAACTGTTCTGATGACACCGCTGAAATCGCTAGAAAGCTAGGTGCGAATGTGCTTGAACGTGCTGATTTAAATCAGCGGGGTAAAGGTTATGCACTTGATTTCGGCCTTCAGCATTTAAAAATAGAAAACGCTACTGAAATTGTTCTCATTGTTGATGCTGATTGCATCATTCAGGAAAACGCTTTATCCAAATTAGCTTTACTTTGTTGGCAGACTGAACACCCTGTTCAAGCATTATATTTAATGGAGCAGCAAACAAGTCCAAGTTTAAAAGAGCAAATAGCTATGTTTGCATGGGTAGTGAAAAACAAAGTGAGGCCTCTTGGCTCAAGAGCTTTAGGCTTTCCATGTCAGTTAATGGGCACTGGTATGGCTTTTTTACAGAGTGATTTGCTCAACATTAACTTAGCTTCGGGTCATATTGTTGAAGATATGAAATTGGGTGTAGATTTGGCACGTATGAATAAAGCCCCAATTTTCATGCATGATGCAATCGTTACAAGTCGTTTCCCAGTGAGTGGCTCTGCTGTAGAAACGCAACGTACACGATGGGAGCACGGGCATTTAAGTGTTATCGTATCGGAAGCACCAAAGTTATTTTTTGAAGCAATCAAGAAAAAAAACTTTGCTATGTTTGGCTTGGCATGTGACTTAATCGTACCGCCATTAGCGTTGTTGATTATGTTATGTTTAATCGCGTTAGTTTTTAGCCTTTTACTTAATGAAGCTTGGTTGATTGTATTTGCTAGCAGTTTATTGCTTGCTTTGTCTGTATCCGTGTTGCTTGCGTGGTACCAGTTTGGACAAAGCTATATCAGCTTTAAACAGTTATGCTATGCGCCCGTTTATGCATTGCTTAAGATACCTCTGTACATTAAGTTTTTTCTAAACCGTCAAGTTGATTGGATTCGTTCAAAACGAGATTAAGATGAGCAATTTAATAAATAGTATAGGCCGTGTTAGCTTGTTCGGGGTGCAAATTGATCCAGTAACAATGAAAGAGGCAGTTAAAACGGTAATAGGCTGGACCGAAAAGAGTGAGACCGCTTGTAAGTTCGTGATTACACCGAATGTAGATCATATTGTGCAAGTGCAAACTAATGTAGCATTACAATTAGCATATAAAGAGGCTGCTTTAGTTGTTGTTGATGGGCGGCCTGTTAAATGGGCAGCAAATATGCTCAATGTTGACATACCTGAAACAGTTCCTGGTAGCGATTTGGTCCCGGAAATTTTTCAGTATGTGCAGTCGGAAAGCATCCCCATAAAGGTCTTTTTGTTGGGGGCTATGCCTGGTGTTGCTGATAGAGCCAAAACCTTAATTAGTCAACAGTGGCCCATTGTGAATGTTGTGGGGTCATTGAGTCCAGAATTTGGTTTTGATAAAGATGAGCATGCCTCACAAAAGATTTGTGAGGTTGTGAATGCAAGTGATGCTGATATATTGGTTATAGGGCTAGGTGCGCCAAAACAAGAGCTATGGATAAGCAAGTATGCTTCAAATTTGTCCGTCAATGCAGCGCTATGTGTTGGCGCTACAATTGATTTCTTAGCAAAAGAAAAGCCTCGTGCGCCTATTTGGATGCGAAAATGTGGTTTAGAATGGCTACATCGTGTCATTTCAGAGCCAAAACGTTTAGCGAAGCGTTATACCATTGATGCGATTAAGTTTCCGCAAATAGTTTATAAAGAATGGCGCTCAAGAAAACAGTAATTGTTAAAAGAAATAATCCAGCTTGCTGATTTAAGAATAATCGTTATAAGGATGACTGTATATGTATGAAGATTTTTATGGTTTGAAAGAAAAGCCTTTTTCTATCCAACCAGACCCTGAGTTCTTGTTTTTTAGCGTGAGACACAGCATGGCTTATGCTATGTTGGAGTATGGCGTGCAAAACAGATCTGCATTCTCAGTCATATGCGGTGAAATAGGCTGCGGGAAAACTACGCTTGTACGTCACTTATTGAATAACTTGGAAGAGCAGCTAACCATTGGTATCGTGTATAACACACATCAAAATATTGATGATCTGCTTGGTTGGATTATGCTGGCATTTAACCAGCCGTATGAAGGAAAATCTAATTTAGCATTATTTGATGAGTTTCAGCAGTTCTTAATTAGAAGCTATGCAGAGGATAAGCGCGTTGTGCTGATTATTGATGAGGCACAAAACTTGACGGTAGGAGCATTAGAGTCATTGCGCATGCTGTCTAATATAAACGCAGACAAAGACCAGCTATTGCAAATTATTCTTGTTGGGCAACCGCAACTAAGAGATTTGCTTCGCAAACCTGAACTAGAGCAATTTTACCAACGTGTTTCTGTAGATTTTTTCATTCCGCCACTACAAGTTTTTGAAGTGGATAAATACATACAACACCGATTGCATGTTGTTGGCAGAGATAAAGCTTTATTTACACCAGGAGCTACTCGATTAATTGCTGAAACCTCCAAGGGGATTCCTCGCGCTATTAATATTTTATGCGATACGTGCTTAGTCTATGGTTATTCAACCAATGTCGATAAAGTTGACATCAACCTAGTTAGAGAGGTTGTGAAAGATCGTTTAGAGTATGGTGTTTTAGGTGGAGATGATGATTAGCACACTTCGGTGATTTATATACCTAACGCAGCTCTTCTTTCCCTCGCCTTGTTCATCATAATTCGACAATAGGCAAACGACATGCCCATGATAACAAAGTAGAAAGTGGTCAGAACACCATCAAAACTCATCGTTGTTAGTAAGAGCGGAATAGCAATGTGACAAGATAGTAAACTTCGACCACATAGATATTCAGCACTGTTTTTATCTTTGACATATCGCAAGCTTCTTTTTAGTTTGATAACGACTAACACCTGCATCCAAACAAATACTGTCAGCCCAACAAAGCCGTAAGCAAGGGCAATATTTAGGTATGTGTTAACGATATCAACAATACCTTCTCCTTGAACCATGTCTTGCATTTCAGGTTCTTTGCTTGCATCAAACACGCCAAATAATGGGCTCCTGCTTAAGATCTCCATTGCTTTTGGAATAAGCTGTTGTCGATAGGCGACATTAAATTGACCGGTTTCACCTACAAAAGGTATTAAGTTAATAATTTTTTGGCCGCCAGGTATTGAAGGTAGCGCTAAAAATGCAATGCCTGCAAACACGCCAAGTAGCACAAGCTTACCAAATGCTTTTTTCCCTGTAAGTATGAAGGCTACGACCAATAAGCCTGTAGCCCCCCATGGGCCTCGAGAAATTGTCGAATAAAGCCCCAAAAGTAAGGTAGAAAAATAACCTAATTTAAAAAAGCGATTTTCAAGCGTTGAGGATACGAAAAAGTAAACACCTATACTAATCGTTAAAACAAAACCTAAAGTTAGCGAGTGTGTCATTGAAGCGACTGAGCGAAGATCATCGCCTCGGCTAAGGTAGCCGCCAGCAATGGCATCAAAATTCAAGATGTTTGGAAGTGGCTGATATAACAACCAGCTGTATAGGTACTCGAATAGGCCAACGATACTTGCAATTGACGCGCTGATAATTAATGCTATTAAAGCTTTTTGTAGTTGCTGAAAGTCTTTAATAGAGCGGCTAGCGAACCAAAAGGGAAGTAGCCAGTTAATATAGTAAAAAATACTAGCCCTTAATGAGTCGCCAGGGGTTGTGCCGCGTAGCGCAAGGAAGAAAGTTAAGGTAATTAAAAAGATGATAAGTTTATCCATTAAAGGTTTGCCAAGTGCTGGCGTGCCTACACGCCATTTTTTTGACGTTAACATCGGAAAAACAATCGCCATTGTTATTATGCTGGGGTAAGTGATGTAGATAATAGAGGTGTAGATCTCATATGCTGGGAACGCAAAAAAGATGACCAAGTAAAAAGCAAATTTATCCTGGACTTTTTTTGAAACATAATAGGCAAGAAAGGCACTGCCGCTCATGAAGATAGTGATGTTGCCTGCAAAAAATGCCATTAATGTAATGGCCGCCCAACTATTTCTCCAAAGTACGAAATCCTCCTCGCTAATGAGATCTACAAATGCTCTTTTTGAAACGTAAAAGACGGACATCCCGATAACGAAGATGATGATGACTGTTTGTATATGTTCTGCCATGTTTTAACTTAGGATTATTTTAAGACGACTTTGAAATTGGCTACCCAATCACGCATTATATGATTTTTATAGGTTTAGGTATATCTTCAGTACTAAAACTTAAGGTGGCTAGGGCAATTAATAATGACTTGACTATGGTAAGATTAGCCACTTCAAAAGAAACATTAAATCTAAATCACACCTACACCACAAGATCACCTATGAACGCTCAGCAAAAAACATCTATTGGTCGCAAGCAGGTCATTAAATCAAGCGCTTGGATATTTTTTGGCCAGTTTTTTGGCCAGTTATTTCGATTAGTTAGTAACTTGATTATGACTCGTTTATTAGTGCCAGAAATGTTTGGCTTAATGACAGTTGCAAATACCGTGATGTTAGGACTTTGGTTATGTAGTTTTATGGGTATTGAGCACAATGTTATTCAAAGTGATCGTGGGGATGATAAAGACTTTTTAGATTCTGCATGGACATTTCAAGTAATAAGAGGCGTCTTTTTGTGGGTAATGGCTTTGTTAATCAGCCTTGGGCTATATCTAGCTAATCTAGCGGAACTGATCCCGGTTGATAGTGTTTATGCGGATGAAAACTTGGCGCCTATTATTGCAGCACTGTCATTTGTTGCTTTGATTCTTGGGTTTGAGTCAATCCAGAAAGCATCTGCAAGCCGTCATATGCTAGTAAATAAGCTAACGGTACTTGAACTTACTGCTCAAGTGACTGGGTTAGTTGCAATGATCTCTTTTGCACTGATTCAAAAATCGGTATGGGCACTTGTGTTAGGCACAGTGGTACAAAATATTGTGCACTTGGTGGGTACTTATGTATTCTTACCTGGTTCTGCAAGTAAACTTGTTTGGAATAAAAAAGAGTTTATTGGGTTATTTGATTTCGGTAAATGGCTGCTATTGACCGTTTTACTTGGCTTCTTTGTTAAAAATAGTGACAAGCTAATTCTTGGTGCATTAGTGGCACCTAAGATTCTCGGTATCTATAGTATTGCAATCTTTTTAGTAAGAGCCATCCAGGAAGTTTTTTATAAATGGGGATCTGCAGTTACACTACCTGTACTGAGCCGTGTGTATAGAGATGAACGTGAGAAGTTGCAAAAAACGTATTATAAGTTCGGCATGTTATTAGATGCTGTAACACTGTTTCTAGCCGGTCTGCTTTTCAATGCCAGTTATATTTTAATTGAAGTTCTCTATGATAGCCGTTATGACGCAGCAGGCCATATGATGCAAATACTATCTATTGCTTTATTAGGGTCAAAAACCATTATGGCTGATCAATTATATGTAGCTGTTGGCAAACCTAAATTAAGTGTGCCCATGAATATATTACAGTTGCTCGTCTTATTTGTAGGCATTGTCCCGGCTTACAAAACCTATGGTTTGGACGGTGCCTTATTCGTCATCGGATTTAGTATTATTCTTGCACTACCAATTACATGGTTTTATTTAAATAGGCTTGGTGTTTTGAATTGGAAGAAGGAGCTTGTTACTCTACCAGCTTTGTTTCTAGGTTACGGGTTCTCCCAGTTAGTTGTGATTGGTTATGATAGTATCCGCACACTCTTTATTTAGGCTGCAATGAGCAAAAAAAAATTATCCAAAAGACAGAATGATCCTCAGGCAAAACGTGAGGCTGCGAATTATGATATGCCGTTGCCAAGCCGAGAGCTGATTTTAGAGACGTTAACTGAACAAGGTGTGCCGCTGCCTATCAGTGTTTTATATGATTTGTTAGATATTGCCGATGTTGAACAAGAAATCTTTAACAAACGCTTAAATGCAATGGAACGTGAAGGCCAGGTTATGCGCAACCGTAAGGGCGCTGTATGCTTGGCTGATAAGATTGAAGCGATTCCTGGCGTTGTTCAGGGTCACCAAGATGGCTTTGGTTTCTTAGTCCCAGATGATAAAACAAAGTATTCTGAAGACTTATTCTTATCGCACAAAGAAATGCAACAAGTGATGCATGGTGACCGTGCTATGGTCCGCATGAGTGGCTTGGACCGTAAGGGTCGACCTGAAGGTAAGATAGTTGAGGTGCTAGAACGCACAAACAAGACCTTGGTTGGTCGCGTAATGCAAGGGCAGGGAGTAACGATTGTTGCTGCGGAAGACAAACGGATCAATCAAGATATTTTAATTCCTTATCACTTAGATATGGGTGCAAAAGTAGGGCAAGTTGTCGAGGTGGAAATGACAGACCAACCTTCTAAACATGCGCACCCGATGGGAAAAGTCATTCAAGTATTAGGTAACTATGCGGACAGCGGTATGGAAATTGAGATCGCATTGCGCAAACAC
>SPJK01024670.1_pt1 | contig 10318 bp, 9 predicted proteins | sample 3741771 | NCBI WGS metagenome assembly SPJK01 (sample SAMN10925997, study PRJNA522277) | cold seep metagenome | isolation source: Elba SIP-enriched marine methane seep metagenome, extraction at timepoint T2 | place: Italy: coast of Elba, Mediterranean Sea
AGCACGCACTTCAACATCTTGGAAATTTAATGACAACTTCTCGCCGCTATATCCAGGCTTAACACCCTCAACCAATTGGTTAGGGTTCTCAATGACTTTACGCACATCAACGACAAACTTTTTATCCGTTTGATACGCTGACTGTTCCCATCGACCTTGTGGCTCAATCACGATGCGACTATTTTTGCCTTGCTTCATCGTATCTACATACAGTACTGGCGTATTAAAGCTAATCACATTTAAGCGACGTTGTAGCGCCGCAGCAACATCGGTATCTGAAAAATCAATCACGATTTTTTTGCCTTTTTGACCGATATTAATCCCCGTATTGTCATCTGCTAATTCAACAATTACACGCCCTTCACCATTCTTGCCACGCGTAAAGTCAACATTGGTAATCGCATGCGCCCCACTGCCTGACGTGACCTTGGAAAACTGCGTATCAACTGGCGCGCCAGCTGATTGTCTGGCAGCACTGCCTAGCGTGACAATCACATCACTACCTTCCAACACCGCATTGTAATTAGCCGATTTTGAAAGATTGAGTACCATTCTCGTACGGTCTTTAGCTTGCGCTAGCGTGATACTTTTTAACAGTCCTTGGTCACCCGTGATTTTATTTTTATTTAAGCCATTACCTGTGTTTGGAAAATCCAAAGCAATCCGCGCAGGTTTTTTCAATGAAAAACCTGCGGGCGGGTTTGCCAATGCCGTTGTCATTTTCACACGGATACTCACGCGCCCACCTGCTAGAGTCGAAAAGTCAACACTTTCGATGTTATTGCTAAATGCCTGCTCTGCAGCCATAGCAGCATTCATCATACTTATGTTCAGCAATAGTATGATGCCAATCCATCGTTTCAATACCTTAATCATATTTGTTCCTATTCTTTACTCTTGCAAGTTAATGCTTGCATTGCGTTCTATCCAATCACCTTCAATATCATCTCGAATAACTTCTTTAATCGTTATTTCACTATCATTAATTGAAGTAATTAGTCCAAAATTGGGGCCTAAATAATTACCCACTCTCACACGTTGAACCGCACTATCTGGCGTCTTAATTAACGCATATTGCGCACCTTTATTGCTCATGGAACCAACATAGAGCAGACTTTCCAGAGGGAAAGCCTCAAGCGGCTCTTTCGGTCGATTCGTATTCGGCTGAAGCGCGCTGCCCTTGTTTTTCATCGCTCGCGATTTAAATGGGTCAAACAAACTATCATCTTCGTTGTAACGCATCGGCGTATAAGGCAACACCTCTGGCAACGGTTCGACTTCCATATTCATATTTGTTGCAGCATTCGCCATAAACTGATCTAAATCATCGCCTTGCTCACCATCACAGCCGACTAAAAGACTTGCGAGCACCATCATAACAAGGTTAACGCATGTGTTCTTCAAACTCATTGCTTAACCCTCTTTTTCTCTTCTGCCGCCTTCTTCGCCGCAATTTCAGAGGCATCCAAGTAACGATATGTTTTTGCTACCGTTTGCAACACAAGCGTACCACCACCGCCTTTTACATCCTTTTTAAGCGGCGTGATATTCAAATCATTTAATGTCACAATACGCGATAGTCGAGAAACATCTGTCGCAAATGCGCCAACATCATGATAGTCACCTAACACTTTAATTTCTATCGGCATTTCTGCATAAAAGTCTTTTACCTCTTCTCTGCCAGGTTTAAACAGCTCAAACTCCAACCCTCGCCCCAAACCAGATTGATTAATATCCGTAAGTAAGCCATCCATTTCTGAGCGATCTGGCAACTGCTTCAGCAAAGCACCAAACGTCTTTTCAATCTCAACCATTTGTTCTCGATAAGCTTCAATCTTCACCGCTTGGCCTTTTTTCGTTAAGAACACTTGTCTCAACTCTTGCTCTTTCGCCTCAGCTTGATCATAAGCAACGATGGCAGGTCGCCACAACAAGAAGTAACCAGCCACGAGTAGCAGTAACAACAAAATTGCCAGCAATACCAACTTAACTGGCATGGGCAGGCTACCTGCATTTTTAAGGTCTATATTATTAAAGTCATCAAAATTCATGATTGCACACCTGCAGGCTTCACTTTATCTTTCGCTTCGATTTGCTGCGCCTTCAAATTCACATTCATCGTAAAATCATTGCGCTTCTTATTGTTGACTGTCGACGTTTTAATCTCAATGAGCACTGGTTTTTCAAGCCATTCAGAAGCCTCTAAATTCCGTACCAGTGTTGCAACCCGTGCATTCGTATCCGCCACGCCTTGCATGCTAATCACATCGCCTGCTTGGTTGATACTCTTCAAATACAGACCCTCAGGCAATTGGCGCGCCAGCTCATCTAGCACCACCACCGCTTGGCTACGATTCGTTTGTAAATTTTCCACAATGCGCTTTCTTTCCAACACATTGTTGATTTGATCTTTCAATTCACTAATATCAGCAATTTCAATATCCAATTGCGCGATGGCTTGTTCTAAGCGTGTATTGCGTTCTTGCTGTGTTTGCTCACGCGCGCCTAGATAGGTCCAACCAAGAAAAATAATCGCGAGTGCAAGCACCGCAGTGAACACAGCCATCAAACCAAATTCACGTTGCTTCTCTGCGCGTTTAATCTCCCGATGTGGCAATAAATTAATGCGTACCATTAACTCACCCCCCGCATCGCTAAGCCACATGCCACCATTAATGATGGCGCATCCTCGGCGACTTGTTGATGTTTCACTTTTGAACCCAAGGTCATCGCGTGGAATGGGTTGGCGATAATCGTATTAATTTGTGTTTTCGCTTGTACAATCTCATCAATGCCTGGAATCACACCGCCACCGCCAGCCAGTAAAACATGGTCGACATGATTATAGTGTGTTGAGCTAGTGAAGAATTGTAATGCGCGCGCCACCTCTACGGCCAACGACTCCATAAAGGGTTTTAACACTTCATCTTCATAACTGTCAGGTAGCGTCCCTTTTTTCCTCGCTTCTTATGCCTCTTCTGCAGACAAACCGAAGCGACGTTGAATTTCCTGTGTCAGCTGCCCACTCCCAAATGCTTGTTCACGCGCATAAACTGATTGGTTTTTGTGCAAAACATTAATGTGCATCATGGTTGAGCCCATATCCACAATCATCACCGTTTGCCCTTTACCAGATTTAGGTAACTGCGTTGCCACTAAGCGATAGGCTGCTTCTGTTGCATAGCTATCAACATCCATCACAATGGGTTTCAAGCCAGCATCCTCAGCGGCTGCCACTCGATCTTCAATTTTTTCTTTACGTGCCGCGGCAATCAACACATTCACTTCATCTGGGTTCTTTTCCGAAACACCCATTTCCTGAAAATCGATATTCACTTCATCTAATGGAAACGGGATATATTGATTCGCCTCAGCTTCAACCTGCACTTCCATATCCTCTTCACGCATCCCTGCGGGTAACAATACTTTTTTAGTAATCACAGCCGAAGAAGGTAATGCCAGCGCAACATTTTTCTCACTCGTGTCCATCAGTCGCCAAGCAATTTGTACCGCATCGGACACCTGCTCAATGTTCACAATATTGCCATCAACAATCGCGCCTTTTGGAATCGACGTCATCGCATAGCCTTCCAAACGGTAGCTTTTTTTCCCACCACTGGACAACTCCACCATCTTTACCGCAGACGTGCTGATATCCACCCCAATTAATGAGGGTGTACTATCATTAAAAAAATCGAATTTCAAATTAAAATTCTCTTTCTATTTTCGTTAGTTACAGGCATTTACAATAATTTACATTAAATCCTAGCAACTACATCAAGTAGTGTAAAGCACTTTCTACCCTTAATTCCTTACTTGAATCATACCATTCTATGTTGTCTGATTTACACGACATTCATACAATCGAAGCGTTTGATGGGTTTGGTTTAACCTCAGAACCTTATATACTGTCACATTCAATTGGTTTTATCGAAATTCAAGTTTATGACTCCTAAAAAGTGGTGGCACTTTATTATTCTGTTTGGCTTAGTGGTTGGCATGGCAGCGGCAGCATTGACTGCGCTGTCTATCACCTTAATTTATCCAACACTCCCCTCGCTAGAAAAAATTACAGACTACAAACCTGTTCAACCGTTAAGGGTTTACTCTGCGGATAGCTATTTGATTGGCGAATTTGGCGAGGAGCGGCGCGCCTTTACCAAAATAAATGACATCCCTAAAAAAATGCAGGATGCCGTGATTGCGATTGAAGATAGGCGTTTTTATAGCCATGGCGGTGTTGATTTCAAAGGCATCTTACGTGCGGCAAGAAACAATATCATGGGCAAAAGTCATGAAGGTGCCAGCACCATTACCATGCAAGTGGCGAAAAATTTCTTTACTGGCCCGAATAGAAAACGCAACCTCGTGACCAAAATCAAAGAAGCGTTGCTGGCAATCAAAATAGAAAAGGCGCTAGAAAAAGATCAAATTCTTGAGCTATATCTGAATCAAATCTACCTAGGGCAACGCGCTTATGGCTTTTCTGCCGCTGCGCAAGTGTACTTTGCTAAACCCCTCGCCGAGCTAACGTTAGCCGAATCTGCCTTATTAGCAGGTTTACCCAAAGCACCATCGGGTTACAACCCATACGTCAGACCGAAAAAAGCCATTAGACGTCAACATGAAGTCTTGCGCGATATGCAACGCTACGGCTTTATTGATAAAGCCACATTTGAAGAAGCGATTGCACAAGAACTCGTCTTCAAGAAAGCGCAAAAAAGTAAAAATGCGCTTTCTGCAGACTATGTTGCCGAACTAGTCCGTCAACGCTTGCATGCGCACTATGGTGAAGAAATATACAACAGCGGTTTAAAAGTCTACACAACAATATTAAAAGAAAACCAAGAAGCCGCAAACCAAGCGGTGACCGATGGCATTTTGGAATACCAACGTCGCCAAGGTTATAAAAAAGCTGAACAGTGGCTTGATTTCTCTCAAACCGCTCCCGAAGAGTTAACACAAGCCATGGAAGATGCGCTGGATGACATCCCAAGCTACAACGGTTTTATGCCCGCGATCGTGACCGAAGCCTCTGCCAAAGCGGTGACTGTGTTCACCAAAAAAAGTGAAGCGATTACCATTAAAGACAAAGGCTTGCGTTTACTCAAAAGAAACCTTGCGCTAAAAGACAGCAAAAAACATAAGATTAAAGCTGGCTCAGTCGTGCGCATCATTCCATTAAAAGAAGACTGGCAGATTGTACAACTACCAGAAGTCGAAGCAGCCTTAGTCTCACTAGACCCTAAAAATGGGGCCATTAAAGCACTTGTTGGCGGCTTCAACTATTACAAAAACAAATACAATCATGCCACACAAGCCTATAGACAAGCAGGCTCAAGTTTCAAACCATTTGTGTACTCTGCAGCATTAGAAAAAGGCTTTACCCCTGCCAGCATTATCGAAGATGAACCCATCTCAATGACAGCCAGTGAAGTCGGTTCGAGAAAAGCATGGAATCCGAAAAACTACGATGGCAAATATGACGGTCCTATTCGGATGCGTACCGCATTGACCAAGTCAAAAAATATCGTGTCTATTCGCATTCTCGATAGCATCGGTCCACGCTATGCGCAAGATTACGCAAAAAAATTCGGCTTTCCACCAGAACATAATCCGCCTTACCTAACCATGGCACTCGGTGCAGGCGAGGTCACCCCGCTAGAGCTAGCCAATGGCTACGCTGTTTTTGCGAATGGCGGCTATCGTATTGAGCCTCACATTATTAGCAAAATCGCAGACAGTGAAGGCAATGTAATTGATGAAAAAACATTCCCGATTGCCGGCAAAACTGCGCCGCTTGTGATTGATGAGCGCAATGCATTTTTGATGACTTCAATGTTGCGTGATGTGGTGCAACGCGGCACAGCAAGACGTGCCCGCGCACTTGGCAGAAAAGACCTTGCAGGCAAAACAGGCACCACCAATAAAAATGTTGATGCTTGGTTCTCAGGCTTCTCATCGCATGAAGTCGCTGTTTCATGGATGGGTTTTGACACACCACGCAAACTGGGCAGATCAGAAACAGGTGGACGCGCCGCATTACCAATTTGGATTAAATACATGAAAACAGCTCTTAAAGGTAAAGCAGAGAAATCTTACCCCGTCCCCACAGGCGTCATGTCTTTACGCATTGACCCAACGACAGGCACACTAATAGACGCTGGTGGATACGGTATTGATGAGTATTTTTATAGTGAAAACCCACCACCATTGTTAGAGCTAGAACTGCCACCATTAACAGATATTTTTGAGTCAGGCTTCCCAATACCGAACAATCCATTGCAGCCTGGCACCAATACGCGCCAAACACCGATGCCAACGATTAGACAGAATCCGTCAGCACCGACACAATCGACGCACAGCGACACAAATAATCAAACTGCGCCTAAACCAAAACCTAAACCAAGGTCAGTACGACAAGGCTCAAGCAGAAGCGGTCAAGACAACGCCAGAAGTGTATTAAATCCATCTGGGTTTTAATGTAAGGATTAGTATGTCACGCGACAATCTAGAACTCAGGCAAACGATTGCCCAATCTGCTGCACGCATGATGGTAGAAGATGGCGTCAACGACTTTGCCTATGCCAAAAAAAAAGCTGGCAAACAATTAGGCGTATTAGAAAAAAGTGCACTTCCAAGCAACGCCGAAATTGAAGAAGAAGTGAAGCTGTACCACCAATTATTCAGTGAAGACCAACCGCAAGCGTTAAACATGTTACGTAAAGCAGCATTGGCAACCATGCAACTTTTTGAACGCTTCAACCCATTCTTAACTGGCAGCGTGCTGGATGGCACAGCAGGCAAAAACGCACAAACAGACATTCACTTATTTGCCGACAGCGCTAAAGAAGTAGAAATCTTTTTACTCAGCCAACAAATTCCATTTGAAAGCGACGAAAAAGCCTACCGCTTATCAGATCGCCCCAGTAAAAATAAAAAAGACAAAGTCCGTAAAACCGTGCCTGTATTTACCCTAGAAACAGAATACGGCCCGCAAAGAATCAGCGTGTTTGAATACAACGACATGCGTATTTCTACTAAACGACCGAGTGACGGGAGTAATGCAACGAGAGCGGATATTGCGGACTTGCAAGCGCTTATTTCGTGAGCCTCTAGTTTTATATATGCCTTACGAATGCAGAGTGACCTCTTCGTAAGCATCTACCCTTTTCGCCTCTAGGCGAGTCACTTTCTTTTGCTTGCCCCAAAGAAAGTAACCAAAGAAGAGGGCACCCCGATATCACGGCCTTCGGCTTCCTTGCGTTGCTCACCAAAATAAGCGGCTGCGAAACTCGCCCTAGCAAGCCACACAACCCGTGGCTTACCGCGGAACTCAAACAGTCCTCGCCTTATCTCTTATTTTGTCTGCGCTACTCAGCGTGATACAGGGGGAATTTAAAGATAGCTCTTCGAATGAATAGATATATTGAAAAGAATGTAAAGAGAAGCGTCCGAACGTTGCACCCATCTGGTTTTGACTTTCTAACCCCTTGGCACTGCGCCGAGCAACGGAAAGCAATCTAGAGTTTTCGGCGAGGACTGTCTGAGGCCGAAGGTTTTTTCGGGCGAGTTCCGCAGCCGCTAGATTGGTTGAGTAGCGCAGGGAAGCCGAAGGCCGTAGTGTGGGTTGCCCTTTTCTTTCCCCTATTTCTTTTGGGCAAGCAAAAGAAATAGGGTCGCCGACAGGCGAAAAATCTGCTAATTAATGAGGCAGATAAGTTTGAAATTTATTTAGGTGATTTTACTTTTTTAGTTTTGGCGGGCGCATCTAATTTACCCATTTTCTTGGCAGCATTTTTTAGCTGCCTCTTTACCAAATTAATGTCATCTGCTACAGGTAGTGCTTCGGGCGTTACACCACTATTGTCTATCATCATACCTCTAACTTCTTTACCTACTTTTTTTGCTGTTGCAACAGCAGAGTTTAAGCCTTCATTAGGCTGTGATTTCAAACGTTCAGCTGTCTGTGTAACACGGAAGAGATTACCAGCCAGCTCTGTCAAACCCATAAAATCATATGCCGTTTTTTTAGGGTCAATTCCTTTACGTTCCCTCAAAGCCGACAAGCTCATGTTATACATGCCGCGAAAACCTGCATCTTTAAAGATACCAAACTGATTGCTTTCAACACCTGCTGTAGATGCTGCATGATTAAGAATACCTTCAGCAGCCTTTAAGTCTTCTCTTGCTTCAAGGCGCCCAACATCTTCCTGACTTAATTGAGCTTCAATTAATTGAGAGGCTATTCCAGCTAAAGCTGCCTTTGCCTGTGCAACAGGTTGCTTTTTTCCATCTGCATGCATTGTTATCAGCAAACAAGCAAACCTTGTTAAACGGAAAGTTTTAATTTCTTTACCGTCTTCTATAATTGTTGAAGCTATAAATGCATCCGAAACATCAAGGCCTAGCCTTGCACAAGATGCAATAGCCTTATTAATAACATTATTAAACGACGTCCATGTTTCATATCCTAGTTCATGCATAAACTCATGTGCTGACCAATAGCGGATGCCATTTTGTTTAGCCGAATCTTCAAATTTTTGTATATCAAACGTCATTTTTTCATTCTACTTCACAATTGAAAATTTAAGTAATGTTTATTCACTACCCCTTCAACCACCTCGCCACATCAACCGCAAAATAAGTCAAAATCCCATCTGCCCCAGCACGTTTAAAACCCAACAACGCCTCCATCACACAAGCTTGCTCTTCCAACCAGCCATTTTGTGCAGCCGCCTTAAGCATGGCATATTCACCACTCACTTGATAAGCATAGGTCGGCACGCCAAACTCTTGCTTTACGCGGCGCACCACATCCAAATATGGCATGCCAGGTTTTACCATCACCATATCAGCACCTTCAGCTAAGTCTAGTGCCACTTCTTTCACTGCTTCGTCGCCGTTAGCTGGGTCCATTTGATAGTTGTATTTATTGCTTTTACCTAAATTAGCAGAGGAGCCAACGGCATCGCGGAATGGTCCGTAGAAGGCAGAGGCGTATTTCGCAGAATACGCCAAGATACGGGTGTGAATATAGTCGTCTTTTTCCAATGCGTCACGAACGGCACCAATCCGCCCATCCATCATATCGGAAGGCGCGACAACATCGACCCCTGCTTTTGCATGACATAACGCTTGTTTCACCAACACTTCAACCGTTTCATCATTCATCACATAGCCATCGTCATCAATAATGCCATCTTGCCCATGCGTGGTGTAGGGGTCTAATGCCACATCGGTAATCACGCCTAAATCTGGAAAGGCTTCTTTTAATGCTTTAACCGTTCTCGGCACTAAACCATTGCTGTTATACGCTTCTTTCGCGGTCAGGCTTTTATGTTCTTCAGGAATCACAGGGAAAATAGCGATTGCAGGAATCCCTAATTGCACACACTCTTCCGCTGTTTTCAGCAACACATCAAGGCTTTGTCGCTGTACCCCTGGCATCGAAGGCACTTCTTCTGTACGCCCTTCACCCGTTAACACAAATACGGGGTAAATAAGGTCATCCGTTGTTAAGACATTTTCTCGCATTAAACGACGCGAAAAATCATCTTTTCGCATGCGGCGTGGGCGTGTTGCTAAAAATTGATTCGCCATATTTTTATATCCTCATCATTAACCACAGAAGCACTGAATGATTACTTTTTAATTCTATTAGTATCCAAATTTATCAAACCAGGTAGCACACAACAACGCGATTCGACGCTTTTAGGAAAAAACCCTAGCCAATTCGGCACCTGGGTCATCTTGTCGCATAAATGCCTCACCCACTAGAAACGTATGCACTGCATTACCGCGCATTAACTTCACATCGTCGCTTGTAAAAATACCGCTCTCAGTCACCACGATTTTATCTTGCTTAATTTTCGGCAATAGATCTAGCGTGGTGTCTAACGTAACTTCAAAAGTCCGTAAGTTTCGGTTGTTAATGCCCAATAACGGCGTTTCCAATTGTACCGCTTCAGCAAACTCTTCAGCGTTATGCACTTCAACCAATACCGCCATACCTAAATCATGCGCCACTTTTTCTAAGGCTTGCATTTGCGGTAATGATAAGGCTGCCGCGATGAGCAAAATACAGTCTGCCCCCATGGCGCGCGCTTCATACACTTGATAGGTATCAACCATAAAGTCTTTGCGCAATACGGGTAACTGGCACGCAGCACGTGCTTGTTTTAGGTATTCCGCTGACCCTTGAAAATACTGCTCATCGGTGAGCACTGATAAGCAAGCCGCGCCTCCTGCTTCATAACTCGCCGCAATTTCTGCTGGATGAAAGTCTGGGCGAATCACCCCTTTTGATGGGCTGGCT
>SPJK01022603.1_pt1 | contig 10303 bp, 5 predicted proteins | sample 3741771 | NCBI WGS metagenome assembly SPJK01 (sample SAMN10925997, study PRJNA522277) | cold seep metagenome | isolation source: Elba SIP-enriched marine methane seep metagenome, extraction at timepoint T2 | place: Italy: coast of Elba, Mediterranean Sea
GTAGCGCTTGCGGCGATACCAAGGACGAGCAGTGGTTGGGCGTCGGAGAAACATACTCTACTAACAGTGTTTAAGGAGCTTGGTTGAACCAAAGGAGTCCTGCAAATGACACTCTTGGGACGTATGGCGACTCTTTAGTCACCAAAAAGTAAACGCCCGCGCGACTCGAACAAGAGGGAAGGAGTTGGCGCGGGCGATTGAAATGACCTATGACAGAGCAGCTAGTTCTCCGCTTTTTTCTCCCACTGATACGCCCTCTGGCTTTGGAATTCGGAGAATGCGGCTTTCTAGCACCGCTATTGCTGTGGGCTTCCCGCGGGATACCGTATTTTAGGATATGGTATTCGAAAAGCTCATACCCTACGAGGCGGCTTGCTTGGTCATGGAGACCTATATCAATTACTATGGCCGTTACAAACGGATTACCAAGCGGGCCAAGATTCGTTTTGAACAGCAAGATTGGTACGGTATCCAGGACGATTCCAAGGAACGGATCACCCTCTATCGGGAAATGGTCCGGGAAGCCACCGAGCGATTGATCGAACTGCTTGGTGACCGGATCAGCAATCGGCAAGTATGGTTGGAGATGAAGATCAACTACGCCGAAGAGGTGGCGAATTTCAATACCAAGAACATTGCCGAATCTTTTTATAATTCAGTCGTGCGGCATGCTCATCAGGGAGACATGGGGAAAGACGATGAGCTGATGTTCGTTTATGCTACCAGCTCTTACCGTGAATTCAAGAGCACCGTACCCTTGTACCATACCTTTTACCTGACCGGTACCTTTGAGCTGTCGATACAGCAGTTATTGCTTTGCTACCTATTCGATGTACCTTTTGAAGACCCGGATCGCGATGTGCAATATATCGTGCGGCGCTTGCAGGAATGGCAGGCAGAGCAGGCTATCCCTGGCTTGCCGATTCGATTGGAGGTGCTCAAATCGGTATTCTTTCGCAATAAGGCCGCTTATATTGTCGGGCGTTTGGTACAAACGGAAAAAGCAGTGCCCTTTGTGATGCCTATTCAGCATGGCAAGAGTGGCTTATTGGTAGATGCCCTTCTATTGGAAGACAATGACGTGAGCACGATCTTTTCCTACAGCCGTGCCTACTTTCTCGTTGATGTTGATATCGTAAGTGAAACCATCGACTTCTTGCGCTCCATCCTGCCAACCAAGGGGATGAGTGAATTGTACAATTCGATTGGTTTCGAGAAGCACGGTAAAACGGTGTTTTTCCGAGACTTTGCCCGCCATCTTGAACTTTCGCAGGACGATTTTGACTTTGCACCAGGTATCAAGGGAATGGTGATGACGGTCTTTAGCCTCCCCTCTTATCCGGTGGTGATCAAGGTGATCAAAGACCATTTTGCGCCGCCGAAAGAAGTATCCTTCGATGAGGTGGTAAGTAAGTATCGCCTGGTCAATCAGCACGATCGTGTAGGCCGAATGGCAGATAGTTATCTCTTTGAGCAATTGGCTTTGCCCCGCCGACGGATTGCCCCGGCTTTGCTGGAGGAGCTGCAGGCGGAGTGCGCTTCGCGCATTGAGATAAAAGAGAAGGTGGTGATCATTAAGCACTGCTACATCGAAAAGAAGATGATGCCGCTCAATATCTTCCTCGATCGTGCTACGACAGAAGAGGCCCGCGAAGCCCTCAACGAATACGGTAAGGCCATCAAGGAAATGGCTGCCGTGAATATCTTCCCTGGAGATATGTTGTTGAAAAACTTCGGGGTTACGCGTCTGCGGCGCGTGGTGTTCTACGATTACGACGAGATCGGCTTTCTCACCGATTATAATTTCCGACGCATTCCACCACCGCGGGATATTTATGAGGAAATGTCGGCAGAGCCCTACTACTCAGTCGGTGAAATGGATGTGTTTCCTGAAGAGTTTCCTCGCTTCCTGGTCGGTAATCCTACCTACCGACAAATGCTCTACGACTTGCATGAAGACCTCTTCGATATCGTCTTCTGGCAACGCGTACAGGAACGACTCCGCAATGGGGATATCATGAATGTATATCCCTATCGCCGCCGAAAGGCTTTCCGGCATCTCTATGGAGGAGAGGAGCGGCCTCCTTATTTTATGGATTGAAGCTCCCCCTCTGTCCCCCTCGCAAGGGGGATTTTTAAGTATTGCCTCGACTATAGACTTTGCACGAATACTCAGTAGGCGGGTCTTCTATGCTTGAAACTTGTACCTTTTTTACGCCAAAAAAGGTACCCAAAAAGGGCGCTCCTTCCACCTCTACTCACCTTCGTCGTCTTTTGCTGTAAACCGCGGGCCTTGTGAAGTCTCTTAAAGAACCTGCATCAACTAGAATGTGCTTTGTTGCTTTAATGGGTGTGAAAATGCACCCCACTGTTTAAGGCAATTGCCCTTCTTCGACGGCCAACCAGATTCCTGCGGTGGCGCCGGTTCGCGGAGAGCAAATTCCTGCTTAGAGTATCTTGCAGCTAACCTTTTTTAACCCACCCTCTTATCCCTGCCTGCTCGGTAGCCTCGCTGGCAGGCAGGCCTCCCTTGAAAAGGAGGGACGAAAAGTTTTGACTTGTTTGATTGCTAAGGTAGATCATGCTTTTCTGAGGGTGAATACCAGTAATTTTGTCTAAACAGTCCTCTTCCATTTCGAAGGTCCATGATCCCGACATTCATCGTCGGGGGAAGGGCTAGGGATGGGTTATGATTTTCCCTATCTTCCCCAAGCAAATCCACTCACTGCCCCAACCATGCCTAACACACCAATTCGTGCTTTGCAAGAACTTGCCGATCGCCTGGAAGGCGACCTGTACTTTGACCAACTAATGCGTACCCTCTACGCGACGGATGCGAGTGTCTATCGTGCTCTGCCGTTGGCTGTAGCTCGTCCTAAGACTAAGGCAGATATTCAACAACTGGTAGCTTTTGCTATTGAACAGAGTGAATCTCTAATTCCACGGGCCGCAGGTACCTCCCTGGCTGGGCAGTGTGTCGGGGAAGGAATTGTAGTGGACGTTTCGAAGTATTGGACCGAGATTATAGAACTCAATACCGAGGAAGCTTGGGTGCGCGTGCAGCCAGGCGTGGTGCGGAATGAATTGAATGCCTTTTTGAAGCCACACGGTTTATTCTTTAGCCCGATCACGGCTACGGCCAATCGAGCAATGATCGGCGGAATGGTCGGCAACAATTCTTGTGGGACCACTTCGATTGTGTATGGGACAACCCGCGACAAAGTATTGGAATTGGAAGTTGTCCTGGCAGATGGCTCCCTGGTGCGTTTTGGTGCCTTAACATCAGATGAATTTGACCAAAAGCAGATGCTGACTGGCCTGGAAGGTGAGCTGTACCGACAGATTCAGCAGGAGTTATCGGATAACGAGCAGCAACAACGAATTCGAGCGCATTTTCCGAAACCAGATATTCATCGCCGCAATACTGGTTACGCGCTTGATTACCTGCTGACATCTGAGGCGTTCACCGATGGGGGAGAAGCTTTCAATTTCTGTCAATTGTTGTCGGGTTCGGAGGGCACCTTGGCCTTTACGACCGAGGTCAAATTGAAATTGGATCCATTGCCGCTACCGGATAATGTGGTGTTGGCTGCCCACTTCAGCAGCATTCGTGAGAGCATGCTAGCCACGCAAATTGCGATGCAGCATCAGCCCACGGCTTGTGAGTTGATGGATAAGGTGATCCTGGATTGTACCAAAGAGAATATCGAGCAAAGCAAGAATCGCTTTTTTGTGGAAGGTGATCCAGCTGCGGTACTCATGATCGAATTTCGGGGCGAATCAGCGGCTGATGCCGAAGCGCAGGCATTGGCCTTGACCAATGAGTTGCGACAAAAAGATTTAGGATACGCGTTTCCGATTATTCCAGCTGACAAAAGTCAAAGCGTTTGGGCGCTGCGAAGCGCAGGTTTGGGCTTATTGGCCAATATCCCGGGCGATGCTAAGGCGGTGGCTTGTATTGAAGATACGGCCGTAGCCATCGAAGACCTGGCCGACTATATTGATGAGTTTGCCGCGATGATGGAGGGTTTTGGACAAAAAGCAGTCTATTATGCGCATGCTGGTGCTGGGGAGTTGCATTTGCGCCCAATCCTCAACCTGAAAGAGAGTGAGGACGTCGCAGAATTCTATCGTATCAGCGAAGCTTCGGCACGCTTGGTCAAGAAATATGGTGGTTCACTGAGTGGTGAGCATGGTGATGGCCGCGTACGAGCCGGTTTTATTCCCTTGATGGTAGGAGAGGAGAACTACGCCCTCTTCCGACGAGTGAAGGCGACCTGGGACCCCAAGAACATCTTCAACCCAGGCAAGATTGTCGATGCGCCACCGATGACGGAGTCCTTGCGCTACGAGCCCGATGAGCCGGTCCGAAACTTCGAAACGCTACTCGATTTTTCGACCACCAACGGAATACTCCGCGCTGCTGAAAAGTGCAATGGCTCCGGCGATTGTCGAAAGCTGCCGCTATCCGGTGGTACGATGTGCCCCAGTTATCAGGCCACCCGCAATGAGCAGGATACCACTCGCGCCCGTGCCAATACTCTGCGTGAGTTTTTGACCCGCAGTGACCAAGTCAATGCCTTTGACCATGAAGAGATCAAGGAGGTAATGGACCTTTGCCTGTCCTGCAAAGGCTGTACCTCGGAATGCCCCTCCAATGTGGATATGGCTGGCATGAAAGCTGAATTCCAGCATCAATACTACCAGAGTAATCGCGTGCCGTTGCGCGCCAGGCTTTTTGCGCGCATCAATGACTTCAATCAAGTAGGCGGCTATGCACCTCGCTTGTACAATTTCCTATTGCGGAACCCCTTCCTGAGTGGGTTGATGAAGCGCTGGCTCGGTGTCGCGCCGCAGCGTTCATTGCCGGTAATTCATCGGCAGAGCCTGCGCACTTGGTTTGAGAGGTACAAGCCACAGGGTGATGCAACTAAAGGCTCGGTCTACTTCTTCTGCGACGAATTCACCAACTGGAACGATACCAAAATCGGCCAAAAAGCGATCCAGTTGCTGGACGTCCTTGGGTATGAGGTGTGGATGGTGGATCATCCCGAAAGTGGCCGCGCGGCGATCTCCAAAGGCCTATTGCGAAGAGCTAAGACTTTGGCGGAGCAAAACGTCCGCATTTTTCAGGAGCTGATCACTGGAGAGGTGCCTTTAATAGGATTGGAACCCTCTTGTATCCTCAGTTTCCGTGATGAATATCCACGCCTTGTGGATGACGGCCTGCGAACTGCTGCAAAGGGCTTAGGTGAGAACTGCCTGCTCATTGATGAATTCCTGGCTCGTGAAATCGAGGCTGGTCGCTTGAGTAGTGAGCCCTTTACCAAGGAAGCTCGACGTATCACTTTCCATGGCCACTGCCATCAAAAGGCGCTGTCCGATCAGCAAGCTTCTGTGTGGCTACTTTCCTTACCTGAAAACTATGAGGTGGAGCTTATTCCGAGTGGCTGCTGTGGCATGGCTGGCTCCTTTGGTTATGAAGCGGAGCATTATGCGGTCAGCCAGCAAGTAGGGGAGTTAGTCCTGTTTCCAGCCATACGCGAAACATCCTCCGACATCATCGTCGCTGCAACGGGCACCAGCTGCCGCCACCAGATTTTGGATGGGGTAGAGCGGCGAGCGCTACATCCGGTGGAGGTGTTGTGGGAGGCCTTGGAGATAAGGGCCTAGTTGCCGCTGGGACGGATGCAGGATTGATTATTTGTCAAATTATGCCATTTTACCTACATTGAAGTTCACAACACCTAAATACCATGTTGCTACGCTTCACTTCCTCCTGGCAAGAAATTGCCTTCTCCCTGATTTTCCTAATTATTTTTTCCGGCCCGGTAGCAGGGCAATCGAGTGGGCCCACGCTTGGTCGTTATTTTCCGGGGAGGGTTCTCTTAGGGGAGGATTTGATCCTAATCCCTGACGCTCCGCCGCAGGATGTCGATGAATTATCAGTCCTTATTCGAGCTAGGTATTTTTCTGGTATCGTGACGAGTGATCCGACGAGTGGCGTTATTCGCCTAAGTAATGTTGGGCCTTCGAATATCATTCCGATTTTCATTACCATTAGGCGACTGTCTGATAGTGCGACTGTGATAAAAAACCCATACGTGCTAGTCGAATTACCTTCTTGTGGCAGTGGCAACTTTAGCCCGGCGTCCCCACTGATCACTTCGGGTCAGCCGTATGAGCTGAAAGTAGCCGACCTCAATAGTGATGGTATTCGAGATGTCGTCACCACTAATCTGGGCGGTACCGATCTGTCCATTTTTTATGGCAACGGCAGTGGCGGGTTCCAAGCGCCAGTTTCCTTGGCTGTAGGACCAGCTGCGGAGAGCCTGGCGGTTGATGATTTCAACGTAGATGGTCACATGGATTTGGTCATTACCCGGCATATTGATGAAACCGGTGGATCTGACGGCGGACAGCTGGAGGTATACCTAAGCGATGGGGCGGGAGCTTTTAGTCTTGCATCAAGAACAATTGTCGGGGTAAGTCCCAGCTCGGTGCTGACGCACGATTTTAATCGGGACGGTAAGCTAGATGTGGCCTATACCCAAGCAGGGATACGTGGTCGCTCAGTGGCAGGCCTATTCATCCTGTCCGGAGACGGTATGGGAGGATTCGAAGCCGCACCGCCGCCGCTTGCAGGTAGCAGAAACGCTGATTACCTCTGTCTTGGTGACTATAACGAAGACGGTATCGCTGACTTGGCTACCGCTGGACAGCGGCAGGATCAACTGGGTATATTCTTAGGTGATGGCAGTGGTAACTTTACAGCCGGGCCAGGCGTAGCGCTGACAGAGGGCTCGCTCTGGATCGACCAGGCGGATATGAATGGGGACGGCTATAAAGATTTGATTCGGGCGGCCAGAGGAGTGGATCAGGTGGTCATTTATTACGGCGACGGTAGTGGAAGTTTCGGCCGACCGCAGGACTTTAACGTACCGGATGCGCCAATACACGTGTCTGCCAACGACTTCAACGGCGACGGCCAAGTAGATATCGCTGTCGCTCAACGCGACGGTAATTCCGTGTCCTTATTATTGAGTGAAGCTAGCGGTGGATGGCAACTTGGTGCCCCTGTGTCGGTCGGCGCGTGGCCGGCTTCGATGGCTGGGAGTGACTTCAATGGTGATGGGGTGCTGGATTTGGCCGTGGCCAATTTCAATGAGAATAGTATTTCGATTTTGCTTGGTGAGGCATGTTCTACCGGCCCTGCCCCTGGACCTGACCCCGGCCCTGGACCTGCTAGCGCGAATCGCTTCATGCAGGATTTACAGCTAGCCCAATCGATTTGCCAGTGCTCCGGCGAGCTGTCACCCTATTTAGTAGAGTCGGCCCTGAACAATGGTTATTCGGTCGAAGATCTATTGGGGTTGCAGGCCAGTATTCCCTCCCTGCGGGCGGGTGGCGTCAGTTTTCAGGAATTACGCGATGCAGGAGTGACCATTGTCGAACTGTTTGAAAATGGTGTGTTGGTTAGTGAATTGGTTGGCCAAGGAATAAGTATACAAGATATTCTCGATGAAGACCCACCGATGACCACGATGTTAAGTGCTGGAATGCCTGTTGCCGACCTATACGGGAAAACATATCGAGGAGGATTGATTTTTTACGTGGATGCAGCTACCGGGACGGGCTTGGTCGCAGCAGCAGCAGACCTGGGCATTCCTGCAGCGGGAGGAGGGACGGATTATGAGTTGCCGTGGTCGTGCACGCTGGGTAGGAGGACACGAACTTATCAAGACATAGAAAGCGGAGAGTCGAATACGGAAATATTGTTGCGTTCATGTTCCGATCCACAAGCTGTGGTGCAATTAGTTGATCAATATGATCATGAGGGCTATTCGGATTGGTTCCTACCCTCCGTATTTGAAATGCAGCAAATGTACGAGAGGCTAGGGCGTACAGGGGTAGGTAACTTTTCAACAGATAACTACTGGGGGTCAACCTTTATGCCAATTAGAAGGGCCATTGTGGGCCAATTTAGAAATTTGAGTGATGGCAGTGAAGTAGCGGTGGGCTTAAATCAGTCGATATCTTCCTTTCGCTTTCGAGTTCGTCCGGTACGGGCCTTTTAACAAGGGATTAGGTTTTAGGTGTTAGGGATTAGGCCACTCATGAAGAACGACCTGTGAATCCCTCTAAAACCTTATCCCCAATCCCTACAACCCAACTTACTGCGGCGTCTCAATATTCGCCAAAGCCACCAACTGCTGGTTCCAATTCCCGAAGGGAAACTTCACGTGCTGCTGGGCATAGCTACCCGGGCCATCGTAGTTGGCGCTGGTGCGCGAAGCATTGTGGCGAGAGTTGCGGCCGTGCATCATCGTGTAGCGCACGACGTTGCCAGCGTCATCTCGTTCTACCTGCGTGACGACGGCAATGTGCATGATCTTGCCATTGGTGCCGTCGTGGATAAACTTACCGGGATTGGTGAGTAGTTCGATGGTGATATTGCTGTACTTCTCCTCGGTGCGGCCGAAGAAGACGACGGTGCCAGGGCGAATCTTGTTACGGTCGGCTAGCGCGTCTTGCACGATGTGCAGGTTGTTGTTGGTGTAGTACCAGTGCGCGATCTGCCGCGAGCTGCGGTCGGCCGTATAAGAAGGGTAGTGGTAGTTGCCGCGAGGCCCCAGGTCGGGAATCCGTCGTTGCAGGCTATCCTTGATCTGGTGGTAGATGCCAGAGCAGTCCTGGCTCAGGTCGCTGCGATAGGCCAGGTTGCGCGCTTCCAGCGCTTGAGCGATGTTATCGATCACAATCGCCAGGCGATCTTCGCCAACACTATGGTCGGCAAGGCCACCGCTTGGGGCAGAAGTAACAGGCCCTGGTTCTTGTGTTTCGATGGGGTCAACAGCTTCATTGTTGTCGGCGGTGGCTTCACCTTCACCTTCACCAGCGGTCGCAGTGGTATCGGCATCCGTGGCAGCGGCAGCTGTTTCGTCGGTAGCTGTGGCCGACTCGTCCGCGGCGGCGGCTTCCGTAGTATCAGCTGCCGGTTCTTTCGCTTTGTTCGAACAATTCGTGAAAGTAGCTAGGGCAAAAAGTACGATGAGCAAGGAGGCGAAATGGGCGGTTGTTCGTTTCATTACTTAGGTTTTAGTCGTATCAAATGGATTATATGAATCTTGATAGTGCTGAAAATCTTCCCTCAGCCACCAGCGTACGACTTACCTAACTAACACATTCCCCTTTCCACACGACCCAAGGCATTGGGTTGTCGAACGATAGTTGCCGGCAGCCGTGCGGCCACCTACTACTTCCAGTCTTTTCTAAGGGGATAATTGACTTACCAGCGTCGGGTATACTGGTCTTGCTTGGATCAGAGTATGGACTTAAGATAAGAGAAATTTTGGGAATGAGGCAAGCGAGAGTGATCGGCGAATGGACAGCTTTCGACGAAAACAAGGAGGGGATCGATAACGCATCGCTAGGGAGCTGTATAATTGGGTTTGGCCTTAACCCATCCCCCCGCCCTTCCCCCGACGATGAATGTCGGGATCCGAGACTTTCGAAATGGAAGGGAGCTGTTTTAGTCAACGCGATTGCTATTCACTTTTCGAAAAGCTTGACTTGCTTTGGCGAAGCAACTTGGCCTAAACTTATCGTCCCTCCTTTTCAAGGCAGGGATAAGAGGATGGGTTTGAGATGGGTTTTTCCGTACCTTAGAACCTACACAACACCAAAACCACCGTGCAATGCAAAACAACGCACCGGAAACCCAACTCATCCAACAGGCCCGAGAACGAATAGAAACCCGGCGTTTTCAAGAAGCGCTGGACCTACTAGTTGCCGAAGCGCCCGAAAATCCTTCAGCAGCATTACACGCCCTACACGGCCTGGCCCTCTTCCTCCTGGAACAATACGAAGCGGCGGTGCCGCACTACGAGGCCGCGGTGCAGCTGGAGCCTGCAAACGAAGAATGGCAGGAAATGCTGCGAAGATCCCAATCGAATGCACATGCATCGCTCCAGGATTTTGTGCCGGCTATTTATTTCTTTGAACGCGAATCCTTGCTGGCTGCGCCTACGCTAGCCGATGGGACTTTGCCGCCTCCCTTGCCGCCGCGACCACCCTCGGGTCGATGGTATCGCCTGCGCTTGTGGATCGGCAATGCCTCTGCGGTAGTGCTGACGAGCATTATGGATAACGTGACCAAGTGGTGGGGTGACCTGGCCGGCTATCGCGATCGCATCTGGACCAATTGGTACCGACGGCCGATCTTCCTGGGCTTGCTGACACTGGCTTACATGCGCGAGCGATTGAATCAGTTTAGCCTGATCAGTGCTTATCCGGAGGGCAC
>SPJK01084895.1_pt1 | contig 10303 bp, 13 predicted proteins | sample 3741771 | NCBI WGS metagenome assembly SPJK01 (sample SAMN10925997, study PRJNA522277) | cold seep metagenome | isolation source: Elba SIP-enriched marine methane seep metagenome, extraction at timepoint T2 | place: Italy: coast of Elba, Mediterranean Sea
ATTCGGTTTTGTTTCACGAGTTGGTCCATTCTACCGGCCATGAAAAACGCCTCGATCGAAGTATGGCCGATAATCCAGCTCCCTACGGTAGTTATGACTATGGTAAGGAAGAACTCGTCGCTGAAATGGGAGCAGCCTTTCTGTCGGCAGTCTCAGACATTAGTCCACCAACCATTGAGCAGTCCGCTTCCTATATTGAAAACTGGCGAAAGACGATCAAAGCTGACAAACATCTCGTCATTCAGTCAGCAGGAGCTGCTCAAAAAGCGGCCGATTGGATTTTGGGGGATGAACATGCCCCAGCATAAGGTTAATCAGTAGTAAATCTAAGAGTTTCTTATTCCTATTGCCCCCGCATCGATCCGCTCGGCTCTAACACGAGCGTAAAGCAGACTGTTATCACGTTAGTCATTTTCTTTCTCATTAGCAAGTTAATCATTGCTGCATCCTGACGCATGCCGTCTCTTGTTCAAGGGTCGCAAGAATTTCTCTCCTTCGCGTGGCTCAGGCCAAATTCGTGTCGATCCCTACGGGAAAACCCTTGAGCAAGAGCCTCATGGCATACGTCCTTATTGCATACAACGTTAACTCAACTAAAGGAGAAAGAAAATGACTAACGTGATAACTAAAAACCAACCTGCCCAAACACTTCGTGATGGTAGCCTCTCGGCTACGATTTGGGGCAATAGGAATGAAAAAGGGGTTCGCTATAGCGTTGACCTGGCTCGTAACTACCTTGATGAAGAAGAGAAGTGGAAGAGTACTTCTTCTCTTTCCCATGGGGAGATTCTGCGTGGTGCTCGGCTGCTTGAGAAGGCGTATGATGCCATTCTTGAGTTTCGTCAGCGAGAAAAAGCGGATCGTGAGGCAAACTAATGTGCCCGCTGTTTGTTCATTCAGAAAGCAAGGAGCGTTATGCTCCTTGCGATCTGCCCGAAGGGTATGATGTCGGGACAATCCTCAAGAAACGACACCAGATTGCTCAGATTTGGTCGGTTGAGGATGTCTTGGCATTGCGTCCGGACCTCAGCGAAGAACAAGCTTGGATCGTTCTTCAGCAAGTCGATCGCCGTCAAGAAGCCAACTTCGGTATTGATTGGCATCTGATTGAGTACGTTTCTGACGTACTTTACCCAAAAAGCTACCCCTAAACTTTCGAGAGAGGCTGCTTGTCAGCCTCTCTTTGCTTGGCAACGATCTCTCGGATCACCCATGCACGGAAAAACTTCTTGACTCTCTCTTGTCAAACTGGCTTGCTAAGAAAGATTGAGACCAACCAACAATAAGGAGTTTTTCAATGAGTTCAACCAATGGCAATAAACCTGTCTCGGAGCTACGTGATGGTAGCCTGAAAATCGCAATATTTCGTAATGAGTCCAAGGAAGACGCAAACAAAGTGCGTTACTCGGGCAAGCTAACTCGTAGCTACAAAGATGCTAGTGGGAATTGGCACGATACCGATTACCTCTCAGGAACCGAGTTCTTACGGGCTGCTCGGCTATTCGAGAAAGCGTATGACGAAGGGGTCGGCTTGCGTGCTGGAGGCACCGAGCCAGAGACGCTCGATAACGAGGGGTAAGATAGCCTGCCCAAATCGTTTTGACTCATCTTGGCAAACCGTGCTAGAATAAGAGTATGTCGATCAATGAACAACTCGCCCAGTTTAATGCGTTTGCCCATGAGCTTGCTCAGCAAATGGGTGGCGACTTAACGATTGATGAAGTCTATGACAAATGGTGGAATGATCACCATCAAACCGAAGATTTGGCTGCTCTAAAAGAAGCTCACTCTGAATACGAGCAGGGAGAACGTGGCCGACCAGCCGCTGAGGTTCTCGCTGATTTACAGCGTGCTAAAAACCTAAATGGAAGTAGCTCGGAAACTGAGCCGTGAAATATCAGGTTTACCTTCTTCCTGCTGCTGAGCGTGATCTCGATCATATTCTGACTTTCCTTCAAGAACGATCCGTCCAGGGGGCAACTAACTGGCTCAATGCGTTTGAAGAGGCTTTGGCAGAACTCGTGAGCAACCCACTTCGTTACAGTACGGCACCAGAAAATAACGCTTTTGAAATCGAATTGCGCCAAATCCTCTTTGGCACCAAGCAAGGTCATCGCTATCGAATGGTCTATCGGATCGACGAGGAACGCGTCACGGTTTATCGATTGCGAGGTAAAGGTCAAGCTCCGCTCAACAAAGATGATCTCTCCTAGCTTTAACGCAAGTAAGTTGTTGGCAAGAGGCCATGGTCTCGGTACCGGGCAAGTTCACCCACAGGGATCTTCCAGCTCTTCGCGTCCCCTCTTCCCGATTCGCACTTCTCGGCATGGATTCTCTCCATCCGGCAGTATTCTCGAACCGTGTATTCGCTTCTGCCAATGAGCTCGGCAAACTCCGGCACCGAATAGTATTCACGGTCAATATGCTCAGGAGCCTCTTGGTTCATTTCAGTGACATTTCGACTAAAAGTTTCCAGCCAAGCTTCCAGAGCCATTAGTCGTTTATGCAAATTCGCAAACCGGTCATCGAACCAATGATAATCGACCGATGAGTAACCGGTAGCTGGGTTCACTTGACTATCAATTAAATCAACGTTCTCTGCTATCTCGTTATCCGATTGCTTTAAGCTAGGGTTGGTAAGAGGGTTCATCGTCTGCCTCAACGTTTATGAGTTAATTCAATAGTTTATTCTGATCACTTGTCGTAGAGGATTAAGTATCAGTAAGCAGGTCCCGAAAGGGTTTCGATACGGATCGAGTCGATGGAAGGGGACGATTCGGGCCGATCAAAAGTTCGTGATCCAAGTTCTTCCAGCGATTTAATTTTTCCACTGCCGATCAGGTTAGCCAGCTCCGTAAGATTTCGGCCTTCGATCGTCAGGTGATATTTTTCCATGCCTAGGATGCAGAGCTGCAGGAAGCCTGCATCACGCAATCGCGTCTCCCGTAAGTCGGCGTAGGCGTAACTCACCACTCGCCCATTCTTAAACTGAACCTGAAACATCATCGGTGGCGGCTCGGTCGGTAAGGCTCGTTTCCAGGGAGCATTCAGTAAGCCCTCCCCTACTAAGCTGGGAACCGCTTGGCTATTCTCGTTCGACGGAAATGGTAAGTTGGCCATCTTGGTTAGCTCCTACTAAAACTAGGTTGGGCGGCGATAGGAACAGCATGTCTTCCCATTACGCTCTGTGGCTCGGCAGGGAAATTCGCTGCCCACCAATGTTGAACACGTTGTGTCACAAAATCTTGGCGCTGCTTTCGATTGATATGCGCCCGTTGTTCCGATAGCTGCTGGCTGGCCAATAGCTCGGTTGCCGAAAGCTGTTCACCCGCCTTCTGAATTGACCGGCGAACTGCTTCTTTATCATCGACAAAGATCATCACGTCTTCTTTGCCACGTGAAGTCGTGACATAAAACTGTTTTGCATTCACCGCCGGCATGGATTCTTGGCCGATCGTTGCCATCGCCAGTTCACGATCTTTGCCTTGGGCTGCGTGTGATGTCACAACATATCCCAAATCAAAATGACCGTACTTCTTTGAAACGGTGATGCCACTTTTCAGCTTCAGGTTTCCTTCGGTGCTAAAGCCGACGATTTCATCCAGCCGACCATTGCTAATTCGAGTTCCTTCAAGTGACTTACCACCCAAGCTAAAGCGGATCTTGTCACCCTCCGCAAAAGGGATCTCGGCCTGGCGATAGACCTCAAAACGATCCGTTGCGTTATAAGGAATTGGCTTTATTGATTTGCCATCTAAAGATCTGAGTAGCGGCTTTCCCGCTTCCTCCGTGATAACTTCATACCGTTCCCCCCGTACATAGCCGCCCGCCACATTCTGGTGGAACTGCACAACGAGCCCCGGTTTGTTAGCTTGGTAAGTAACCGCTTGCGATTTCTCTGCCTCGGTAAGATTAAGCGACTTAAGCCGTGTCATAAAAACATCTTCCCCTCCTATTGCCCCCGCTTGGCGTAGTTTTGATCGAATGGCTTCGGTAGCCACTTCCCCTTCGGCATGGGTGGGTGAAACAACTAACGTTGATTTCCCCTTATCGATTGCTTGGAAGTAATTGTTAGCTAAGGCGTCGTGACGGTCATCGTCCTTAATCTCACGGATTTTTCCGAGCTTATCCAGCATGTCAAACCCCGCTAACATGCCAGTCATTCCCGTAGAAAGATCGACCACTTCGTGACCTCGACTTACCAGCTCGATTGCTTGCTTATAGCGTCCTTTCTGACGCTGTATCGTTTCAACACGAGCAATGCTTAGACCTGCTTCGCTCTCCAAGAGACGCATCGCTTCACCACGGCGGGGTGAGGCATGCTGGCGAGTATCTCCTGACAAGACAACGCGAGCATTTTGAGCCTTTGCAATTTCAAAGATCCCCTTCATAGCCCGGAGATCAAGCAGACCTGCCTCATCGATCCAAAGAACGCTATCTCGCAGTTGTGGACGAAGCTTTTCGTTGCGTAATAAGTGCTCAACCGTTTGTGCTTCATCAAAACCTTTCTCCTCCAACACTTCTTTACCACCAGTACTTGGGGCAAACACGAAGAGTTTCTTGCCACGTGCTTTGATAGCTTCGGATGCTTCTAGCATGAGTGATGATTTGCCGGTGCCAGCTCCGCCAGTAACCGCTGTCACTCGGTCTTTGGAGAAGAGAACGTGCATAACCGCCGATTTTTGTTCGTCGTTGAGCCATTGGCGGTTAAACCCTACAGCCGATTGTGCGATAGGGAGTAAAGTACCTTTTCCATCACGAGCATAGGCGATCATCTCCCGTTCCGTTTTAAGGATCTCTGGGGTGGTTATGTAAGAACGATTTGTTCCTTGTTCTTCTCGTTCGGCTTGAATTACTCCTTCTCTTGTCAGTGCTGCTTCGACCTCTTCTGGTAAGAAGCTGATTGCATGCTCTAAAGCCGTTCCAACGATCTTGTGTCGTTCAACGACGGATGAACGGTAGAGATGATGGTCAAGCGCATACTGAAGGGATGAAGTTAGTTTTTCTTCTAAGATCGTTTCTTGGGCTGAGCGATCCGAGACGCTATTACGCAACCTTTTCTTTTCAATATTCTCAAAAGCAAACCTTTCTTCGAGGGAAAGCCGGCTTTGCCACTCACTTCGAAGCTCGTCTAACTTCGCTGCTGATTCTTTCTTGCTACGGGTCGTTGCTCCCAGCTTTCCTTTTGCTTTACCACTCTTGATATGGTGCTCTTCCGCATACGCTTCAATTTGAGCAGTGCGCGTACTGAACTTTTCAATCGTTTTTCGGCTAATGCCTTTCAACTCCCAACCTCGCTTAAGACGTCTTGACTGGAAGAACTGAACCGCCTCGACTTCGTAACCACACTCGTCAACTAACTTTCTGGCCAAGCGTGCTTCAAATTTTGATTGCAGGGCGGGCATCTGGCGCATGATCTCTTCAAGCTCGGCGGCATAGAAGCGATCTCCATCAGCCGTTAGGTTCATCACAAAAGCGTGTATATGAAGATGTGGGTCGACCTTTGCTTGAACGGGGCGAGAAGTCTTGTGCAAAAAGTCGGCATAGATGAGGTTGCCCGTTTGCTTTCGGTCTTTGGTAAAGGCATGATTGCCATTTCGTACCCGTCGGCAAACAAGTGGTTCGATATCCTTCGTAATGGTTTCATTCACCGCTTCGCGCAGTAGCTCTACAATCCGCTCATCACGGTTGATAGCCCAGAGTAAAGAGACGCTTTTAGGGGGCGAAAAAGTAAGGTCGATCCCAGGACGCCGGTCTTTGCGTAGCCGCTGTGTTAGCTTCTTTCCGGTTTTAGGATGGCGGCCTTCTAGAAGTGCCTCAAAGGCTTCTTTGGTTACCGCTTCGTTATGTTTCAAGCCAAGCTTTAAAGCGGCTAGTCCACGGATCTGGCCATTCACTTCGGTTCCAAGGTAATAGTCTCCTTGTGAGAGTACGTTCGTGAAATACTCAAGGGCTGCTTGGATGCTTTTGGCTTGTGTGGCGTTGAGCATGGTACTGCTTTGATCAAAAGGCAATAGAAAATTAGATGAAGGGGATGGTACGCTAGTGGGTGGTTAGTGACTCTTGTGAGCTCATCAGCAAGGAAGATTGCAAAAATTCGAAAGGGAAATTTCCCTACAGGCTACTCTCCTAACCACTGCTTAGGTAGTTTCTAGGTTGCCAGAATCATCCCTTACGAATCAACGTTTGCTTGCGCTATAAACGTATCTATCCACAGGCAATAGAAAGGAAAAATTCAGTGGTTCGTGGTGAACCTTAAATGCAACTTTGCTTGAAGCAGTCCTAACACTTGGTTGGCTACATGCCGTGCTGGCGGCGGAACTCGTGGTCAAGCAAGGCGAGGTTCCCTTGCATTGCTTGAGTGAGAGTAAGCCCCTCTTTCTCGACGCGCTCTTCTGCCCAAGCAACCAAGTCACTCTCGGTATAGACATCATCGACTCCTACCGCCTCAAGCGTAATCCAGTACGTTTTCATGAGCGTTAGAGAAATCTTGCGACCATCATGGCTCGTAAGCACTCTTGTCTCATCTTCGAGGTATTCTTCGATTTGTTTCTCGGTCCAACGCATGATGGATTGAGTATGCCAGCGCTTGAATGGAAGCGCAAGAACTTTCTTTTTTTGAGTTGGCAATCAGCCACTTAACGATGACCATTCCCTCCTCGCTTCTACCTACTTTTTCCCTTCTTGTCGTTGTACTCGGTACGCATACGAATGGACGCTTCTGTGAGTCTTCCTTGCTTCTCATGGATTTGAGCCATCTTCTTGAGGTCTTTATTAAGCGTGCTGGCGTCGCCAATACCACCTGGTGGTGAATACGTTAGTTCTAGTTTTGGCTTAGAAAGTTGGCTTTTGAGCTTCTTGATTTGATCTTTGGTAACGATTTGGGGCGGAATACCCGAGGCAGCTGCCGTACCTTGATTTATCGGAGGAGGGGTTTTACCCGATCCCTTTCCCGTTGATTTTCTTGCTTGCTTAGCCTCTTGCTTCGCATCAACCTGCATCTGCAATTCACTAAGTGTCTTTTCAAACGTCTGACGGTTCTTCGTAAGATCGTCTTGTCGCAGATCGAGTTTGTCTCGCTTCTCTTCATAGTCACTGGTCAATTTTTCGTGCTGCGCTAAGGTAGCTTGAACTTGATCGATGATGACGTAACGCTCATCATCCAGTTGTTGTTGCTGGTGCTTAAAATCTTCGAGCAAGTCCTTTACATCTTGCATCGCTTCATTAAGTTCGTCATCAGAATAGTGTGAGCTAATATCTGTCATCGTTTTGCTTTCGTATAAGAGGTAAAATTAGTAAATCGTGGATACAGCCAGGTCGCACAAACGCTTCGTGGCGGAAGGCTCAGGCCGTACAAAAATTAACCAAGGACATCTTTGGCCATGATGGTAGGCCCCGGTTTCGAAACGCCCGAAAGGTCCGTAGTAAGTGACTTCTGTAATAAAAGGTGACCGACTATCTCCCTGGTATCGGTAACTCCACATCACATTGGGGGCCCCAACCGTGTCAATCAAAAGGATGAACGTGATCATAATTAGTGACCAATTCCGGAATTGTCGTAGTACTCGCCTGAAGCCGAAAGTTGTTTCAATTTGGTCACCCAAGGGGACTTTTGCCTTATCAGGATCTGAATTCATGCTGTTACCTTTATCTTCCGGTAGAATGGGTTCTCGTCTGCATGCTGAAGTAGCTTTGGTTCATGCAGATAGTTAGAGAGATCGAGAATAAACGGAGGTGCATTCCCATAGAGGAGCATTGCTTGTGACTTATCAAGTCGACGGATCTTGTCGACCGGCAGCAAAGGTTGGCTTTGATAGCTGCCCGTATAAGAAATCTGAGGGACTCCTTCAGGCGATTCTTGCACGGTGTGCGTACCGGTAAATATCGTCTCTTCCCCCGCAAGGCTACTAAGCCGCCTCAGATCTTCCAATTCGGTTGTCGAGAGTGCCAAAACAACATCGCAGTTCCCCTGAATTTCACGGGCAGCTTCCTTGCCATAGATGCGTGCTAGTTGAGACTCTAATTGCTGAAGTATGAGGACAACCTGAATGCCATACTTGCGATACTGGGCAATGATTGGAAGCAAGTTGGGAAGATAAAAATTCCCTACTTCATCCAGCATATAAATCACTCTTTGGTTCGAGCGATCTCTGACTAACGCTTCAGCCGAAGAAGAGATTACAAGGCTTAAGAATTTGGCTTGGCTTTTAAGACGTTCGGGAGGAACGATTATAAAGACAACTGTCGGTTCTTGCTTCAGTTGACTCCAGCAGAAGTCGCCCTTGGATACCAGCTCGCCAACATGCCCTCCCCCACTGTAAATACTAACCGATCGGGTAGCTGTTGTAATCGCACCAGAAAATTCTTCTGGGCTATTCGCCATCAAAGCGAGTACGCTAGATGCCGATTCGGCTAATGCCCCTCCGTAGTAATTCGTTTCGCAAGCTGACTCCAGCAAGACAAGCAATTCATCCCTACTGCCCATAATGCATCGACGTAGCCCAGGCAGCGTAATCTCACCATACCTAGTAAGCATCCATAAAATAACAGTGGTTAAGATGAGTCTAGCAAGTTCATCAAAGTGCTCATTATTGCCGGTTTGCTTACCTGGCTCGACTCCAGGGTGTAACAAGTGGACAAAAGTTTCAACATCTTCTATTACGTTGGGTCCATGCGGGATCAGAAAACTAGCCGGGTTATGGTGGACGCTTTGAATGGGGATCCCAAGCTCTTCACTTAGTCGCTTTGCCTCACTCGCAATCACGACCACGTTATAGCCAAGCTCCCGAAGTCGCCTCGAACAGACGCTGTAGAGCTCGCCTGATATGTCCAGTGCGATATAGCTTTGAAATTTGTCTGGGATCGGAGCGGGTGCATCGAGCAGGTTTCTGATTACAAAAGCAACTCCCTTCCAGCTACCAGGTCGGCCAGCCACCATAACAGCTGCTTCTCCTGCATAGCGGATAAGATCTTTACCGATGCGGCCAAGAATAATTCCATTCTTGTTTAGAAGCCCTGATTTCAGAGCATCTTGTTCGTCGCCTAGCTTGGCATCCCGTTGATTTTTAGCAAATGATTCAAGTCGTTGTTGTCGTTTCTTACGATCATTTAGTAGATCGATGGCGCTAAAGAATTGGACCCCTACGACAAGCGTTGCGATAGCCATCCCGACCGCGGCCCATAAAGCGATCTCCCAACCTCGCTGACCGAAGCGATAAAGAAAGAAAGTCACTGTGGCACAAAGAATTAGCAGTATAAGTTGTCCCAGCAAGGTAGGCGGAGCATGTGATTTGTTGGGGTGACTCATGAGTGGCTCCTTGGTTGGATTTACTGCGAGGTTTAGGACGTTCTACGGACTGAATTTTGGATGGACTTAACTTGTGCTAATTCGTGGTGTTGCTAATCGTGCCAGAAGGAATTTCTTTGCGTTGGATTTGCCGACCGACTCCATTTCGAACTAGGTAGTCATCGAGTGCGAGAACTTCTCGCATCCGGAGTGCTAGCCCCATGGCAGAGCACCCCTGCTCCGTTGCCAGCTTTTCGGCAACAAGCGTTTCAAGGTCATCGCTGGCGATCTGTCCTTGGTTATCTGTGAGTAGTTCGTCAATCGCCTGCTGGACTTGCTTCTTCTTAGGAGCAGGTTTTGCTGCTTCGCTGACTAAACGACTACCTCCAAGTGCTTTTATCGCAGCAGCCACTTGTCGACGCGTTCCTTTCAGTTCATCAAGTTGCATCTGCTTCTCTTTGAACTCGATGTCTAACTCGTTGAGTTGAGTAACAAGACCATTGCGAATCGATTCAAGCGAGGTGATTTTCATTGTATTTCTCTGGTGATATCGAGAATTTGGTTGCCAAACAAGAGTTCCTTCTACTTAGTTTTACGTTCACTTTCGATGACAAAATATTCGCCACCAGTTGACTGGGCGAGTTGAGTTAAGAATTCACCACCCGTCCAATCGAACTCTTCATTTGCAGCTGATAAAGCACCGACCCCGATTGTATTGAGAGTTACATCCTGCTTTGCTAGATCCTTTGCAAGCTTGATCACTTTAGATTGCCCTCCACAGCCAATAGTCGGCACACCATCAGAGTAGAGAATGCAGGTCATGGGTCCTTCTAGTTCAAAGGCTTGCTTTATGGCTGCGCCAGTGGGTGTGCCGCCACCGGCTCTGAGATTTTTAACAAACTCAATACCTTCTTTTCGATTTTTAGGTGTTCCTTTTGACCAGTAGAATCCCGAAAGCATCGAGTAAGGATATCGTGGTAGCCGAGGGCTATGATCTTCCCATCCGCCGAAAGCACA
>SPJK01092070.1_pt1 | contig 10302 bp, 3 predicted proteins | sample 3741771 | NCBI WGS metagenome assembly SPJK01 (sample SAMN10925997, study PRJNA522277) | cold seep metagenome | isolation source: Elba SIP-enriched marine methane seep metagenome, extraction at timepoint T2 | place: Italy: coast of Elba, Mediterranean Sea
AACGCATGCATTCGGCCCAAATGTTAGCGGTAGCAAAGGAGAAAGGTTCAGAGAGTTTATATGGACGCAGAACCGAAAGGGACTTCTGGAGAAGGTTCAGCCATCCGCTGATGTGTCTCATTTTCTGTCTCTTTGGCGCAGCTACGGTACTTAGAAACCCACCAGGAGCCTATGTAAAGAATGCTTTGATGGGTTTGGGCTGTGTCGTAGGCTTTTATGTCCTAGGCCGGGTTACGGACTATCTAATTACTAGTAACCTCACCGCCCCCTTTTGGGCGGTGGCCATGCCCAACTTCGTCATTGCTCTTCTCAGCCTCTATCTATTGAGCGCCCGAAGCCAAACCAGATGATAGAGCAGCTCAAAAACTATCGAGGGCCGTTGTTTTTGAGCCTGCTGGTGCTCGGAAATATCCTCATGGGCCTCAATATTGCCCTGAGGCGCCGGCTAGATGTTTTAGTTTTTAAGAGGGCGGCAGAGCGGCTTTGGCAAGGCCAATGGATAACTATCGACGAAAACTTCCATTTCACCTATCCCCCCTTCTTTGCAGTACTCATGCTGCCCTCGATCCTTTTTTCGGAAGAAGGCTTTCGAATAGTTTGGTGGCTGCTCAATAGTTCTTTGCTGCTCTTTTGTCTCTATGGCTGTGCTCAGCTGAGTCGCCATTACTCACCTAAACCGGAGACTTCCTACCAGCTAGGCCTGGCTCTATTACTAAGTTATCAAGGCGTTCTGGCTGTTTTTCAGACCCAGCAGTTCGACCTACTAGTCTTTTCAATGATCATAGCTGGGCTTCTATTTCTGCAGAAGAACAGGTCTTTGCCCGCGGGCATATTCTTGGGCTTAGCTGCAGCTGTGAAGGTGGTGCCGGCCTTCTTTTTGGTAGTCCTGCTCTTCGTGCGTAAGTTTCGCGCGGCCGCGGCGATGGCAGTGGTTGGACTTCTGAGCCTGATTCTCACCGATGTGTTTTTCTTAGCGCCCCAGGAGGGATACTATCTCAGTGATTGGCTAGCAAAGATAGTTAATCCCCACCCAAGCTTGATAGCCGTCGCCGAGCAGCCCTTTACCGGCTTTTTGGCGCCTGGAGGCGGTGACAATCCCCTAAATCAGTCCTTCATGGCCCTCTTTTACCGGCTTTTCGCAGTTCACTCTCAAAGCTATTTGAATCTGGTCCATCTCCCCAGCGGGATTCAGAGCTTGCTTAAACTATCTTTGGTAGTGCTTTTTCTATTTGTCTTCTATCGCGGGCCAGTAAGGAACTATCTGAGCGACGAGGCAAGCTTGGGATTACTCGCCTCACATGCTTTGGTTCTGATGTTGCTCATTTCTCCAATGAGCAGCAAACCTCATTTTGTCAGTCTGCTTTTGCCTCTGAGCTGCTTGCTGGCGGTGCTTGGAACTACCCTCAGTCATAAGCAGAAGCTGGGTTTGGCGGGGCTGTTTTTCTTTGGGGTTCTCAGCGGCCGAGATGTTATCGGAAGCTCCGCCGCAGAAGGGCTCTATCAGCTAAGTATCTTAGGATTAGTTGCCGGAGCCATCTCGCTATGGTTATGGAAAGCCAGCTCCAAATGCGCCTAACTCTCTCGCTCTCGGTTTTTCTGCTGAATGTACTGGGCTCAACTGCTGCCAAGGCGCAGGAAGTGGCTCCAAAGGAGTTCCTAGAGCAACAGTCCATCGCTCTCGACCGCCCTTTGGTTCTCTCTATCGATAGTGGCTTACAAGAGATTCCCAGCTCCCAATCTATCACTAACCTTCTAGAGAACTATCTACTGCCCGCTCAGCTCTTCACTGAGGAAAGCGGCGGCTTTGGCGACCACGACCCAACCAAGTACTCCCTCTACGGGGCTTCTTGGGCCTGGAATCGGGCCTATATCGGGGGTTTTGACCTCAGCGATCCACAGATAGATGGAGCCGAGGCACTACAGCTGCCCTTTCGGGCCTTGGGGAGGGTGACGCTCAACTATGAAGAGCTTCCCGAGAACCTTCGTGCGGGCGGCTTGAACCTCGAGTTGAGCAGCCGCAAGACCATGGGCATTCAGGGGCAAATCTCTGGGGTGGGTGATATTTGGCCTTTGGCTGAGTTCTTTATGGAGGCCTTTTCGGGCATTCATGGCCGGGCTCGCACGCCTCCACCGCCGGAAGAAAGAAGGCGCTTTCTTCAAGACCTCAAATTCCACGCCACCGATAGTATCGAGGTCCCCGGTGCTCGCTGGACCTACGGTTTTGGTTCACAGTTAAGCAGGCGCCGCTTTTTACGCTTTGACCCACAAACTGGCGCCAATACCGGGGTGGCCGATGAGCCGGCCCAATGGGTGAGCCTATTCGCCGAGCGTCAAGAAAAGGATAGTTTAGATAGTTGGCTCTTCCTGGCCGGTTACCAGAGCCGCAAGTATCTCTTCTCCGAACTTTACCATAGCCCCGAAGAAAGTCCGGCGACCCAGGCGATCAATCTATTTGCCGGAAAGCGGGTAAAGAATGGGCACTTGGGGCTTCATTATCATGCTCGAGAGCTAAGGACGAAGTCCTTTAGCCGTGAACTCTATGACCTCGACGGCGAGTCCTTTTTTCCGTTCTATGCTGGAGGCTGGCAGCACACTCTAAAGGCTGACTTTCGTTGGCAGGGTGAGTGGCTTTTTGCGGATCTTATTAGCCAAGGTACTATCTTTTCCGCAGCTCAGCAGCAATGGTCCCATCCCTTGACCTTCGAAGGAAGCTCGGTGGGAAGTTGGCGTTTTAGCTCAGAAGATAGTTTTCGCAGTCGTAGCGAAGCGAAGATAGGTATTCGAAACTATCTGGAAGGAGAGAGCTATCGCTTCGATTACCAAGCCTACCTCTCGGGAAATATCGCCCTTAATGATGAGCTAGAAAATACCTGGAACTATTTCGATATCGGCTTCAAGACCCGTCTCAACCTGCGCTTTAGTGAGGATATTACCGGCTTTATCCATCTATCTAAGCTACCTGTGGCCCCTACTCATCAATTGGGCGCCTTGTTAGATCCCGGATACTTAGAAGCCTCCCGAGTCGGAAACTCCGGCCAATTGATAGATACCCGAGGCGGAAGCCGGCTCTCCTTTGCTGACGGGGTGCGCCAAACCAACATCTATTCGGGCGCCGTGGGCCTCAACTTCCAGCTCAATCCCAATTGGAAGTTCTACAGCCAGGGACTATTTAAAGCCTTTGTGGACCCCTATCGCATCCGCTTGCAAGGCGGGCCTGGTGAGTATGGCGGCTATGACGATGGGTTCTACTATTTTGGTCCAGGTGAGAAGCTCTATAAGTTAGAAAACGAAACCGAGCAGATTCCGGTATATTTCAGCTTACATCTACAAATCATGTATGCCGACCCAGACACTCTCTTCTCCACCGGCTTTTCTGCTTACAACGGGGTGGGAAGGGCGCCCTTTGGTAACGGTCCCTTAGAGAATGACCCTGGCATGGTGGATTATTCTACCGCCAATCCAAATACTTGGGTGAATCAGCTCGCTAACTATAATCTCGATCGGGCCTTTTCACTGAAAACTATCTTGGGCTACCGCTTGTGGGATCAACTTTGGGGGTACCTGGGAATACAGTTTAGAGACGGTCAGCCCTTTGCCTTTTATGATGCCAGAAGGCAGGGTGATCAAGTGGGGCTGCAACATAAAACCCCCCGGGGCTCCCCTTTTTCTTATGATCGGCCCCTTCTAGGTCCTCGTGAGGACTTTCAGTTCAATGTAGACGCCAAGCTGGCTTATCGTTTTCGCTTTGAAAACTATCCATTGAGTGCTTATCTGCTTGCGGCCAATCTCTTTGATTTTGGCAATGAGGTTTCCGAACCCTCTTCCGGAGAATACGGAAGAGCCTCCTATGAGGCCCAGATACCTCGCTCCATTATTCTGGGATTGGAGCTGATTCGCTAGTGGTTGGCCGCAGGTTTTGGTGCCTCAATAATACTTTAGCGAGTCGCTTTTGGTCTACAGGCTTAGTGAGATAGTCGTCCATACCGGCAGCGAGGCACTTTTCCCGGTCTCCCTCCATGGCGTTGGCCGTCATGGCAATAATGGGAATCAGACGGGCTTCGGAGCTTAGTTTTCGGATACTTTGGGTAGCTTCAAATCCATCCATGATTGGCATTTGGCAGTCCATCAGCACCAAGTCGAAGTATTCATGGCCGATGACATCCAAGGCTTCGGCACCATTGGCAACGATATGCACCTGATAGCCGAGCATTTTGACTAGTTGGGCGCCTACCATTTGGTTCACCCGGTTGTCGTCTACCAAGAGAACCTTCTTGCCGGCCCCTTGTAGGGCGGGGTGGCTTTCTTTCCGTGGGTTGAAGGGCACCACTAGATACTTCTGAGATATATCTGAGACGCGAATCCTTCTTAGAGGAGTGCGCACCTGTCCACTTAGGAGCGAGTCTGCCGCCGGACTGAGCTGTCTACTTAGGACTAACCAAGGCGTTTGCTCGGTGCTTAGCTTATCCTTCCAGTGTTCAAGTACGTCTTCGTGCACAAAACCGAGGTCGAAACTCTCATTGGGCGCCTCTTGAGCCCGCGGATCTAAGGCCGTGACTTCTGCACCGAGGATTTGCAATAGTTCACAGCTAGCCCGATTGCGGCCCAGGTGAGGATCTATCAGGGCAATTTTCCGTCCCGCTAATAGTTTCTCTTTATCACGAGCTTGAGCGGCCGATAGTTTGGCGGTAAACCAGAAAGTACTACCCAGCCCTTCGGTGCTTTCGACACCTATTTGTCCGCCTAATAGGCCTACTAGGCGTTTACTGATGGCCAGCCCCAGTCCGGTGCCGCCAAAGCGCCGGCTGGTGGAGGAGTCGGCTTGGTGGAAGGCCTCGAATAGAGTTCCTACTCGGTCTTCGAGGATACCAACACCAGTGTCTTGTACCTCGAAGGCCCAGAGTTCGCCCTCTCGGCGGACTCGGATGGCGATCTCTCCCGAGAAGGTAAATTTGACCGCATTGCCTACTAGGTTAATTAAGATCTGACGAATTCGTCCTGGGTCTCCATTGACCATACTGGAGCCGGTTCCCAGGCTGGCGGTGAGTTCAAGGTTCTTGCGGTAAGCTCGCTCGGAGACTAGGTCGAGAACCTCTTCGATCACCTCACGCAAATCGAAATCGATGTGTTCGATCTCTAAGCGTCCCGCTTCTATCTTGGAGAAGTCGAGAACCTCATTGATAATGGCGAGCAGACTCTCTCCGGAGCTGCGTAAAGACCGCAGATAGTCTAGCTGCTCCTCGTCGAGGTGGGTTTGACTCAATAGTTCTGCCATACCCAAAACGCCGTTCATGGGAGTACGGATCTCATGGCTCATCGTAGCCAAAAACTCACTTTTGGCTCGAGCTGCCGCTTCTGCTTGATCCCTGGCTTCTGCTAGCTGCTGAGTTCTACGCTGCACCCGCTGTTCCAACTCTCGATAGAGTTGGGCGTGGTCCAATGAGATGGCTGCCTGGCTGCAAAGTATCTTGAAAATACCTATTTTGGCATGGTCAAAGGCGCGCTTACTCCACCGGTTCTCCAGATAAATAACGCCCTTGATTTGATGCTGCCGAACTATTGGAGAGCAAAGAATTGAATAGATCTGGTGGGTTTGAATATAAGGATCCCGGCCAAATAGGGGATCTGAACCGGCATCTTCTAGACTCAGCGTCTCAGAGCTGCGGGCGACGAACTGGACGATAGATGTGGGCACAAAGCCTTGACTAAGCTTTTGCTCAGAACCCTGAAGGGTACGGGTCTTAGTTTGTAGGCCCCCTACAGCACAGATTCTTAGTTCATCATCTTGATTAAGTAATAGGCAGCCTCGTTCAGCCTCGGTATTGGAAATAGCTGCGCTGAGAATACGCTCCAGGGCTCGATCGAAGTTCTTTTCCTCGGAGATAGATTGGGTGCTCTCGAAGATACCTGCGAGGTCATTGATTTCGATGACCGGATTGACTTCGGGTGAACTATCCAGGGACCGGTGTAGCGAAGTGGAGCGGACGCCAACATCCACACCCGAGTTTTCGATCTGCGCCTGCTTACGCTTGAAGCCCCAGTTGCGGTAGGCGGTCCAGGCTGTGCGGGAAGCTTCGGCAAACTGTAGCTTCCATCCCAGAGCTTGAGCTAGGGAGGCTCGACGTTCAGAAACCAGGGCTACGTAGCGATAGTCGGTGTCTTCAAGGCACTCTCCCACCTCTTGGTAGATGGTCATTGCTTCTCGTTGTTGGCCCTGAACCCTTAGTTTCTCGGCTTCAAGCCAGCTGACGAGACAGTTATAGCGGGTCTTTTGTTTGCAGAAGCCTTCCAGCTCCTGGGTGGCCGACTTAAGGGCCTTGGTGAGTCGGCGACGCTCTGAGCCAGACTCTTGCTCGGCCAAAATGGCTGCCGAGACGCCGCGAATGAGTAGGTAGTCTAAGATCAACGGAGAGCCGTAGAGATAGTGCCTGAACTCTTGCTCTGAACTCTCGGTGAAGCTGAAGGCTGCGCCCGCATGCTCAGACATTAAATAGCTCCAGGCATTTACGCAGCCTGCAGCAAGTTTGGCGGTGGTCTGAGCATCTATATCATCGAGACCGAATCTATCTTGAAACTCCTCGACCGGTGCTGAAATACCCTCTTCCCAGTAAACAGCAACCCGAGCCATGAAGCTCATATAGTGTGCCAGGGCATGATAGCCCCAGGAGGCCAGCCGCTGGGCGGCCACTACTGATTGGGCCTTGAGATATTCAAGGGGTTGAGAGGTCCGCCATATATGCTCAACCATTTCTTTGAGCGCATAGGAGGCGTGCGCACGATCTCCTTGTTCTAGTGCCGATTCGACGCATTCAGCCAAGGCGGGCAAGAGTTCCTCAGCAGAAGCATGCCAAGAAGCGACCGACGCTAGATAAATGAAGTTGGCAGGAACTCGGTAGAGCTCATTGCCTGGCATCATAGAAAGGTTTTGGGCGATGCGGCCCATCCTTTCGGCCTCAGCGTGATCTTTATAGATATCTTCGACGATAGTTCCGAAAGAAGCTAGCGAGAAAGGATCTATATAGTTTTCTTGCAAAGATAGTTTGATACTATGGCAAACCAAGGCGATGCGCAGCTGTGGATCTACCAAATAGGCAATAGATTGCACCCGGTGTAATAGGGTGAGTTTGCTCTTAAGCGAAGCTGAGGGGCCAGGGGACAAGCTCTCTAGGTCTGATATTTTAGCTAGAGCCCTGCGAGTGGTGTACACCATGTGGTGTATCCGCGCTCGACCACGCGCTTCGGTTATCTTTTCGGAGATAGCTGCTAGACCTTGTAAACCTAGTTTGAGGGCTACATAGGGCTTTTCTTGCTCGACTGCTTGGCGGATCCAGCGGGTATAGATCAGCGCCTTTTGGGAGGTCTCTATGTCTCTTTTGAGCAGGGATTTGTATTCGTAAACCGCGAAGTTATAGTTTCCCAGCTGAGCCTTAACGTCAGCTCTTTCTAGGCGTAACTCAAAGTCGAGAAGGTTTTGGGAGGCATTCTTGGGCGCACCGAGATGTTCGATGCCCGCGGAGAAGAGCTTTTCTGCGGCTTGGTGAGCGCCATTGAGATAGGCCCTGAGTCCCGCTTGAAGATTAGTACGAGCGACCTGTTCTTTTTCTCGAGCCGCCTTGATACAGTGGGTTGCCTGGTTGAGGTGCTCCGCCGCAGCATAGACCGCTTTGGCCTCAGAGGATTCCGAACGATAGTTCCTACCTAATTTGAGGTGAATTTGTGCTTGATCGTGCTTGGTAACCTTCTCGTAGGCTAACTGTCTTACTACTTCGTGGGTAAAGCGGTGTCCACGGGGTATCGGTTCTAGGAATCTCTTTTCAACTAACTCGTGGATACCTTGCAGGATAAGCAGGTTGTTTTCGCGACCCAAAATCAACGGCAAAATGCGGTCTTCAAATTCCAAACCCACTGCAGAAGCATGCAGTAAGATAGTTCGGGCGTTGTTTGATAGTTTGGATAGCTTGAACTCTATCAGCTCAAGGAGTTGGTCCGGATAGTTACTTTGTTCAAGAACTCTTAGATCCCAACTCCAACCATAGCCGGGAACATAGGACAGCAGCTCGGCATCCCCCAAGGCTTCGAGGTAGTGTCTAACGAAGAGGGAGTTTCCTTTGGTCTTGGCGAGAAGATGCTCCGCCAGGGGTTTAGCTTCTTGTTCGGCACGTTGGGTGGCTGTTGCGGTTAGTTTCTTTAGGGTAGCGAGGTCAAGCGGCTCAAGGTCGATTCGGGTATATTGCAGCGGTAGGATATCGTTGATGATACGCTGATATGAATCACTCCAACTATCTTGATCTGAGTCGAAGCCAGCAATAAGAACTATCGGGGTATCTTTGAGGTTGTGGACAATAAAATGGACCAGGTCGGCGCTGCCGTCGTCGGCCCAATGAATATCATCGAGGTAGAGTACCAAAGGGTTCGCGGGGTGAGCGATTGTTCTTAGTAGTTTGCCAAATGCCTCCTGCATTCTATTGCGAGCTTCGATAGGCTCCAGCTTTTCCAGAGGCGGGTGATAGCCCAAAAGGGCTTGCAGGTCTGGTTCTAGGTCAAGCAAGGCCCGGGCAAGAGGTCCTAGTGAGACGTTTAGCTCTCCGCGCAAGCGGTCGAGTTCTTGGGGGCTACGATTAAGTATGCTTGCTGAAAGCATATGCAGGAGCCCGGAAATGGCGCCAAAAGCTTGTTGAGGTTGGTTCTGTTGAAACTTACCCACCAAAAAGCGTACGGGACCACCGATTCGCTGGTGCTGAAGCGCTTGGATGAGCGAAGTTTTGCCCGCGCCAAACTCACCCGAGAGTAGAACTAATTCCAGGGCCCCTTCTTGAGCGCGATCTATACTGTTCTGCAGGGCATTGAGCGCATTTTGCCGGCCAAATAGTTCTTCTCTAGGTCCGAACCTATGGGGATGGTCTTCCGAACCTAGACTGAAATCTGAGATCTCTTCTTGGGCTTGGGCCAAAGCCTCGCAGCGCTCCAAATCGACGGCTAAGCCGTGTGCGCTCTGATAACGTGAGTCTGGCGCCTTTTGCAGCAGCTTGACAACTATGTCGGAAACGACTTGAGGGATGTCTTTGCTGACTTCCTGAGGTGGTCGTGGTGTTCGAGCGAGCTGGGCGTAGAGTAGACCGCTGGCTTCTTGTTGCTGGAAGGGCAGCTGTCCACAAAGCAACTCATAATAGATAATGCCCAAGCTATAGAGGTCACTGCGGTTATCTATCTTGTAGTGAGTTTGGCCGGTTTGCTCAGGGGCAGTGTAGGCCAGCTCGTGAGTTTCCGAAGGTTCATCCCAGGCCAAACTATCAACTGCATAGAGCGCGCTAGAGAAATCGACGAAGCGCAGCTGGAGGCTCTCGGGATGAATCAGAATGCTCTGTGAACTTAGAGCTCGGTATACGATTCCGGCTTGATGCAGCTGGTCCAAAGCATTGCTGAGTTGCAGGGCAATGGTGAGAAATTGGTTGAGATCGCAAGGACCTTTTTGCCACTCCGCTAAGGAAATAACCGAGTCCGGCAAGTGTATCAAAGCGGGACCATTGGGCAGAGAGCAGGTGCCCAAGGCGGCAATGAAGTTATCGGAAGATAGTTTTCCGAGCAGCTCTTGTTCTTGTTCTAAGAAAAGTTGGGCGTGCTCTTTGGGAATGCCCGCATATTGCTTGAGCCATACTTGCTCGCGGGATTGTTGGGAGATGGCCGTTTGAACCAGCGCACGGCCGAAGGTGAGGGGGGAACCTATGGAAATATATGAAGTTTCCTCTTGGGGAGGAGGGTCTATTCCCACACTACTGGGTTGGTAGTTGCTCCGAACCATCTTCCTTCAAGTGAGCGAGTACTTAGAACGCGACCCGAGTTGGGGTCGATAGTAACTACTTCACCTTCGCTGGTGAAGCCGTATAACTCACCGTTTGCATATCCTAACCCATAGAGGCCCGCTCGGGATAGCTCTCCTAACAGAGTCATGCGTCCGTCGTTGGGGTCAAGTCGCACCAAGAGGTCATTGTCGCCTCTGTTTTCTCCGCGAACGGTCCAGTAGAGATTACCATCGGGCAAACCCACTACATCGCCGGAAGTCTCATAGGTGGTGCTTGCAGCTTCGAAGCGCAATAGAACTCGGCCGGTTCGAGGATCGACCACGCTGAGTTGCTCACCGGCGACGATCAAGCGACCACGACCATCGAAGGCCATGCCGTTGAGGTTGTCGTTGAACTGATAGAGGAAGGTGCAAAAAGCGGTCTCGGGATCGATGAGGTAGACGCGCTTTTCGTCGCGGCGGGTACCTGTTCCGCCGTACATGTGTCCGTTTTCATCGATGGCGGT
>SPJK01006494.1_pt1 | contig 10297 bp, 13 predicted proteins | sample 3741771 | NCBI WGS metagenome assembly SPJK01 (sample SAMN10925997, study PRJNA522277) | cold seep metagenome | isolation source: Elba SIP-enriched marine methane seep metagenome, extraction at timepoint T2 | place: Italy: coast of Elba, Mediterranean Sea
AGCTGCGCTCATGGATGCGCAAGGGCCGCGATGAAGAGGGCCGCGAACGGATGATCCTTGGCGCCCATGGCGACAAGATCTCCAAACATGCCATCACCGATTATGTCACCGTCTCGACCGCTGCCCGGCGCGCGGCCTGGGTGGCGCTGAAGCCGTCGACCGGACGCATGCACCAACTGCGCTTCCACATGCACGAGCTTGGCACCAGTATTCTCGGTGACGACAAATACGAACCCCGGCGCGAGGTGCCGCAAGGCGTCGCCAAGGGGCTGCATCTGCACGCCCGCGCGCTGGTCATTCCGCGCAAGTCTGGCAAGCCGCTCACCGTGCAGGCACCGCTTTCGGGCACGATGAAACAGACCTTCGAGACGCTCGGTTTCCTGGAAAGCGAAGCCGGCCGCGATCCGCTGGACTTGTTCGTCTAGGACGGATCGGCGCTGAGCCAGTCTATCACCGCCGCACGAGCGGCCGACATGTCTGCTTCCGTGCGTTCATCGACCAGCATGGACGAGCCGTGAATGCCGTCTTCGATGATCATGAAGGCGACACCCGCGGCTTCGAACCGCGCCTTGTCTTCGAAATCCTCGTCCGCTTTCATCTCGACGCGCGGGCTGAGGACGAAGGCGGGGGTCTGCAACTCATCGAGGCGCGCCTGGGGCAGGCAATCGACCATTGGCGGGCCATTGGCTGGCGAGGCAGAAATCACGCGGCTGATCTTCTCCGGGGCCTCTGCGGCCAGGTGAAAGACCAGCGCGCCGGAATAGGAGCTGCCCCAGATGATCGCCTCATTTGAGGCCGTGTGTTCCAGCGACGTGTCGAGGGCGGCGTGCATGTCCGGGAAGCCTTCACAGTACGAGCTTGGCTTGACCGGCAACCGTGCATCGGCGGTACGATTGTTGAGACCATAAATATCGCCGCCGACGCGCAGGTCCCAGGCAATGGTGCGAAAGCCGTTCTCGTTGAGCCAGGGAACGAGTGGCTCATATTCGGCCCGCGCATTTGAGCCGCCCTGGTGGAACAGCACGATCAGCGGTGCGCTGTCCGGGAGCGCGGCAAAGCTTGCCGTGCCGTAGACCGTGACACCGTCAGCGGCCGTCGCTGTGAGGGTGATCGGCGCGGCAGGGACTGGCGCGGGCGCGATGGCGCATCCACACAGCGTGAGCAGAGTCAGACTGGCCAGACTTAATCGCAACATCTTGGTTCCTCCCCGGATTGGTTACATGTGTAGCGAAAGTTGGAAGGAGAGCAAGGGTGGCATAGTGGCGTACTGACGGAAAAGAGCTGGGATAGAATGTCTGCCTTGGGTCAGAAGCGGACATTACGTGGGTGTTGAAGAAATCGAACTACGGTTACAGAGTGAAGGTAATGAAGTTTGATTCAATCATGTACTTTCGCCTTTTCCTTGCTGCATGCGTCCTTGGGATAAGTGCGCTCATTTGGTTCGGACAAAAGGGAACATTTGAACAAAGAATCGATGCCGCCTCAGACGCGGAGGCATTGGGTATCGCTGAGGGAATGCTCGAAGTGCTTCTGATGACGTGGCCGTTCATCGTCATTCCAGTGATCATGTTTTGGGGATTTACAGCAGTGGTCGGCGTGGTGTTCCGAGCGTACAAGCGAAAGACCTATGGAATCGAGACTGAGTAAGCGAACGTCTGCTTTGACGCCGAAACCAGACACTAGCCGACAGCCCTCACATCGCCCCTCCTCCTCCGTCCCCGAACACGATTGCGTGTGCGCGCTTGATCCTGCGCCGGAAACCGCGCACGGAGCGTCGGCAAGGACATCATCAGAGGGCAATATGAAATCGACGATTCTCGGCGCCATGTTCGCAGCGTTCGCTTTGGGTGTGGCCGCCTGTTCGCAGACCACATCTTCGACGGGCGAGCCACTATTTGTTCCGGCGGTGGACTATGCTGATTTCACCGCGGCGCCCGGATGCAGTGCAGATGCGCCTGACGCCACCTATCGCGTCTGCATCGATCCGCGAGCGCTCTATGCCGCCGCGATTGAATCGGCGACGGAAGCCGGCAACCCGCTCATGGTCATCTGGGGTTTTGAAGAATGCCCGTACTGCAAGAAATTCGCTCAAGAAGAGATGAACCCGGAAAATCCGCGCACGATTGCGGACTTTGTCGGCAACACATTGTCGGACACACAGCGGTCGAGCTTGCCCAATGACGGCGCTGATTTTCAGATCAGCGTTCTGCACCTGCACGTCCGCGCCCCGATGGGCGAGGCACTGGCCGAGCAGCTCGGTGTCACCGACATTGCCCGCTCGCGCGGCTGGCACCGCGTCTGGTCGCCCTTCGTGACTTTCACCCGCCCGGGCTCGCACACATTCGTGGCGCAGACCCAGTTTCAGCAAGGCGAGAAGCCGTGCGAATATGTCGATGATTTTGCCATCAGCCTCGAACAGCTGGGCTATATTCCGGCGGACGACTCGAGAGTGCGTCCAATGTGCGCGGCGGCGTAATCAAGTCGTTCGACTCCGTCAGACAACCACCCTAATGTGTCGTCCATGTTCGACACGATCCTCTATGAAATCGAGAATGGCCGCGCCCGCATCACGCTGAACCGGCCCGACAAACTCAACGCCATGAGCCTGAAAATGCAGGCTGAACTGTCCGAGGCCTTGTGGGACGCCGACGCCCGCAAGGACGTTCATTGCGCCATCATCAAGGGCGCCGGCATGGCCTGTACAGCCGGGTATGATCTCGCTGGTGGTGAGAGCGTTCCGGTCTCCAGGCTGCAGGCCGAAAACCCCGATGCTCCTTATCGCGGCTATCGCAGCATTGATGATGATATCTGGCAGCTCGAACGGGCCCAGCGCTACAGGATGGCGGCCTTCGACATGCACAAGCCGGTGATCGCGCAGGTGCATGGCCATTGCAAAGCCGGCGGGACGGATCTGGCTTTGCTCTGTGACATTGTCATTGTCGCCGATGATGCCGAGATCGGCTTTCCGGCCGGTCGCGACCTCGGCGCCCTGCCGAACCAGCTCTGGCTGCACAATCTCGGGCCGCAATGGACCAAGCGGCTGCTGCTCACCGGCGACACAATCAGCGGCGTCCAGGCGGCAGAGATCGGCTTCGCACTCAAATCCGTACCAGCCGAACTCCTCGACGCCGAAGTGGACGGCCTCGCCGACCGCTTTGCCCTGATCGACCCTGACATTCTCGCCGCCAATAAGCGCGCGGTGAATATGGGGCTGGAACTGATGGGCGCGCGCACGCTGCAACGCTACGCCGCCGAGAATGATGCCCGCGGGCACCAGGCCGCGAGTGCCCGAGCCTTCGTCAAGCGCGCGGGCGAGGCGGGGCTGAAGCAGGCCCTGCACGACCGCGACGCGCCGTTCGGCGATGGCCGGGTTCGTATCCACGGGCCTGAACGCCGGGATGAGCATGGCCGCTTGATTGACGAGGAATAAGAGCGCACATGCGCGCGATGACTCTCGATACGCTCCCCACGCCCTGTTTCGTGCTCGACATGGCCCGCTTGCGTCAGAACCTGGAAACGGCGCGCCGCGTTCGTGACGCCGCCGGGTGCAAGATCCTGCTGGCGACCAAGGCGTTTGCGCTGCCGGCGGTGTTTCCGATGATGCGGGGCTATCTGGATGGCACGACAGCCAGCGGCGAACAGGAAGCCCGGCTCGGCGCCGACACGTTTGGCAAGGAAGTGCATGTCTATTCCCCCGCCTACGCGCCGGGCGAAGTCGCGCGCCTGAGCGAGATCGCGCAGCACATTTATTTCAATTCAGCGGCGCAGCTCGCGCAATATGGCAGCGTTGCCAAAGCGGCAGGCACCCGGATCGGATTGCGGGTTAATCCCGACTATTCCAATGCGACGCTGGGCGGCGACCTGTACGACCCGTGCGCCCCAAAATCGCGGTTCGGCGAAGTTGCGAGCAAGCTCGATCAGATCGACTGGTCCGGCGTCGACATTTTCCATGTGCATGCGCTGTGCGAGAGCCGAGCCAAAGGGTCGGTCGGCCTGATCGAACATGTCGCTGACCAGTTTGCACCCTATCTCGAGCAGGTCAGCGCGGTGAATTTTGGCGGCGGGCATTTCCTCAACAAGCCTGATTATGATGTCGACGCCCTGATCGCAGCGATCCAGACCTTTCGCGCGCGCTTCCCGGTCGAGGTGATCCTGGAGCCAGGCGGCGGCCTCGTCGTCGACACCGGCGAGCTACATGCCAGCGTCATCGACCTGCACTGGAATGATGGCGCCATTGCCCTGCTCGATGCCAGCGCCTCGACCCATATGCCGGACGTGCTGGAAGTGCCCTATCGGCCGGAGATTGTCGGCGCGGACGAGGACGGGGTGCTGGCACATTCCTATCGCCTGGCCGGGCGCACCTGCATGACCGGCGACATTATTGGCGACTATTCCTTCGACACCCCGCTGGCGCCAGGCGACCGCGTGATCTTCGAGGATCAGATGCATTATTCCTTCGTCAAAACCAACACTTTCAATGGCAACCCGCTCGCCAATCTCGCCGTGCGCCACGAAGACGGGACGGTCGAACTGCTCAGCGATTTTGGATATGACGCATTCCGATCACGCTTAGGTCTCTAATTTTTCATATCTTTTGCCGACAGTCGCCGCATGGTTGATGCGCACGAGTCCCGGGTAGATCAGACGCTGGCGCAGGTGCTGCCGCCGGTAGAAGCCTGGCTCAGTCGCCTGATCCCGCCGCGTCTGACCCAGGCGCTGATCGAGTTTCTGGTCTTCGGCATCAAACAGGCCTGGGCTTGCCTGTTCGGCGGCCTCCTGCTGCTCGGTATGATCGTCACGCGCTATGTCTATCCCGACGCAGCGCCGATCGCCCGCTATGATTTCCTCGTCATCTATGCGGTGGCGATCCAGGCCGTGTTCCTGATCACCCGGCTCGAACGGCCAAGCGAAGCCATGGTCATCCTGATCTTCCACATTGTCGGCACCGCCATGGAAGTGTTCAAGACCGATGCCGGCTCGTGGATCTATCCGGAGAACAATTTGTTGCGGATTGGCGGTGTGCCGCTCTTCTCCGGATTCATGTATGCCGCCGTCGGATCATATTTTGCCCGCGCCGCCCGCGTGTTCGAGTTTCGCTGGCGCGCCTATCCGCGCATCTGGCTGACCCTGGCGCTGGCCTGCGGCATCTATGTGAACTTCTTCAGTCATCACTTCGTCTGGGATGTACGCTACGCCCTGTTCGCCCTGACTGCGCTGATTTTCTGGCGCACCCGTGTCTATTACCGGGTCTGGCGCTGGCATCACCAGATGCCGCTCCTGATCGGCTTCTTCCTGGTCAGCGTGTTCATCTGGATCGCGGAGAATATCGCCACCTTCACCGCCATCTGGCTCTATCCCGGGCAAGAAGCGGGCTGGCACATGGTATCGCTGCAAAAGCTTGGCAGCTGGTATCTGTTGATGATCATTTCCTGGGTCCTGGTGACCCTGGTGCAGCGCCCGCAAACGGCAGACTGACGCCTATTGAGGATTGTGCTGCGGTTCCCACAATTCGATCGGATTGCCTTCAGGATCATAGACCCGTGCAAACATTCCGTTCGGATAGGGATTGTCTGGATCGACCGTCACCTCATTGCCGTTTGCGCGTAGCTGCGCGACCATTTTTTCGAGATTGGAGACGCGCATGTTCAGCATGAATGTCTTGGATTTGTCATCACCGAAATAGGCTGTGTCCTGATTGAACGGCGCGAAAACCGTCGGACCTTCATTCTGATGCCAGGGCTCTGTGTCATAGTCACTGGGCACCGGATCGATGCCGAGATTTTCTTCATACCAGGCCGCGAGCGCGCCAGGATCCTTCGCGCGGAAGAAGAAACCTCCGAACCCGGTGACACGTTGTTTCTCCGTCATCGTGATGTTCCCCATCTGCCCGTTTCGGCCAGTATGGTCGAAAAATCCGTTGACGCAAAGCGCGTTCGCGATATTTGAAATGCAACCCATAGGAGCATTTGAAGACTGATGAACTAGCGACACCGGACATCCGGATAGGTTCAAACGCCCACGCGCACAGGTCGCGCGGGTAATCATGTCTCATGTTTCAAAGGGTTCTTCATGCCTCGTCTCACAGATAAAATTGCGCTCGTCACGGGCGCTGCAAGCGGCATTGGTGCCGCCATCGCCAAAGCCTTCGCCGCCGAAGGCGCCGCCGTCATCGTCACCGATATTCGCGACCAGGAGGGTGCCGCCATCGCTGAGCAGATCGGCGCCGTCTATCACCATCTCGACGTCTCCCAGCCGGATGATTGGCACGCCGTTTTGACCGCGCATCCAAGCCTCGACATCCTCGTCAACAATGCCGGCATTACCGGGTTTGAAACAGGCGAGACGGTGCATGATCCTGAACATGTCTCGCTGGGCGCCTGGCGCGCGGTGCATGCGGTCAATCTCGAAGGCACGCTGCTCGGCTGCCAGGCCGCCATCCGCGCCATGAAGGATGCCGGGCAAGGCAGCATCATCAATATTGCCTCACGCTCCGGCCTGGTCGGCATTCCCGGCGCCGCCGCCTATGCCAGTTCCAAGGCCGCGATCCTCAATCACACGCGCTCGACGGCGCTCTATTGCGCGCAGCAGGGCTGGGCGATCCGCTGCAATGCCATCGCGCCCGCCGCGATTCTCACCCCGATCTGGGAGCCAATGCTCGGCGACGGCCCGGACCGCGAGGCGCGCATGGCCGCCCTGGTCGCCGACACGCCAATGAAACGCTTCGGAACCCCGGAAGAGGTCGCCGCGGTAGCGCTCCTGCTGGCGAGCGATGAGGCGGCCTATATGACCGGCGAAACGCTGACCCTGGATGGCGGCCTGCTGGCTGGCTCAGCGGCAAGCCCGGGTTAGCCGGTTCGCGCCGGTCTGACGTGAAGCTTGGTCTTGCCGAACCGGGCCCGGACTTGTATGTCACCGCCTTCAATATGGTTGGCCGCGTTAGCTCAGCTGGTAGAGCATCGCATTCGTAATGCGGAGGTCGGGTGTTCAAGTCACCTACGCGGCACCATTATCTCGCGCACTTAATACTTCCGCACCACGATCTCCTGATCATTCCCCAGTGCCGGTATACGCGCGCGCGCTTTTGCGACCTCCTCCAGATCCAGGTCAGCCACAATAAAGCCGGGCGCATCATCGTCCGCCTCGGCCAGGATTTCGCCCCAGGGGGAAATGATCAGAGAGCGGCCATAGGTTTCCCGGCCATCATCATGCTGGCCGCCCTGGGCCGGGGCGAGGAGGAAACAGCCGGTCTCGATCGCCCGGGCGCGGATGAGGACATGCCAATGCGCTTCGCCGGTGACGCGGGTGAATGCGGCTGGCACGGTGATGAGGTCCGCGCCGGCCTGCCCGAGCGCGCGATACAGGTGCGGGAAGCGCACATCATAGCAGATGGTCAGGCCGATCCGGGCCAGCGGTGTGGTCGCCAGGACCATCTCACGGCCGGCGCGATAGGCCTTGGACTCGCGATAGGACTGACCATCGCCGACCTCGACATCGAACATGTGGATCTTGTCATAGCGGGCCAGGACAGCTCCATCCGGTCCAATCAGGAATGAGCGATTGGCGAACCGCTCATCATCTGGCAAGGCGACGGCGATCGACCCGATCAGCAAGGTCACTTGTAATGAACACGCAAGGTCCGACAGCGCCTGAAGGCAGGCATCATCCGCTTCCGAAGTGATTTTCGGACGCGCCTGGCCTGGCCGGATATCCAGCAAATTGGTCATTTCCGGCGTCGCGATGAACTCAGCGCCTTGTCCCGCTGCGGCGCAGATCAGTTCGCTTGCCGCGTCAATATTGGGCCCGACCTCTGTGGTCGAACGCATCTGGATACAGGCGGCGCGGAGTGTGGTCATGCGCGCAGTCTAGCACCGGGAGTGAGCGAGGCCAGCCAGCGGCGAGTGCGTTACCAGCTCTCGCTATAGGGGCGCAAATCCATTTCATGCGTCCAGGCCGAGCGGTGTTGGTTGTGGACATGCCAATAGGCATCCGAAATGGCGTCCGGGGACAGGCCGCCATCTTCGCCGAGGCCATCAAGATAGTCGCCAAACCGGCTGCGCACCTGTTCGCCATCGATGACGCCATCAATGATGAAATGGGCGACATGCACGCCTTTCGGACCGTAATCACGGGCGAGCGACTGGGCCAGCATGCGCAGGCCGGCCTTCATCATGGCAAAATGCGCGAAGTTCGGCTTGCCGCGCATCGACCCGGACGCACCGGTGAAGAACAGGCTGCCCCGCCCTTGCGCTTCAAGCAGGGGAATGGCGCGCTTGGCGGTCAGGAAGGCGCCGAAACAGCCAACCCGCCAGAACTGCTCGACCGTTTCCGGCTCGAGCTGCTCGAACGGAATGATCGCATTATTACCGGCATTATAGAGCACCGCCGCGACCGGTCCGCGCGCCTTGGCGTGGGCGAACAAGGCATCGAGATCGGCTTCCGACGTGACGTCCACGGGCAGGCTTTCGGCAGAGCCACCAGCGGCGGATATCTCGCTCGCCAGCGCCTCGACCTTGGCTGCCGTGCGCCCGGTCATGATCACGTGGTGACCCTGTTCGGCGAATTTGCGGCCGAGGGCCCCGCCCACGCCTTTCGATGCGCCAGCGCCGAGGATGATGACAGTATCGGACATGGTGGGACTCTCTCTTCTCAGTTGGTGGGACGCCTATTTATGCGCCTGAGGCGCCCGAAGGTACAGCACGACGGCGATCACGGTCGCGACGATTTCAAAATAGAGCAGCGGCATGATCGTCGCTGGCGGCGATCCGACCGCGAAGATGCTGACAATCCGGCCGAGCGCCGCGCCGGTCATGAAGATGGCGACAAAGGCGAGGGCATCGCGTCGCCGCTCGGCCACGAACACGCCGAGGGCGAAGATCAGGGACGAGGCGAGGAACAGGCCGCCATAGGTGGAGCGCAGCATATTATCCATGCCGGAGCTGCCCGTGGCGAGGTCATAGCGCGCCAGCAGCAGATTGGGGTCGTAGAGATAGAGAACCCCAATCATGCCAATGGAGAGCGCGATGAAACCGAGGAAAAGACGCGCAATCATTGCCCTACTCCGCCGCTGAAGGTTGGCGGTGACGGGCGAGCCATGCAGCTTCTTCGCCCGGCTCCGGCATCACTTCGCCGCCTTCAAACGCCCAGCTTGCCGGGACGTCGGTGGTCATCATGCCGACCGTGTCGAGATTGATTCCCGCATGGGTCGAGATGGATTGGCGCATTTCATTGATGATCTGGGCCTTTTGCGCATCTGTGCGATTGGCCCGGATGCTGCCAAACAGGACGGCGGACTTGCCATCGAGCGGCGGGGCTGCGTCTTCTTCGACAAAGAAGGCGTGGACAAATTGCGGCGGAGCGCCGGTGACATCGCAATGGATGCGGGTGATGTCGGCCGCAATTTTCGGCTTGGCTTCATCAGAAATCGCGCCTTTGGCGGCGTTGCACAGATACAGGGGCATGATCGTCTCCTATCAGAGCTTGGGGGAAGGACCGGGGGTCAGGGCTTGGGGGTCAGGTCTGCGGGTCGGAAATCACGCCGACCACTTCATCGAGCGTGCGCTTGGTCTCACCGACCCAGAGCTCGCACATTTCCTTCAGCAGCGCCGCGCGCTCAGGCTGTGGGATGGGCCGGTTGGCCGCCATGGAGATGATCGAGGAGGTGCTCGGCTTTGCCGCGGTGAAGCCGCTGCGCTCCGGGACAACGCGCCAGTTGATCTCCGCCGGTTCGCCAAAGGCGCGCTCGGCAAATGCGTTCAGGTTTGCGCGCAAAGCGGCTTCGGTCTCGGCCGAGACCTGGCCCGCTTGCACAATGCAATTGCAGGTAATCATGAGGGGTCTTCCTTTTCTTCGTGCCAAATTTTCGGGGGCGCGCCATTGGCGCGGCGCATGCCGACCTCTTTCAACGCCATGACCTCGCCATCATCGCGGCGCGGCCAGATCCGGGGCAGTCTGTCGCCCGAATTCTTGTCGGTAATGACCGTGGACGGGCCCTTCTCATGGGCCACCCATTTGTCGCCCCACTGGGCCAGCGCAATGATCACGGGCGCCAACTCACGGCCGCGCTCGGTGAGGACATATTCCTCATGTGCATAGCCGTCGGACGCGGGGACTTTTTCGATAATGCCGCCCTCGATCAGATCGTTGAGGCGGCTGGTCAGCGTGTTCTTGGCAATGCCGAGATTTTCCTGGAAATGCTTGAACCGGTGGGCGCCCATCATCGCATCGCGGATGATTAGCAGCGACCACCAGGATCCGACATGGTCCAGCGTGCGCGCAATCGAGCACTGCATATTCGAGA
>SPJK01004481.1_pt1 | contig 10296 bp, 10 predicted proteins | sample 3741771 | NCBI WGS metagenome assembly SPJK01 (sample SAMN10925997, study PRJNA522277) | cold seep metagenome | isolation source: Elba SIP-enriched marine methane seep metagenome, extraction at timepoint T2 | place: Italy: coast of Elba, Mediterranean Sea
ACTGGCGACGACTTGGCGTGCAGAGGGGCGGATGAAATTCATGGTAAAGCCGATGCGTCGGTCATCGGATACATTCGGGGCAGAGGCATGGAGAAGCTTGCCATGGTGCAACGACATCTGACCCGGCGCCAACTCGACCAGCACCTTCTCTGCCGCCGCTTCGTCAAACTGGGCCTCCTGACCGCGTGTCAGGAAATTCGCGTCATCGAAGCTATCATTATGCGGTAGGATGTCGAATTTATGAGACCCCGGCACAAAGCGCATACAGCCATTGGCTTCCGTGACAGGGCTGATCGCGAGCCAGGCACTCACCTCCGCTGAATCTTCCAAGCCCCAATACCGCAAATCCTGATGCCAGCTGACATAGCTGGGCGTCTGCGGTTCCTTGATGAAGAATGTCGAGCCCCACAGAAGGATATCAGGCCCCAACACCGCCTCGACCGGGTCCAATACGGCGGCACTGGTAACGATCTCATAGGCGAAACGAAACAGGACATGCGCGAAATTCAGCTGCCCCTTATTGCCGAGACGATGCCCCTCCCCACGCGCCTCCAGTTCTTCCAACTTCCGGCGATAATACCCCGCCTGATCGAAGGGAAACGCATCGATGGGGAAAACATATCCGTCGCGCGCATACTGCTCATAGATGTCCTTGGCAGATGACAAAGGCTTCTGGTCAATAAATCTGGAAACGGGTGCGTTCATTGTTTCAGTTCCATGTTACTCTGAAGACGATACGGAAAGCGCAGGAATCTAAGCCGACAATCCATGTCAGGGGAAACGCATTTATTCGATGGGCTGGATCGAATTTCCTTAATCACTGTCTTGCCGGGGCTCATCGGCGCAGCCTAGACTCCGCCCCCAATCCGCGCGCCATCGGAAGAAAGCCAAGTGGGGTTATTGAAATGACAGATAAGACAACAGAACTGTTTCGGGACGACGCCTATCTCCAGGATTGTGAAGCGACAGTCATCTCGGTGAATGAGCGTGGTGGCATTCTGCTGGATCAGACAGTGTTCTACTATACCGGCGGCGGTCAGCCCGGCGATACCGGCACACTGGAAGGCGCCCATGGCACGACACGGATCGGCACAACGATCAAGGCCGATGGTGATATCCTGCATGTTGCGGAAGAAGGCCAACCCCTGCCCGCGCCCGGCGACAAGGTCCAAGGCGTGATCGATTGGGAACGCCGTCACCGCTTGATGCGCATGCATACCTCCATGCATCTTCTTTGCGCCATCGTGCCTTGCGGTGTGACCGGCGGGCAGGTCGGCCCGGAAAAAAGCCGCCTCGATTTCGATATCGGGGAACACAGCTTGGATAAGGAAGAGCTGACAGCAGCGCTTAACAAGTTGGTCGACGAAAACCATCCGCTTGAAGCCATCTGGATCACCGATGACGAGCTTGATGCAAAGCCGGATCTGGTGCGAACCATGTCCGTCCAACCGCCACGCGGCGTTGGCAAAATCCGCCTTGTGAAGATTGGAGACGCCGTAGACCTGCAACCCTGCGGCGGCACCCATGTCGCAAGCACTGGGGAGATCGGCCCCTTGCGCATTGGCAAGATTGAAAACAAGGGCGCCAAAAACCGGCGGGTCAATATTCACCTGGAAGGCTGATCAATGGCTCAAAACCCGGAAATGTGCCGCCGCTTTGCCGAACTGCATAAAAGCGGCTGCTTCACCATGCCGAACGCCTGGGATGCCGGAAGCGCAAAGCTTCTGGTATCTCGAGGCTTCAAGGCTTTGGGAACGACGAGTGCCGGCCTAGCCTTCACCCTGGGGGTGGAGGACGCGCTGTCATCAATCCCGTTGGAGGTCGCGCTGGAAAATGTGCGGGCGATTGCAGGCGCCTCCTCTGTCCCTGTCAGTGTTGATTTTGAAAATGGTTATGCCGACGATCCGGAAGGGGTAGCCAAAAACGTCATCGCCTGTGCGGAAACCGGTGCCGCGGGTTGCTCCATCGAAGACTGGGCCGGCGACAAGGATCGCGGGCTTTATGATGCCGATTTGGCAGTCGAGCGTGTGGCAGCCGCCTGTGAGGCAGCAAAAAGCCTCGACACCGGTTTTGTCATCACGGCACGGAGTGAGGCCTGCCTCTACCAGGGTGAAGGCGCTTTCGATGAGGCCTTAAGCCGCCTCCAGGCCTTTGCAGCGATTGGTGCCGATTGTGTCTATGCCCCCGGAATTCGTAACCGGGATCTGCTTCGAAGACTTCCCGAGGAAGCCGGAGCCCCGGTCAATGTTCTGATAGGAATGGCTGGGATGGGCGCAAGTCATAATGAAATGGCAGCGCTCGGTATCCGCCGGCTCAGCACCGGCGGATCACTCGCCCGCACCGGCTGGGCAGCCATTATGGCGGCTGCGGATGAAATCGCAGAAGGGCGTTTCGATTATAGTGATCGGGCGACCACAGAAGCGAAGATCACCGAAACCCATTAGGCGCAAATAACCATCGGTCCACCACCCTCTGGCGGGTCCGTTGAACGCCTGAAAAACGTCAGGGTTTTACTTGTGGCGGAAGGTGATCCGGCCCTTGGTCAGATCATAGGGAGTCATTTCGACATCGACCTTATCTCCAACCATGACACGAATACGGAACTTGCGCATCTTACCGGCGGTATGGGCAATGATCTCATGCCCATTATCCAGCTCGACCCGGAACATGGCGTTCGGAAGTTTCTCCGTTACCGTACCGCCGAACTCAATTAATTCTTCCTTAGACATTAAGCCTCTTTCAGGATTGGCGCGGAGGACACCCCCGCAAATCGGGCGGGATAAGACCCTAATGCGACCAAAATTACAAGGCCCGGAACGCGTCTTGATCCTCTAAACCGCCTGAATGGCAAACTTAATCGCCTGAAAGGCAAAACTTTGGGAAATTTCGTCGTATTCACACTTGAAACATAAGTCATCTTACTCGAATACTAACTTCAAGGAAGAAAAAGCAGTTGGCACACTGCGGGTCCGAAAGGATTGTAAGCGCGTTACTATGTCGTTCGATCTTAGCACATTAAAGATTTTGCTGATTGATGACGCGCCGACTATCCGCCGTCTTATCCAGCAACTGCTCCGCAACTTCGGAATTGGCGAGATTCTTGTCGCGCCAAATGTCCAACAAGGCATGCAACTGATTGAGCTCGAATCCCCGGACATTGTCATTGTCGATTGGGAGTTGGATGATTCGCAAAGCGGCCTCGATCTGATCAGAATGATTCGTGTGCCTGAAAGCACGCCGGATCCATATCTCCCCATCATCATGCTGACTGGACATTCGGAGAAGGCAAAAATTGTTGAGGCGCGAGATGCCGGCATTACAGAATTTCTGGCAAAGCCGATCTCCCCTCGCGGACTCTATGCCAGGATCATGTCGGTGATCGAGAATCCACGATCCTTCATTCATACGCCCGATTACTTTGGTCCGGACCGCAGACGGCGGAACGACAAGAACTACACAGGCCCGGAACGTCGGCGGCCGGAAGAAGATTCCTTTGAAATCTGAATAAGGCGGTTCTTGAGCTGCAGTGCGGTGCAGTTCAGCCCGCCGCCCCTTCCTCCTTCTCAGCGACCGCAAGATAGGCCGGATTGGCCAGCGCAAGCCTGTCCCGGGCGTCTTCGCTGAGCATTTGATGCAGCAATGCCGCATTATTATTGTCGCTGTCATACCGCCCGGCACGAATGGCCTCAGCCAAGGCCTCTGCGGTCTTTTCATCCAGGTTCGAATAACGCGCAGCCTGGCGATTTTCGAGCCCCTGGCCGTCCTCTAGAGCCCGTCCCGCGACACCCAGAATGCTGAGGATCATCAGCATATCGAGTTTCTTGTCGCCTGCGTTCGGTAAGAACTCCCGGCGGAGAACCTCAGCAGCGGTTTCCAACAGAGCGGCGGGCGAGGGTTTATCCGGCGTCATGGCGTTACTCCAGTGGCGGTCATGCGCAACAGCTCAAATTCCAATTCCGGCAGGCGACGTCCGGTCAAACCGAGATCGAGGGTTCGCTCTCCGCCAGAGAGATAACGCTCGCCCTGCTGGATGGCGATGACAGCCCAGCGAAAATGGGCGAACACCTCCCAAAACGCGACGCGGTGAGGATCAATCTTCCGACCGGATCGGGTTTCATAACCGCGATAGAAAGCAGCCCGTGTGCCAACACCTCCCGCCTCGAGATCCCGCCGGGTGAACCGCCAGCAGATGGCGCAGAACCAGCCGATATCCTCATGCGGATCGGACCAGCCAGCGAATTCCCAATCCAGGATGGCTGTCAGGCCCTTGTCATCGATCATATAGTTCCCGGTTCGAAAATCATGATGAACCAGCGTAACCTCACCCGGTGACGGCGCATGACGGTCGAGCCAGCGATAGGCCCATTCCAATACCGGTCGGACCCACCCTGTTTCATCCAGATAGTGCCGCATCGCCGACAACTCGGAGCGCGCGGCATCTTCGGGCGGCGTCCCCAGGAAGGGAAAGTCGTGCGTTGCCGGCGTTACCGCGTGGATCGCCGCAAGCTCCATTCCCAATCTCTCGGCCAAGGCTTCCCGATCGCCCCCAAGCGAGAGATCCCGTGTAATCTTCTGACCAATAGCGGTACCACCAACCTTCCGCATCAAAGCGAAAGGCTTACCCACAACGTCCAAATCCGTGCAGAGATGAAGCGGCTCCGGCACGGTCACACCCGACTGCCAGGCCGCATCCAGCAGCGCGAACTCATCCGCGCGATTGTGACTGACCCCGACACTCGACGGCGAATCTGTGCGCAGAACCGTTTCGAGAAGCCCTGGATAGGAGCCCCCCTCACTCTCCAAATCGAGGGACCAATTCTCCTGGATCGCGCCGCCGCTCAAGGGCGTTAGGGAATTGATCGTCAGGCGGGAAGCGCCGAAAACACCCGTCAAATAGGCTTCCAGATTCGCACGAAGATCCGCATCATCGAGCGCCATTTGTATCAGAGCCCCCAGCGCCAGAAATCGCGGCCTTCTGCTGTGAAGTGCCGGTTGATGACCATCTTATGAACCTCCGACGCGCCATCCACCAGGCGCGCCTGACGGGCATAGCGGTAGATCCATTCAAGGATCGTATCCTTCGAATAGCCGCGTGCACCATTCAACTGGATCGCGGTATCGGCAGCCCTATGAAGCGTGTCAGCAACCTGGATCTTCGCCATGGAGACCTGCTTCCTTGCCTTGTCCCCTTGATCGAGGCACCAAGCGGCCCGTGCCGTCAGCAACCGCCCCGTTTCTATCGCCATAGCCGCCTCGCCCAGCATCAGTTGAACGCTTTCCCGTTCCGCCAGTTTGATCCCGAAGCCTTCGCGCTCTGAAACGTAAGCCTGCGCAATCTCAAGACAGCGCCGGGACAGGCCAAGCCATCGCATGCAATGTGTAAGGCGCGCCGTACCAAGCCTGATCTGTGTCAGTTTCAGCCCGTCTCCCACCTCCATCAGGCGGTTTTCGTCGGGAATTTCCAAGCCGTCAAAACGCAGCTCGCAATGGCCGCCATGTTCCTCCGGCCCCATGATCGGGATGCGACGGATGATCTCCCATCCCGGCTGATCCCGGTCAAAAAGAAAGGCGGTCAGGCCCTTGCGGGGATCATCCGATGTCTTGGCAATCAGGATGAAATGTTGGGCAACGCCGGCCCCGGTGATGAACCATTTATGGCCCGTCACCTTCCATACATCACCAACCCGCTCGGCCCGGGTCTGAATCATCGTCGGGTCAGAGCCACCACCCGGCGCCGGTTCCGTCATCGCGAAGGAAGAGCGGATTTTTCCGTCAATAATCGGCTGAAGCCAACGATCCTTCTGATCCTCCCGCGCGACCTTGTTGAGAACATACATGTTCCCATCATCCGGGGCCGAACAGTTAAAGGAAAACGGGCCAAAGATGGATCGCCCGGCTTCTTCATAGAATACAGCCATCTCCTGGATCGACAGGCCAAGCCCACCGCGTTCCTTCGGCATTTGAGGCGCCCATAATCCCGCCGCCTTAGCCTTTTCGTACAAGGCCGCTAAGACGGTTGGCGAGATATTCTCATGCTCATCATAGTTCGCACGATCAGCCTCGAGCGGCATGACCTGCGTTTCAATGAAATCGCGGACACGCCCCCGCAGCGCGTCTAGTTCCGGGGAAATGCTGAAATCCAAGGGTACGCCCTCCCAATTACGGCTTGAAGAACGGTGCCGCCGACAGGATTTTGTTTTCCATCTTCATCATGAAGGGCATCGCCTCTTTCAGATATTCACCCCAAGCCGGGTTGGCCTGCAATTCAGCCCGTTTCTGCGCCCGGTCGGCGAGGTCTTCATATCCCCACATATGGACGATCTGGTTCAATTCACCGATATCCATCGATACATACCAGCCAACAGGCTCCCCCAGATATTCGCGCTGAAGCGGCAGGCCTTTCTCCTCATAAAACTTAAGGAACGCCGGCATTTTTCCGGGGTAAAGCGTATATGTGCGGTGATCGATAATCATTGTATTTCAATCCTCTACAGATGTTTGTTGAGAAAATCAGCGGTGCTTCTTGATGTTCGTTGATCAGGGATAGTCTAGCGCCCGGGAATGACAAGTCCATGTCCACCATCGGCGGTCACGGTTGCCCCAGTCATAAAGGCCCCCGCGTCACTCGCCAACAACATCAATGGCCCGTCCAGGTCTGAAGGCTCCCCAAACCGCCGCTGCGGAATGCCGCGGCGCATGCTCTCACCGTCTTCGCTAAGCAGAAAACTGCGGTTCAAGTCGGTTTCGATATAGCCGGGTGCAATCGCGTTGACGCGAATTTTATGCTTCGCCAGTTCCAATGCCATGACCTCCGTTGCCCGCATCAACCCGGCCTTGGAGGCGCAGTAACCGATCACACCGGGCATGACCCGCGTACTCAATAGAGAAGCAATGTTGACGATTGAGCCACCATTCCCGGCTTCAATCATCGCGTTCGCTGCATGGCGGGCAACCATCACCGCGCCCTTCAGATTAGCGTCCAAGACGAAGTCCCAGTCTTCCTCCTTCAGCGTCGTGAAGGGGCCGGACCGGGCGACGCCGGCATTGTTAACCAGGATATCGAGCCGGCCACATGCTTCAACCGTCGCCGCAATGCCCGCTTCTATCGATGCGACATCGGTGACATCCATGGGAATCGCAATCGCCTTCCCGCCTTGCTCCGTTATTTGGGCAACCAACGCTTCCAGCCGGTCGACCCGCCGCGCTGCCAGCGCAACCGCCGCCCCGGCCTCAGTCAGCGTCCGCGCAAAATGCGCACCGAACCCACTGGACGCGCCAGTGATCAGCGCAACCTTCCCATCGACACGCAAGTCCATGCGGTCTCTCCTTCAATAATGCCGGAAACCTTATCCGGAAGTCTTATATTGCCTTCGCCTTTTCGCGAAGAACGAACTTCTGGATTTTTCCGGTCGATGTCTTGGGCAGCGGCCCGAAGACGATCTTTGTCGGGGCCTTGAAGCGCGCCATGTTTTTCTTGCAGTAGTCGATGACTTCCGTCTCGTCCATCGCCGCTTCCTTGCCGGGTGCGGGGGTTACGAAGGCGCAGGGGGTTTCCCCCCATTTCTCCGATGGCATGGCGACAACGGCGGCTTCCATGATGTCGGGGTGCTTGAACAGAACCTCTTCAACTTCGAGGGAGGAGATATTTTCCCCGCCGGAGATGATGATGTCCTTCGCCCGGTCCTTGATCTCAACATAGCCATCGGGATGCATCACTGCCAGATCGCCCGTGTTCAACCATCCGCCATTGAATGTCTCATCCGTGGCCGATGGGTTCTTCAGATACCCTTTCATCACGGTATTCCCGCGCAGCATCAACATGCCGATCGTCTCACCATCCGCAGGGACATCAACCATCGTCTCAGGATCCGCGACCCGCTGGTCTTCCATACAAACCATAGCGACCCCTTGGCGGGCCATCATCGCAGCACGGGATTCGGTGTCCATCTCCGTCCAGTCCGGTTTGTATTCGCACACCGTGGAAGGACCATAGCATTCGGTCATGCCGTACATATGCACGACCCGAAAGCCCATCGTCTCCATTGCAGAAATCACTGCAGAGGGTGGCGCTGCGCCACCGGTCACGACAGCAACGGTTTGCGGGAAGCTTACCTTCTGTTCATCGGGCGCATGGATCAGCATGGTCAGCACGATCGGCGCCCCACACATATGAGTCACCTTGTGATCGCGAATCGCCGGGAAGATCAGGGCAGGATCGGCTTTTCGCAGACAGACATGGGTTCCCCCCGCCGCTGTCACCGCCCAGGTATAGGTCCAGCCATTGCAGTGGAACATGGGGAGCGTCCACAGATAAACGCTGTCCGCATTCAGTCCAAACGTCATGGCATTGGACAGGGCATTCAGATAGGCGCCCCGATGATGGTAGACGACCCCTTTCGGATTCCCGGTGGTGCCAGAGGTATAGTTCAATGACATCGCCTGCCATTCATCATCCGGCATGATTGGCTCAAAATCCGGATCGCCCTCAGCCAAGAAGGCTTCGTAATCCATTTCACCGATCAGCGGGCCTTCAGGCTCCAGCGGATCATCGATATCGATGATCAATGCCGGCTTGGTCTCCAGCGTCGACAACGCCTCCCCCATCACCGCATTCATGGAGCGGTCTGAGATAACCGCCTTCGACCCCGCATGGCCCAAAATGAAAGCAACGGTTCCGGCATCAAGTCGGGTGTTCATGGCATTCAAGACACCGCCAATCATCGGCACGGCATAATGCGCCTCTAGCAGCGCCGGCACATTCGGCGCCATAACTGTAACCGTGTCGCCCTTGCCGATCCCCCGCTTCTTCAGCGCCGATGCAAATCGGCGGCAGCGTTCATAGAATTCAGGATAGCTATAACGGCGCTCTCCATGGATGACAGCGGTTCGGTCCCGATATACGAAGGCCGAGCGCTTTAGAAAGCTGATCGGGCTCAGGGGAACGAAATTGGCATCGGTTTTATCCAGCGCTTCATAGGGGGAACGCGGGTCGTCGGATTGATCTTGTGTCATAAAGTCCACTCATATTGTTTCTTATGTGAACCGCCTTCGTCTTTTAGTAAGATCAATCGACGAAGGGCAGCCTCCCGTAAGTGAGGGTTATCCCTCATTTTTTCGTGACTAGCCAGCCCGTGTATTCAGGCTCGCATAGTTAGATGTAAATCGATAAAGTCCATTTCGATCCGTTTCAAGTCTTGGAGGTCCTGTGCCGCTACTGGCTCATATATTGATCGGGGACAGTGATCCCGATATTGCCTATTCTCGCGCCGAGTCACTTACAGCCGCCGGCTATAGGGCGATGCAGGTTTCCGATCCGTCCTCCTTGCTGGGGCTCGCATCATCACGTCGGCCGGATGCGATCATCCTGGGCAGTTTCAATGGTGCGCCTGACGCTATCGATATTGCGGCCGCCCTTAAGGATGCCGATGCGACAGCGCATATCCCGATTATCTTGATCGGTGGGTCCAGGGACACGGAAACCCGCAAACGTGCCTTGGATGCGAAGATCGATGATATCCTGCCAAGCGATGTAGAGCCGATTGAAATTCTCTTCCGGCTTCCCCGCCTTGTCCGGTCCTCCATCATGCTGGCGGAGCTTTCACGCCGGGTAGAAACCGCGAAGTCCTTCAATGTGTCTGTTGACCCCAGGACCTTCAAACGCGGTTATCCGGATCGCCCACGCATCCTTGCGGTCGCGGAAAATGGAACAGCGCTAAACACTCTGCAGCGAACCTTGGACAAGGAAGGCTTTGACGCCGTTCCGGAACGAAGCGCTTTCAGAGCCGGCGACAGGCTGGACGACGAACGCTTTGATGCGACTGTCGTTCAGGTCAGCCCGGATGATGATCTGGATCGTGTCGTGCATCTCTGCGCCCATATCCGCAACAACCCACGTCTTTTCAACCAGCCGACCTTGGTAAGAGCACCGACCAGCGCCTTCCCTGACGGGTTAACGCTTTATCGGGGCGGGGCTGGCATCGCCATGTTGGGTAATGCCGATGAAGGGTTGATGACGACCTACACCCATATGCTGGTCGCGCGGCAAAGACTGCGTTGGACCCTGCGTGATCCCTTCAAGGCGACACTTGCCGAGGGCACGAAGGACACATTGGGCGGCATTTACTCCCGGGAATTCTTCGATTCGCACTTAGCGCGGGTTGTTGAAGCGACTCAGGCGCGGTCAGCCAATCTCTCGCTCGCTGTGATTCGAGTCGGCAATTTCGGCGGCCTGAACGAAGAGTTCGGGGATGAAGCCACCGATATCCTGATGCGCCAGCTTTCTAACTGGATCAGCGG
>SPJK01073353.1_pt1 | contig 10296 bp, 2 predicted proteins | sample 3741771 | NCBI WGS metagenome assembly SPJK01 (sample SAMN10925997, study PRJNA522277) | cold seep metagenome | isolation source: Elba SIP-enriched marine methane seep metagenome, extraction at timepoint T2 | place: Italy: coast of Elba, Mediterranean Sea
ACCCCCTCCATCGAAAAAATGATCTTATGATCGGCCATGACATTTGGTGTTTTACCCGCTTTGAGAATTTGCGGCACCAAAAATAAGGTTTTCGGATTAACTAGACCAACAGTCCAATAGTCAACTCAGATTAGACTGTTCGACTGATCCGGCTGTTGGTCTTCCCTCATAACCCATCCTCTTTTCCTTCCCTTGAAATGGAAGGACGATAAGTACTCAAAAATTAACCGGGTTGACTGTTGGTCCGGCGTTCGGCGTCCGACGTCCGGTGTCTACTTGTCAGATTGAGTCGACGGTTGGCTGAGCTTACTGTTGGTCTTCCCTCTTAACCCATCCTCTTATTCCTGTCTGCTCGACAGTCTCGCTGGCAGGCAGGCTTCCCCCGACGACAAACCTGTGCTGACCGCAGCGTCAGCATGTCGGGATCATGGACCTTAAAATGGAAGGACGATAGGCCTAGGAGAGTTACAACTATCCCCCGAGTTGACTGAATTGACCGTTGGTCTGCCAAAAAAAGGCCCCTCCGGCGTGTACGAAGGAACCTCATCTAGTTCTAAAATGGACGCCCGGTCTTTGCCGGGCACATGGGAATAAGTGCACTAATCAGTATTTCGCTGAAAATGCTTCCTAGTGCATAATTCAGTTTACGTATTGATTGCGAAAAGGTTACAAACAAAAACGGCCTTCCCTACCGAAGTAAAGAAGGCCGTAACCTATCGTATTAATAGCGAATTATTGTTTCACTACCTGAACCATTTCTGATTCGCCATCTGCCAGTAATAAGCGGATGGTGTACACGCCTGCCGGCAAGGCCGTCAGGTCGAGTGCTTCGGTCGAGCGGTCTACCACACCAATATTGCGTTGGAGAACCACTTGGCCAAAGGTATTGATCACTTCTAGCTGTGCCGTATCATCAATGAAATCGCTGATAGCCAGCGTCGTCAGACCAGTCGTTGGGTTTGGATAAGCCGTAAAGCTGCGAGGGGCTTGCTGCGCTTCATCCCGTAGCACCAGGCGGTTGCCACGATCACCCAATTGAGCGTCGTCCTGGCCATCGGTGATCGCTTGGATCGGAGCTAAGCCACCGCCAGTTACTTCTACATTCTCGAAAGTAGCCGTCTGGTCACCAGTGCTCCACTGGCTGTTCAGTACCATACCGATTTCGATGCATGGGTCCATATCGATCTGGATCGAGAATTTATAGATCCAGGTGATACCGTTAGAAGAAACATATCCTGTGAAATTCGGGCCTGAACGCACCAGGCGTAACCAATGGCGACCAAAGGAAGACGTTTGGCTAGCGGTAACCGGGCCACCGTCTTGCAAGCGTACTTCTGTACGGTGGCGGTTCGTCCGATTAGTCAGCAGAGTTACGCTCTTCGTATCAGCATCATTGCCGACATGATCTACAAAAGTTGGGCTTGGGCCAAAGTTGCCGCTTTCCCGCATCGTAATACCGGCCCAACCGAGGGCATTGCCCGTGAGGCTAGTCACCTGCGCTGTGATGGAGCCATCACCACAAAGGGTCTGCTGCACAAAGGCATACTCATCGGTATTCGTCGTTGTTGGGTTGTGGCAATCCACGCTATTGAGGGTGAATACGCCGTCCTCGAAAGATGCACTATTGCCATCTTCACAACCGATCCCGTCAGGTAGTTGTATCCACGGGCAGGGCAGCACTTCGCTTACGGTAAAGTAGAACGTACAGGACTTGCGGAAGTCCGATACATCTGTCGAGCGCCAGCGCACTTTGTAAACACCTGGCTCGTAATAGCCACTTAAGTCGGTTGACCATGATGACCAACCTTCGCCTGGAATGTTGCCAAGCGTTTCCGGGTTAACCGGACGGACACGGCCTTCAATCAAGACCACGCACTCGCTTCTTGGACTCGGCAGTGGCACGTCGACGTAGGCCTGACAAATAAACTGATTAGTGAATACCTCGAAGTCGTCCGGGCAATCCCAACGGCGTTGGCCGGTACTGAAATCTACGGTTTCGGAAGCGCCGAAATTGCCGCCAGTTGGGCTAGCAGCCAAGGTATTGCCATCCAGGTCTACAATAGACCAGTTGCCGTTGCCAAAACCACAGCAAATGCCATCGCCGAACCTATCGAAGATGGTGAACTCGTAGCACTCTTTGGTATCAATACATAATGGAATTTCATTGAGCTCGCCGCCCAGGTACCCATCTTCCGCTCCGTCACCAGTTGCTACCAAGACGCCATCCAGGTCACGAATTTCCCAAAATGTCTCAGCAGGGAAGTTATCGGCAAGTAAATTCAGGACAGCATTGGCATCTTCTGGGTCACATGGACAAATAACTTCCGTTACTACAATTGAACCATTCTCTGTTGAGGCACCGCCAAATCCGTCTACCTGGATATAATAGGTTTCACCGCCCATCAGTTCCACTCTACGAACTTCGGGAGCAAGGCCTTCACCACCATCATCATTAGCAGCCACTTCTTCATACGAACCATAGCTACCACAAGAACCAATGGTGTATACCGCAAGTTGTAAATCAGCACCCTCAACAGTGATGTCGAAGCAGCCATCGGTATCTGGCGTGAACGTATACCAAACGGAGTTTTGCACCTCCGTCTCAAAGCTACACCAGCCATCCTGCGAGTCGCAGGTGCTAGAGCCAGTACCGGCACCTGGGCTGACTTCGCCCAAGTCAGCGGAAGCTGTCAGATTATCTACCGTTTCAGGTACACCCTCTGTCAGAGCGATAGCGCTACATGGCTCATCATTAGCAGGAGGAGGCAAACACTCGACGCTGAGCTCAAAATCACCCGTAGCACCGCCAAAGCCGTGCACTAATACACGATATACCACCCCCAAGGTAGTCGGAATAACAATAACTGTAGAGTTTAAGATGCCACTAGGGCAATCAGAATCGTCATCATTCCCATCTACACAAACCAGCTCATCACAAATCCCCGTAAACACGCTGATCTTTGTATCGTAGTTGGTATTAGGGCTACAGGTAGAGAAGCGTACTGCTCCACCTGTTCCGGTAAATGAATACCAGACACCGGGTGCCGTGTTCGAGGTGCCGCAGGAGCCAACGTTATCGAAGGTAGCATTAGTCGTCGATCCTGATACCACATCTCCGCACTCAATGTCCTCCGCGCTGATACAAGCGTCATTAGGCGGCGGCGGGTCAGCGCAAGTCACACTTAAGTCAAATGTACCCGTAGCATCATCGAATCCGTGTACCAAGATGAAATAATCGGTTCCACTATCGGAAACGAAAGAGAATTCCGACGAAAATCCGCTACACCCGGCGCCATCATCATTGCCACCAATGCATACCGCTGTATCATCGCAAGCATTGGTAAAAACACTCAGCTTGGTATCATACGACGCTTGGTCACAAGTAGAGACGGTGATCACCCCACCAGTACCTTCCACAATATACCAGACACCTGGGGCGGTATTGGTGGTGCCACAGGTACCAACTTCGTCAAAAGTAGCACCTACTGTGGTACCACTTATTGTCTCTCCGCACTCGACCTCGTCTGCTCCACAGGGATGATCATGTTCTGCCCAGCCTATCGCCGGAGCGACCAGCAGCCCTAAACAGAGCAGGAGCCAGCGCGTGTTTAAAAAAGAAGTAAAAGTCTTCATTAAAAAAAGGGTTTTGAATTAGAAAACAGGTTCAATTGGGTGCATAGAGGCGCGTTGGCCAGGGCACACCAGGCTAAAAATCGATATTGGGAATATCTTTCGAGTAGTTGCCTAATCGGAATGTAAATAGCGGTCGTCTTAGCGATTGGATTCGCTCAAAGCTTTCACAAGCCTACGAGGATTGGCTCATAGAAGTTGCAATATAAACAAAAAACACATACAAATAAACCGCCATACTTCCTTACGAATCGCCTAGCCAATAGAAAAGGCCCCCACCGGAATACCGATGGAGGCCTCTTTTCCTGATGAATTAATAAGTACCTAGACCTATTGCTTCACCACTTGAATCATTTCTGATTCGCCATCTGCCAGCAATAGGCGGATGGTGTACACGCCCGCCGGCAAGGCCGTCAGGTCGAGTTCTTCGGTGGATTGCTCTACCACGCCGATGTTGCGCTGTAGGACAATTTGACCGAGGGTATTGATCACTTCTAGTTGTGCTGTATCATCGATGAAGTCGCTGATAGCTAGCGTCGTCAAACCAGTCGTTGGGTTTGGATAAGCGGTAAAGCTACGAGGAGCTTGTTGTGCTTGGTCCTGTACCACGAGGTGGTTGCCACGATCACCCAATTGTGCGTCGTCCTGGCCACCAGTGATTGCTTGAATGAATGGTCCGCCGCCGCCACCAGTCACTTCTACGTTCTCGAAGGTAGCGGTTTGGTCACCAGTACTCCACTGGCTGTTCACTACCATACCAACAGCGATGCAAGCATCCATGTCGATCTGGATCGAGAACTTATAGATCCAAGTAAGACCATTAGAGGAAACATATCCAGTGAAATTCGGGCCTGAACGTACCAGGCGCAACCAGTGCCGGTTGAACGAACCGCTTTGGCTAGCCGTTACCGGGCCGCCATCTTGTAAGCGTACTTCCGTACGGTGTCTATTGCTGCCATTGCTAAGCAGGGTTACGCTCTTGCCGTCAGGTTCATTGAAGAGGAATTCTTCGTAGAAACCAACTTCGCGCATCGTGACACCGGCCCAACCCAGTGCATTGCCCGTGAGGCTCGTCACTTCTGCCGTGATGGAACCATCACCACAAAGGGTCTGCTGAACGAAAGCAAATTCATCGGTATTGGTCGTCGTTGAGTTGTAGCAATCCGTGCTATTGATGGTAAACACGCCATCATCATAGGTAGCGCTGTTGCCATCTTCACAACCGATGCCGTCTTCCAACTGAATCCATGGGCAAGGTAATACTTCCTTCACTGTGAAGTAGAAGGTACAGCCCTTGCGGAAGTCCGATACATCCGTCGAGCGCCAGCGCACTTTGTAAGTACCTACGCCGTAGAAGCCATCGAGGTCTGTTGACCATGGCGACCAGCCTTCTCCCGGAATGTTAGCCAGGGTTTCTGAGTCTACCCGACGTACGCGGCCTTCAATGAGCACCACACACTCGCTGCGTGGGTCTGGAAGCGGTACTTCTACATATGCTTCACAAGTGAATTGATTGGTGTAGATATCAAAGTCATCCGGGCAATCTAATCCACGTTGACCGGTACTGAATGGTACGGTTTCGGAAGAGCCGAAGGCACCACCCGTCGGGCTGGTAGCCAGGATATTTCCGTCCACATCTACGATCGACCAGTCGCCTTCGCCAAAGCCACAGCAGATGCCATCATCGAAGCTATCGAAAATGGTGAATTCGTAGCATTCCTTCAGGTCAAGACACAGTGGAATAACATTCAACTCGTTGTCTTCCGTAGGATTTGGCGCATTCTGGATTAGGTTACCATCAAGGTCACGAATTTCCCAGGTAGTCTCACCAGAAAAGCCATCCGCCAGGATATTCAAGAAAGCCGTAGCATCCTCTTCCTCACAAGGGTTCGGGCACAGCTCACTCGGGCGTACGATGATGTTATTGTTTTCGCTTTGTATACCATCAAAACCATCCACCTGGATGTAGTAGGTCGTACCTAATTCAAAGGCCGCACCAGGAGAGAAAATACCGGCAGCCCAGAAGTCGTCCGCGCTATCGTCATTGGCACCAACTTCTACATAAGAAGCAAAGTTGCCACAATCGTCTACTTCCCAGATAGCCAACTGGAGGTCGTCGTTCTGTACCAATACCTCAAAGCAGCCTTCGTAAGGAGGCGTAAAGGTAAACCATACGGAATTCTGAATCTCCAATTCGAAGTTACACCAGCCGTCAATAGCATTACAGCTACTTGCCGTAGGATAGCCATCCAAACCAATGGTACCAGGTCCTGGATTAGGCTCGCCATCTTCTGCTGAAGCGCCGACATTACTGAACGGGGTCAACACATTGAATGCCAACGGCGTAGCATCACAAGCGTCATCATTGCTAGGTGGAGCGAAACAAGTAATCGAAAGTTCGAAATCGCCCGCACTAAAACCGAAGCCGGTCACATAGATGAAGTATTCAACATTTGCGGAAGTAAAAATAACGATTGATGGTCCAGCGAAACCGCCGCCATCATCATCTCCACCAACGCAAGTCAAGCTACCGCATGAACCAGAGAACACACCCAGCTTGGTATCGTAGTTCGTCCCAGGGTTAGCCGTCGAAACTTCTACGACATCACCTGTACCCATAAAGGAATACCATACGCCCGGGGCAGTGTCTAAAGCCGTGTCACAGAAACCAGGTGCATCACCGTTAGAGGCATCACTTGTGCTGCCACTAACTGTTTCGCCACACCCAACATCGATCGCGCCCTCGCAAAGGTCGTTCTCCACCATTGAGCAAGTCGGTACCGTACTAATAGAACCGCCATCAACGGTAAATGATACTCCGTCGGCAGTACTAAAATTACCACCGCTACCGATTACACCGCCGTCACCATCTTCCAGGCTCCAGGAGCCAAAGCCTTCAGTGCAACAGATACCATCTCCGAAAGAGTCAAAAATGCTAAAGGTATAGCAACCGTCTTCCAGGCAGAAGGATGGAGTGAAATTCGTATTACTAGCAAGTGTTCCAAAACCAACAGAAGCAATTACGCCATCTTCATCTTCTAGTGTCCAGGAAGTTTCGCCACCGAAATCATCGGTCAGCAAATCAAGGACCACTTCCGTTAGGCCTTCGTCACAGCCGGCCGGACAAGGTTCTTCCGAGGTAGCTTCAATGAGGGTACTTTCTGAGAAAGCAAATTCTCCACCGGATGCGATTTCGGAACCATTCAGGCTAAGCGAATACTCGCCTATACCAAAACCACAGCAGATGCCGTCGCCAATGCTATCGAAGATGGTAAACGTATAGTCCTGACAGTCATCGATACAAATGGTTTCGCTATTCTCAGTATTATTGGAATAAGGACCACCAGAAGCAACTGGTGAGCCATCCTCATCTTCGAGTGTCCAAGTCGTTTCGTTTCCCCAATTATCGGTAAGGATGTCGATAACGAGTTCATTTTGTCCTTCATCGCAATCACCACCGCCGCCTTCACATTCTTCGCCGGTAGGCTCGATGACGCCAACATCTTCATCCTCAAATTCTCCACCGGAAGCAAGTAGATCACCGCCTTCCATAATGGCATACATACCAAAACCGAAGCCGCAGCAGATGCCATCACCAACGGTATCTTCAATGGTAAAGGTATACTCTTCACACTCATCCAAACAGACATCGTATTCGAACATCATGTTACTTTGAGCCGAAATGTAGTCGTCTTCTGCAATCACATTATCCTCGGAATCCGTCAAGGTCCAGGAAGTTTCGGCGCCCCAATTATCCGTGCCGATGACGATCTTAACCGTACGCTCTCCTTCTTCGCATTGCGCTTGCGTAACTTGAGGCAGCATAAGGAGTATGCCCCCCAACAAAAAGGCTAAGCGCCAACATCGTTGAAATGTTTTCATAAATATTGTTTTAGTGATCAAAATGTGTGTTTAATAAATTTTCAGTGGTTCTCTAACAATTTTCACGGTATGAAGCCTGCTAAAACTTAGTCCGTCGCTCACTCTCGATCGCTTATGGCCTTCATTTAAGCAGGCCCGCAAAAACTGTCAGAGAAGGTTTTCAGTTTATCCCGTAATTATTCTTTTACTGAGCCACTCCCTCTCGGTTCATCCATAGTTGGAGCGGACCATTATTATTCGCTACTACCAAGCCAGGCACGCGCTGGTTGCTCACATTCAGCGCCACGATAGCCTTCACGTCACCAGCTAAAAACAAACCGGTAGATGCCATATTTAGTGAGCTAGAGAATGTGCCATTGGCGCTACCATAGAGCACTAAACCTTTACCCGCGTCATAGCGTGGTGTTTCGACTTCGGTTTCTGCCATATTACCGGCCAACAGAATATCATTGAACCCATCACGATTGTAGTCGTGCACGATGAAGCCATTGATCGGTGCCAGTTGCGCTGCCATCGGCAATTCGTGTTGTACGAATTGGCCATTGCCCTGGTTTTCAATCCAAATACTGGCGAAGGTGGTCGCTTGTAGTTGCACCGCTTCGGTCAGCTTATCTTCTCCATAGATCGATTCCAGATCAGAGGAAGCGAAAGAGGCGTAGGTCGGAAACTTCTCCGCCAGGAATGGCATCTGCTCGGTGGAGCATTCTTTGCCGCGTACAGGTACTGGTTCTCCGTTATAGAATTTACTCAGTACGATGTCCGTCACACCGTTTTCATCAAAGTCGTTACCGTATACCAGCAGGGGCTTTTCCGGGCTGGGGTGGAATTTGTTGTTCAATCCTACATTGCCCGCCAGCAGATCGAGATCGCCATCATTATCTACATCAGCTGCTTCCAGGCTGTACCACCAGCCTTCCGTGTCGCTTAAGCCGTATTGTTCGCTGGCATCTTGAAATTGCCCTTGCTGAAAGCTGAAGACGGTCAGTGCCTGCCATTCGCCGGCTATCACTAGTTCTTTTTGATTATCGGCATCCATATCCAGCCACAAGGCGTCGGTCACCATGCCCCATTGCCGTAGTGCAGGCCCAAGGGTTTCGGTCACATCTACAAACTGGCCGTTTTGATTTTCCAGCAAGTAAGAAGTTGGGGCGAGTGGATAGAAACCCGGTTTGGTACGGCCGCCCACAAAGAGGTCGAGGTCGCCGTCATTATCCCAATCATGGGCGGCTACTGCCATGGTGCTTTCCGGCATACGAGGCAGCGCCTCTTCTACTTTGGTCAATTGTCCACCATCATTGCGATAGAGTCGATCTTGCAGTAGTAAGGTTCGGCCTTCCATATCACCACCGCCTCCGCTACATACATAGAGATCCAGATCACTGTCACCATCGTAATCGAACCAGATCGCACCATTATCTTCGGAGAGTTGATCAGCAGCAAAGGCCGCCTGCGGAGAAGGCACGAAATATTCCGTAGTATTTTGTACAAACAACGCACCGGCCTGTCCCATGGCTCCACCGACATAAATATCTTCCAAGCCATCGCCATTGACATCACCTACAGCCAGCGCAGGGCCAAGTGTCGACTGCCGGTGTGGCAAAAGAACCTCTTTAGCAAAATCGTTGAAATCGTTTTCCTGATGCAGGAACCGCAGTCCAGGTATACGGGCACCGGCCTGCACAAAAGGGAAGGATTCTTCCGCAACCGCAGGGCTAGCAGGATTCTCTTTTTTAAGCGTATGTCGTTTGTTGATTGCAGGGGCTTCCACCACCGTCACCAGTCCATCCGGCCAGGTAATTTCTACGCGGTCAACTTGAGCGGCATCACCCAAGCCAAAATGAGCCAATGGCTCCATGAAGGATTGATACCCCCGGGTAAATTGGTAATCGATGGTTTGTTCCAACTCACCAGCAGTTACCTTAACCTTAGAGAAAAGAACATCGTTAATGGAATTCCCATCTTCCAGTTCAAATTGGATCCAGTTCTCTCCTCTGCTATTGTTCCGATAGACAAAAGCCTCACTTTCGAGATTATTGAACACCATGTCCAAGTCGCCATCGGCATCTAAGTCGGTGTAAATCGCGCCATGTGAAAAAGAGGGCGTTTCCATACCCCAACCTTCTGCCGTTTCATCAAAGCCTAGGTTACCATCATTGCGGAAAATGGCATTAGGTACCGGCTCTGAATTCGCTTCTTGCAGTAGTTCGAAATAGACTTCCGGCGTATAATTTGGTTGCGCACGACGGGCAGCAACCCGGTTTTTCCAGTCGTTGTCTTTGGTATCCCGTTTGTAACCATTTGACACAATGAAGTCTTTCCAACCGTCATTGTCCAGATCAGCAAACAAGGCGGCCCAACTCCAATCGGTTTGTGCAGCACCCGTCATATTGGCGATCTCACTGTAGATGCCCTTACCACGCCCCATGTGAAGGGCATTGAACATAAACTGCGGAGCAAAACCTAATTCGTCCGTTAGCAACTCAAAACCCTGCACATCCATCGATGCCATCAGGGTCTTGTTCCGATAGTGATCTCCAGGCGTCATATCAACAACGCCGATGTCTGTAATACCGTCATTGTTAAAGTCGGCGGCATCACAGCCCATAGAGTAATAGGAGATGTGAGAGAATTGGGAACTGGCTTTTTCGGAGAACGTGCCATCACCATTATTCCGGAATAAGAAATCCGGCATAAAGTAGTCGTTGGCCACGAATACATCCAACCAGCCGTCTTCATCGAAATCAAATACTGCTAAGCCAAGACCAAAGCCTTCCATATCGATAC
>SPJK01085100.1_pt1 | contig 10288 bp, 9 predicted proteins | sample 3741771 | NCBI WGS metagenome assembly SPJK01 (sample SAMN10925997, study PRJNA522277) | cold seep metagenome | isolation source: Elba SIP-enriched marine methane seep metagenome, extraction at timepoint T2 | place: Italy: coast of Elba, Mediterranean Sea
ACCATCATTCGTGGCGCATTAGTCATTGTTTCGGCTTTACTACTCAGCAGCGCCATCGATTTACCGTTTGACTATTACCAGACCTTTAATATTGACGAGCGCTTTGGCTTTAACAAAATGACGCCTAAAATGTTCTTCACTGATTTAATCAAGCATGCTTTTGTTGGCATCTTACTAGGCGCGCCAATTTTATTTGCCGCACTTTGGCTAATGCAAGGTGCAGGTGAATACTGGTGGTTATATCTATGGTTAGTATGGAGCGGCTTTAACCTGTTAATGTTAGCCGTCTATCCAACCTTCATCGCACCATTATTCAACAAGTTCACACCATTGGCTGATGAATCGCTTAAGCAACGTATTGAGACCTTGCTAACCAAATGTGGCTTTAAATCACAAGGCTTGTTTGTCATGGATGGTTCTGCGCGTAGCAGCCACGGCAATGCCTACTTTACTGGTTTTGGTGCGGCGAAACGTGTGGTGTTTTTTGATACCTTATTAGACCGCTTGGATGAAAACGAAATCGAAGCGGTGTTAGCGCATGAACTAGGTCACTTTAAACATAACCATGTCATGAAACGTATCATCCTCGTATTTGCGATGAGCTTTATTGGCTTGGCCATTTTAGGCTGGTTGATTGATCAGCCCTGGTTTTATGAAGCGCTAGGTGTCTCCACCCCAAGCAACTACATGGCACTGATGTTATTCATGCTAGCAGCACCTGTGTTTATGTTTGTGCTTCGTCCATTCATGGCCTATTATTCACGCCAGAATGAGTTTGAGGCTGATGACTATGCAGCCAAACACAGTAGCGCTAAAAACCTAGTGGAAGCACTAGTTAAGCTCTATCGTGACAACGCATCAACGTTAACACCAGACCCTCTTCATTCTGCTTTTTATGATTCACATCCGCCAGCGAATATTCGTATTAACAAACTGGCCAGTTACTTGACTTAAATCATTTTAAACAAAGGAATCTCTGATGAAAACGATGATAGCCCTAAGCGTTGGATTGGTATTGAGTATGCAAGTCAATGCAGGCAAGCCTGCTTTATTTAGCAGTGCAAATGCCAAAGCTGGTGAAGCGCTGGTGACAGAACACTGTATTAGCTGCCATGCTTCAAGCTATGGTGGTGATGGTTCAGAAATTTACACGCGCGACTTTCGCAAAGTTGAACACGCAAAAGGGTTGGTACAACAAGTGCGCAATTGCAACACCAATCTGGACTTGCAATGGTTTGAAGAAGATGAACTGAATGCTGCAGCTTACCTCAACAAGCAGTATTACCACTTTAAAGAGTAGCTTTTGTCTCAAAAAAAATCTGTCAGTCACAAGGGCAAGAAGACTCTGCTAACCGCGACAGTCGTCGCGGCATATGGTAAACGCTACTTAGTTAAGCTAGATGATGCCAAAAGTGATACCAACCTGATCAGCTGTGTAACCCGCGGTAAAAAAACGCACTTAGCATGTGGGGATAAGGTTGACATTACACTAACCGATACCGCTGAAGGCATTGTCGAAACACTGCATGACAGATCAACCCTGCTATATCGCAGCAACGCGTTTAAAAGCAAGGTTTTGGCTGCCAATGTTTCACAAATGATCATTGTGCTGGCAACCCAGCCCAGCTTTTACGAAGCACTGTTAAATCGCTGCCTTGTTGCAGCCGAAGCAGCCAACATTAAACCGCTGGTCATACTCAATAAGTGCGACCTTGAAGATACCAATCATGCCGCGCAGGCATTAGATTTTTATGCTCAGCTGGGTTATCAAACCTTAAAAATCGCAGCCGTGAATGGTACCGAAAGTCTTAGGCCTTATCTGCAAGAACATAGCAGCATTTTGGTCGGCCAATCAGGCATGGGTAAATCAACGATTATCAATGCCCTGCTCCCCGATGCCAATGTGCGAACACAGGATGTGAGCAATGTCTTGGATAGCGGGAAACATACCACTACTGCCGCACACTTATATGCACTCGATGAAAAGAGCAGCATCATTGACTCACCGGGGTTACAGGAGTTTGGACTCTATCACTTATCTATTGAAGCCTTGGAGCAAGCCTTTGTAGAGTTTAGACCATATTTAGGGCAATGCCGTTTTAACAATTGCTCGCACCATCACGAGCCAGACTGTGCTGTAAAACAAGCAGTTAGCGAACATAAGCTCTCAGAAAAACGCTTGCGTATGTTTCAAACGCTCTATGACGAGCGGCAGCAAGCACTGCCCTACCAATAATTTAATGTAGGCGACTGATCACAATAAGGCCTTTGAATTACCCTTTATTTTAGTCTTCATCAGCATAGTGCACTTGCTACTATAGACCGATATTCTAAAAGAATAATGTTTATAGGAATATTGTGTCTGTCATTGAAACACGTCATGAAAAAGTCCCTGCAACGGCATTAAGCCTTGGGATGTTTGTCGCTGAACTTGATCGCCCTTGGTTGGGCACGCCATTTCTATTAGAAGGCGTTTTACTCGAAGAGCAAACCCAAATCGACACCATGGTCGATCTTTGCGAACATGTTTATGTAGATTTATCCATGAGTGTGGGTGAATTCAATCTTCCCTCCATCGAGATAGAAACACAACCACAGACACAACAGCCTCAATCGAAAAATACTGCAGCCAGGCCGCACCTACTGGGACGAACCGCCCAAAAAGCAGCAAAAGGTGAGTCGTTTTCATTTTTTGATGTGCTCAAAGACATTAAGCAGTATGAAGGTACAGAAAACAACAATACTGACGTGCAAGAAGCAACCAATGTTGCTTTTATCAAAAAGCAACACCAAGCGCAAGGAATAACCTACTTTGAAGAGCGTGAAAACACTGCTAAAACTGAACTGTCAGATAAAATCAAACAAGACATTACCGACATTATTTCGGGTATTGGCAAAAAGCAACCAAAATCTGCTGCTAATGTACATGACTCTGAGATTCTAGCCGACCATATTGCACGTAAAAAAGCGTCTAACAATAAGTCTGCCAATCCAGTCGAACAAGAGATGGTGAAGGCTTTCCCTGCGTTTACTGAAACACAAGTGGCGACGAAGGAAATGTTTGAATCCATCGCCAATAACCACGATATCGATATCCAGCACGTCGATGGAGCGCTTGATGGCATGGTCTCAAGTATTGAGCGCAATCCAGACGCACTGATGTGGTTGACCAAGCTTAAGCAGAGTAACAACGATGCGTATAACCATGCAATAAATGTTTCTGTAACGATGATGGCCTTAGGTAATTTTATGTATTTACCTAAAAAGCAAGTCAAAGACTTAGGGATGGCAGGCCTGTTGCAGGACATTGGGAAGGCTAGAATTGATGAAAAACTGCTATATAAAACCGAAAAAATTACTGCTGGGGATTATGAAATATTCAAAAGTCACCTGACACACTCTCTGGACATTTTGACTAGAACAGAAGGCATTCCCAAAAGCATTATGCAGACAGTCGCACAACACCATGAACGTATTGATGGTAGTGGCTACCCTAACCAGCTGAGTGGCAAACAGATCAGCCTGGTTGGTCAAATGGCAGGTCTGATTGACACTTATTGTGCACTGACTACAGATCGCGCCTACGCCAAAGGTGTATTTAGCCAGCAAGCGCTGGAAGAAATTCATAAGTTAAGAGATCAGAAGTTCAGTGGCGTACTGATTGATCAGCTTGTTCAATTTTTAGGCATGTATCCCGTCACGACGTTAGTGGAATTAAACACTGGCGAAGTTGGCGTTGTGATTGAGCAAAACAGTGTCAGACGCCTGTTACCAAGAGTACTGGTATTGTTGAATGCAGATAAAACGAAAAACCCACACCCAACAACACTCAACCTGATTAATAACCCTAAAACACCTAGTGGTGAAGAGTATGCCATTGCGCGTAGCTTGCCGCCTAACAGCTATAACTTGAGCCCATCAAGTTACTATGCATCGGAATAATTAATAGAGAATCAGATGGATCCTGTGAATCAACCCGTAGAGACTGAAGCAGTAGAGAGCACCATTGCAACGGAACAAAAACTATATTCAGACTTCAGTATCGACTTAAACCCCAGCATACTCATGCAAATGTTACAAAACGCTGGGCTAAAAATGGTTGAAATACAGGGGAAATTTGATGTTTCTGCACTCAATACACTGTCATTCGACGAGTCGGAAGACAGTATTCCAAGCTATTTTTTATCAGGCCTCAAAACGTGGCCCGAGCAACTAAACTGGGCGCAACTAAATGGTTTTTTGCATGAGCTGATGCAGCAATGGCTGGCGGATTATGTGAATCATCGCGAGCTCACTAGCGCACATGCCCTGATTCAACACATTGCAGTGATCAGCGACTCTGAACAAGCCTCTGAGCATAATACCTCGAAATTTCACGGATTTATGCACCAAATACTTTCAGCAGTCACCAATCAGTTCGAGCAGTATAAATTTGATTATTGGCAGCACTTTAACAGTGAAACTGGCTTGCCAAACCAAAAACTATTATCAAGGTTTTTGGATCAGCTTTTGTATCAAGAAACGCATCAACATGATCCAGTTCATCATGAATTATTAGTGGATGCCAGAAACAACCCATTGGGCATGATCGTGTTGAACTTAAACATTGATTTTGATGAGGCATTTAAACTCAATACCAATGCAATCACAGTCATTAAAGCAGCTGTTGACACGATTCAAAGTCACTTAAGCCAGTCATCGATTCTGTTTCAAATCAGTCCCTATGAGTTTGCAATTTTCGTTAAGAACCTGACATTTCCGAGTCAGATCAACCTTATTATCAGCCAGTTGATTTATGCATTTGAGTCAATTCTATCGCTCGAAAAAATCTCACTCATTTTAAAACCCTATATTGGTGGCGCCAGCACATTCAATCCTGAAACCAACGCGGCAACGCTTTATGAGCATGCGAGAATTGCATTGCAGCAGGCCATGCTGAATGATCAACAAACGCAAGTTTATGAGTCAGCCACAGGGTCTAAGTATGTCGATAATCAGCAATTAGAAGAAGCCATTATCGAGGCCTTGCAGAACAATGAATTGTCGACGTATCTGCAACCAATTGTCTCAATTGAAAATGATGTGTGTGAAACCGCAGAGGTGTTGTTGCGTTGGGTGACCAATGACTGGCCATATGTGCCACCCTACCGCATTGTCGAAACCGTGTATAAAAAAGGTTTTGGTAAAGTCTTTATCCGCTGGTTAATCAACAGTGCCTGTCAACGCAGCGCAGACTTGCTATTCATTCACAACCGCAAAGTCTTATTGACAGTCAATATCAGTGTTTCGGACCTGTTAGATCATGACTTACCTGAAATGATTCGCGGCGCCATTGAGCTATGGGAAATCCCAGCTGAGAATATTTACTTTGAAATTACTGAAAGTGACCTGCTGTCTGATGAAAGCAAAATTATTCCTGTGATTGATGACATTAAACAACTCGGCTGCGGGATTGCACTGGATGACTTTGGTACAGGCTACTCATCCATGTCTCGCCTGCGCGAAATGCCAGTAGACTATGTCAAGATTGATCAGATGTTTGTGCGTAATATTCTCAGTTCCAAAGAAGACCTTGAAATTGTCCATTCAGTCATTAAACTCGCCCATAGTTTAAACAAACAAGTGGTCTGCGAAGGGGTTGAAGACATTGAGACCGTTAATCTGCTTAAAGAGTTGAGGTGTGAAAAAATCCAAGGTTATTACTACTCTAAACCAATACCGTTTGAAGACTTTGTGAAGTGGATCATGGCTTTTGAACATAGCGTTAAATTCACCACTGAAATTGCGCAACCACCTAGAATTAAAATGGCACGCCCATCCAAGCCAGTTATTTTTTAAGCGGGTTCCATAGTGGCTTGCAACTCAGCGTATAATAGCAGGCGTATTTTTAACCAAGATCGCATATGCAAATCACCACACGCCTGGAGTTTGATGCAGGCCACCGCATTCCACACCACAAAAGCCAATGCAAAAATCTGCACGGGCACCGCTATGCAATTGAAATCACCTTGTCTGGTAGCATCATTCACGATAATGAAGCCTCAGAAGATGGCATGGTCATGGACTTTTCTGATGTGAAAGCTATCGCTAAGCGGGAATTAGTCGAAGTATGGGATCATGCTTTTTTGGTCTATCAACACGATAAAGAAGTGAGAGACTTTTTAGACTCGCTATCTGATCATAAGACAGTGATCTTTCCTACTGTACCCACAGCAGAAAACATGGCACTAGAAGCGTTTAAAATCCTCAATCGCCACTACAAAGATACTTATGGCAATCACCTTAAACTGGAAAAAGTCAGGCTCTACGAAACACCGAATAACTGGGCAGATGCATTTGCTGCAAAAGAATAAGGATTGCCGAACAGACATTAAAAAAGGCATACATCGTATGCCTTTTTTGTTTTAAGTAGCTTTATTTAAGCAACTTTGTCGTACTGTTTTTGTACCCAGTTACGGTATTCTCCACTGGTGACATTTTTCACCCAGTCTTGATTTTCCAGATACCAATTTACGGTTTTCTCAATTCCAGTTTCAAACGTCTCTGCTGGCTTCCAACCTAGCTCTTCATACAGCTTAGTCGCATCGATCGCATAACGGCGGTCATGACCTAAACGGTCAGTCACATAGGTAATTTGCTCTTCGTATAACTTACCATCATCACGCGGTTGTTTTTCATCTAACATTTTGCAAAGTGTTTTGACGATTTCAATATTTGGTTTTTCATTCCACCCACCAACGTTATAGACTTCACCCACTGTACCCGCCTCTAAGACACGGCGAATTGCTGAACAATGATCTTCAACATACAACCAGTCACGGACTTGCATACCGTCACCATAAATAGGCAACTCTTTACCAGCCAGTGCATTGTGAATCACGAGTGGAATCAACTTCTCTGGGAAGTGATGCGGACCATAGTTATTAGAACAATTTGTGGTTAACACAGGCATACCATAGGTATGGTGATAAGCACGTACTAAGTGATCAGATGCTGCTTTAGACGCAGAATAAGGGCTGTTAGGCTCATATTTGTTGGTCTCGCTAAACGCTGGATCTTCTTTCTCTAGAGAGCCGTATACTTCGTCAGTCGAGACATGTAAGAATCTAAACGCAGCCTTATCGTCTTCTGCTAAGGCATCCCAATAAGCACGTACAGACTCTAACAAATGGAAAGTACCAACCACATTCGTTTGAATGAAATCTTCAGGGCCGTGAATAGAGCGATCCACATGACTTTCAGCAGCAAAGTTCACCACCGCACAGGGTTGATGCTCTTCTAACAATTTTGTAATGAGTGCTGCATCACCGATATCACCCTGTACAAAAACATGGTCCTCGTTATCAGCAATTTCTTCTAGATTTTCCAGATTACCCGCATAAGTTAACTTATCCAGGTTGACGACTTTGCCTAGACCTTGTTTCACCCAGGTTAATACAAAGTTAGAGCCAATAAAACCAGCCCCACCTGTCACAATAATTGTTTGATTCATTTGTCGATACTCTCTATCTCATTAATTTAAGAATACTTTTTCCATACACTGCCACCTGACTTTTCTAATGCTTCCAGATAAGCCTCATGTGCTTGTAACTCGTCAGCACTGGCATTGTGTACAAACAATGGTGCTAATGCACCCTCCAATATACCACTATCACTTGCTTCGGCGACATCCAGCTCCATGGCTAATGACTCTTGGCCACGGGTCATCGCAATGTAGACTTCAGCCAATAACTCGGAGTCTAACAACGCACCATGCAAAGTACGGTGCGAGTTATCAATACCATAAACCCTACACAATGCGTCCAGATTATTACGTTGCCCTGGTCGCATGGCTTTCGCCATTTGCAAGGTATCCGTCACTTCAGACACGATTTCACCCACGTTTGGCAAGGACAATCTTGCAAACTCACTATTTAAAAAGCCTTCATCAAACGGTGCGTTATGCATGATCAACTCTGCATCAGCAATAAAATCGATTAGATCATTAGCAATATCGGCAAACAGAGGCTTATCTTGAAGAAACTCAATCGATAAGCCATGTACTTCCTGCGCACCAACATCAATCTCTCGCTCGGGATTAATGTATTGATGATAATGCCGGTTTGTAACGCGGCGGTTAACCACCTCTATACCAGCGACCTCAATAATCCGATGCCCTTGTTTATGCTCTAAACCAGTGGTCTCTGTATCTAAAAATACTTGTCGCATCTGTGATTATGCTCCTAGCTGTATCTGCTCAACTCCCTGATTAGCAAGGGAATCTGCCTTTTCATTACCAATATCACCAGCATGGCCTTTGACCCACTCCCACGCTAAAGTATGTTCACCCGTTAAAACATCAAGCTGCTGCCACAAATCTGCATTTTTCACTGCGGATTTACTCGCAGTTTTCCAGTTGCGTTTTTTCCAGCCAGCCAGCCACTCTGTCATGCCTTTTTGCACATACACTGAGTCTGTATAAATCGTCACGTCACAAGGCTGTTTCAACGCTTCCAATGCGCGAATCACTGCAGTCAGCTCCATGCGGTTATTGGTCGTATTCTCTTCGCCGCCAAAAATTTCTTTTTCATGACCATTGGTGGTTAACCAAGCACCCCATCCGCCGACTCCAGGGTTCCCTTTGCAAGCACCATCGGTGTAAATCACAACCTTTTTTAAGGTATCCATCTTTATTCTGACTTTCTTTCTATGGTTGAATGACTTGAGTGTTGCGTCTGCCGAGGCTCTTTCACTTTGGTCCTAGACGGTCTTGGAATCAAGCTTTCTGCAATCGGAAATACCTTCCATTTTGGCTTGAGTGGTGTCACGCCAGGCACGCGTTTTCTGGCAACCACAAAATACACCCCGCCTAACTGACGACAAAACAAACGTAACCAGGAAATACTGCATAAACGATCCATCCAGGCAAAGTGGTGATGCATTTTTTCACTACTGAATGGCGGAATATGGCAAACGCGCTCAACGACCATCACCTCAAATCCCAATAACGACAACCAATCTTTTAAGCGACCCAATCGGATTAAATTTGCCCGCCATGGATAAACCTCAGCTAGTCTATCCTGTTTACGGCACAGTTTAAACCAGAGTTTTTTGAGTCCAAACGCCAACCCCCATAAACTAACAGGATTAAAACCTGAAATAATCAAATGGCCTTCTGGCATCAACACACGCTCAGCTTCGCGCAGCGTCTGGTGTGGTCGTTCACTGAATTCTAGACGGTGAGGTAGCAATAATAAGTCGAGACTGACTGGTGCAAACGGTAAAAACTCATCATCGCAATAGAGTGCACAATCAGCATCCAGCATATCTGCCGCTGCAAAACGGTGTGTAATACGTGAGTTTTTAAGTAGATCACGCGGCAACCCCCCCATCTGCAAGGCATTAAAACCAAACAAATCAAAAACTGCTTGGTTATACAGCGCAGCCTCTTTAGTCTGGAGATACTGACCAGAAACTGAAGACAGCCATTCATTCTCTGCTGCTGCACGCGCTTTAAGGGTTTCGTTTAATTCATGTGTCATTGCAATTTACGTTGGGTTCTATTGACAGCGCTATGTTGAATCATCAATGATATAGCATGTCACAAACATTGCAGATTATACCCATACCAGCATTTAAGGATAACTATATTTGGCTGATTCATGATGGTCAAGCAGCCATTGTGGTCGACCCAGGTGATGCGGCACCTGTGATTAACACCTTGCAAAGACTTAATCTTAAATTGACCGCTTGCCTGGTCACACACCATCACCACGATCATATTGGCGGAATCGATACATTGCAACTTAACTACCCTGACATGCTAGTCTGGTCTTCACAACACCCGGCTTATGACTTTACCCACACTGTCATCAACGAGTCCAACTCGCTAAGACTACAGCTATCAGACACCTTACTGAACTTCAAAGTCCTTGACGTCCCAGGTCATACGCTAGAACACATTGCTTTTTATGAACCAACAAAACAATGGCTATTTTGTGGCGATACCTTGTTTGGTGCTGGTTGCGGCCGGTTGTTTGAAGGGTCGCCAACGCAGATGCTGACCGCACTCAAAAAGCTTGCTGCGTTACCAGAGAGTACACAAGTCTATTGCACGCACGAATACACTGAGCACAACCTGGCTTTTGCCTTAACACTGGAGCCAACACACACTGGTTTGCGCTCACGCATGGATCAAACACGAGCGCTACGCGCGCAACAGCAACCTTCATTACCCTCAACCATAGGCTTGGAAAAAGCCACAAACCCATTTTTACGCTGTGAGGAACCATCTTTAAAATCGGCTATC
>SPJK01027392.1_pt1 | contig 10285 bp, 5 predicted proteins | sample 3741771 | NCBI WGS metagenome assembly SPJK01 (sample SAMN10925997, study PRJNA522277) | cold seep metagenome | isolation source: Elba SIP-enriched marine methane seep metagenome, extraction at timepoint T2 | place: Italy: coast of Elba, Mediterranean Sea
AGCCTATTGTGCTTTCAAGGGCAAGCGACTACCGACTAGCCAGGAATGGGAAAAAGCTGCGCGGGGTTGGGACCAGCGCATCTATCCTTGGGGCAACCAGGAGCCTCAGCTGGGCTTTGAAGGTAACTTTGCCGATGAATCAGAGGCTGCTCTAAACCCCAAAGTAGTTCCGATTAAATACTACAATGACGGGGCGGCAGGTACGGCCAAAGTATCTGCCTTTATGCGTCGCAGAAGCCCTTTTGGCGTAGAGCAGATGGCCGGGAATGTATCGGAGTGGACCTCAGATAGTTGGCCCAAGGCTCCTGGGCAGCGAGTTATTCGTGGCGGGGCCTATAATTCTAGCGGTTTGCTGCCACGGATTACTATGCTGAGGGGCCACGCCGCAGATGGGCATGTAGAAAGTATTGGTTTTCGCTGTGCGAAGAGCCTGAAATAGTTCTCTAAACTATCTCTTTCTATCTATCCCGCGCGGTCTAGATAGTACTTCCTGAACATGCTCCTTATCGAGTGGGTCTTTGTCATCGATATAGTTGAGCAGGTCTTCAATCCCGTCATTACCCCAAAAAAGCTCTTCTCCCGCAATCATGGTGGGCACGCCAAAGGCTCCTGCTTGTAGTCCTTCGGCAAAGTTCTGCTTCAGTTCTTCCTTCGCTTCGTTTTGGGCAGCTTTTTCCATGAGCTTTTTGGCGTTCAACCCGGCCTTATCGAGGGCTGCAGATAGTTCCTCGGGACTAGCGCCTTCAATGCCCTCGGCCCAGATGGCTTCGAAGATACAGTTGATTACCAGGGCTTGCTGAGCACCAGCGACCGCCTTGGTGGCTAGGCGTAGGGCGAGCAGCGGGTTGAAGGGATGACTTTTGGGCCAGTTCATCTGCATCTTTCGCTTGGCGGCATAGCGATTGACAGTCTTGAAGGTATAGATGCGCTTTTCGGGGATTTCGGCAGGGCCCAGGTGTCCGTGATAGCTGAGCAAGGCGCCAAAAAGAATGGGTTTGGGGTCGATGCTCAGGCGGCCTTCACGTTCCAGCTGAGCCAGATTTCGCCAAGCAAAGTAGGCAAAGGGAGAGATGAAGTCGAAGTAGAGATCTACGGGGGCGGCCATAGACAAACTATGCCGAAAAACTGAACGAGTGACTAGTTTGAGATAGTTCTTTCCCGTCTAGGGGGTCACTTTTGCCTTCTTGGGCTTGGAGGGGCGGGGCATGCCGAGGTTGGTATCCACGAAGGCTGGCACCCACCGCTCGGAAAAAGCGCCGTCTTTGGTTTCGGCGCGCACCTTAATGAATCCCGCTTTCACCTGGCGAGCGACGGGGCTGTCGCCGATACCGTCGCTATCAATCAAAATGGCGGCCAGCTCGGGGCGGCTGACTTTGAGCTCGACCTTCTTATGCTTTCTTCGGGAGACGAATCGATGCTGCTTTTGTCCGCCATAGGTGACGCAGCGAACCAACCAGGCGCCGTGGCCTTCGACGGAGCGCATCACCACTGCGCCGGGGATTTGATAGTTGTTCTTGGTGGGTTTGACTTCTGGGTAGCCCACTGCTGCCAAAGCCTTGCCAGGAGCGATGACCTCCACAGGGCACTTTCGTACGCCAGCGGTGTCGGCCAGATTCACGGTCAAACGGCCGCGGCTGGGGAGAATTAAGCGGACGGGCTCGTAGCCAGGAGCGGTCACCAAAACAGCGACTTGGCCCTTTTTGGGCACCAAAAGCCGAAGCGGTGACTTGCCTAGAATACGGCCGTCTTGCTCTCCGACAACTACTGCACTGCTAGGCACGACTTCGAGCACCACATCGTTCCAAGCGGTGATCAGCTGCGATTCAGTACCCACCACCTCGGAGCTGGAAATCGCACTCAAAGAGGTGGTTTTCTTCGGTTTAAGCAGTTGCACCACGGCCCCTGCGGCAACCGCTAGCAAGATCAACATCACGATAGTGAGCCGCATGCGTTTGGGCTTGAGGCTCTCCAAAACCTCCTGCTTTACACCTTCGATGCTCGAGGCATTGGAGTGGGCCGCGGGAAGCTGCTGAGCCGCAGCAACGCCTGGATGTGAGGCTGCTTGAGGCGCTGGCTGGTGGGGAACCACCGGCGGCGGAGGAGCGAGCTGTTGTTGAGGAACCACCGCTGGCGGTGCTTGTTCCTGCACTTGGGGTTGAAGCGGGGCAGCGCCGATGGGCGGCAAAGGAGAAGCCACGGTGCCGCCGGGACCAAAAGCCTTCACGGGAAGGTTCCCGGGGTTGGCCACCGGTTGGTTTTGTAACTCCGAGGGCACGCGATGGGCACCACCGGCTTCGTTGGTGACTTGCGCGTTCTGAACTTGGTCCCGAGTGGGCAGATTTACTCCGCCTACGACCTTTCCATCTGCACCGATGAGGGCCATGCGGTCGTCCTGGGGCAAGCGCACGCCGACGACCGTGCCTTTGGGGCCTCGTGGAGAGAGATCTTCGGAGCTGGGTGCTGGCAAAGCGGCTTCGGTGGGCGGATCTGGCTGCATCCCGGCGGCCTTGGCGACTTCATCCCGGGTCACCCAGAGGGTGGGGGATTCGTCGGAGCCTTTGGAGCGCAAAGAAGAAGCGGAGCCGTCCATGGTGGGCTGCTCCGAGGCAGCGCGGGATTGCTTGCGTAAGGCGCTTACCGGCACATCAGCCAGGGTTCGCTCTTCGGAGCCTTCGGTGTGCTCGGGAGGCAAGGAAGCTTCGCCCGAGGAAACCCTATTATCTATCACTGTGGCTGCCGAAGCATTCATGGTGGCCAGTTGCCTGTCGCGCTCTTCGCGCAGCTGATGCTGGTCTCCAGCCAAGGTGCCCTGCAAGCTTTCCAGCTCTACCAAAGCTTCGTTGGCAGAGCCGATTCGGCGCATGGGGTCGGGGTCAGTGAGGCGGTCGATATAGCTGATCCAACCGGCGGGCTTGCCCACCGCTCGGGAGCCGAGGATGCGAATGGCTTCGCCGACCCGCCAGAGGTCTCCGGCTCGCCTGGGCTCCTGAACGCCCTGTTCCTCAGGGGCCAAACGGGTCTTCTGCACCGGTTCGGCTAGCCATTGAGAGGGCAAAAAGACCGGGATACCAAGGAGCTTTCCTCCGCCGGCAGGTCGGAGGGCGACGAATTCTGGAGCGAGCAAAGGCTCCAGGCGGCCGCGTTTATGGCGGTCGATGACCCGCTCTAAAAGCCCAGTGGAAGCGGCGATGAGCTGGTCGGCATTGCGGATGATGTCGCCGGCTCGGCCTACTTTGTCGGCTTCGGGGACCCAGGGCAGGGCCCAGTAGATCACCGCGGTGCCATCATTACGCTCATCGACGCCATGTCCGAGGACTTCGACCTCGGGATCTTGAGTCATATGTTCGGTGGCGGCGGTAATTGAGCGTAAAAAATCGGCTCTAGAGCCCTCTTGTTCTGGCGAACCAGCGGCTCTACAGCGGCTCAATTGCAGCAATACTTTCTTTTGCGAAGCGTCCCGGCCGGCGGCGAGCCAGACACCAGGGCCTCGACTAAGAATATTACTGACTTGGTAGGGACCAACCTGGCCCTCGGTGAAATCTTCCGGCGGATTGGCGGCCTTGCCGGGTTGCCCAGGCTGCACGGGAGTACTAGGCCACGATTAAAGACTTTGGGTCTAGCGGCTCAGGTCAAAAAACGCCTGTCTGCCAGGGCTTTCGTGGCTCAATGACCGCTTCTTCCTGATGCCAGGGCTTTGGCGAGGGCTTCCAGCTCGCGATTACGCTCCAAATCCTCCACCCAACTCACGGGGAGCTTGCCCGCACCGCAGCGGGCGCCCACCAATGCCCCAACCAAAGTGGCAATGCTGTCGCTGTCGCCAGGAGTGAAAGCTGCCTCTAAAAGAGCCGCCTCGGGATCTTCTGGATGCCGGGCAAAGACATAAAGTGCCGCGGATATGGCTTCGTGGGCGGCCCAGCCTCGCAAACGCTCAAGAGTCACCTCGGGACCGATGCCGCTTTGGGCCTCATGAAAGGCTCGCACCATCATGCCCGCGGTGCGCACGCTGTAGCGGCAGGCGGCGGCGACCATCTCGGAGATAACGTACTCTGGGGCTTGGCCGAGCAGGATGCGTCCGATGCCTACCGACATGGCAGAGCAGGCAGCCAGGGCGATGGGATCTCGGTGGGTGAGCTTGGATTGGGCCACCGACCAGTGTTCGGCTTGGCCAAGGTCATCGGGAAAGAGCAGACCGAGGGGATAGGCCCGCATGACTGAGCCGCAGCCGCCCGCTTTGGGGCTGCCCGATTGCTGCCAAGGGGCGCCAGCTTCCAAAGCGGCGCAGGCCTCGAGGCAAGCTTTGCCCGGGGCACGGTGGCCGCCTTGAGGATTGCGGCTCCATGCGACCAAGCGCTCTCCCAGACGGACCATGCTTTGGTCCAAGCTAAAGGACTTTTGGCGTCGCTCCAAAAGCGTGCGCAAAACAGCCTCCGCAAGCTGAGTATCATCGGTATAGGGGGCAAAGCGTCGCCCGTTGCGCTCCCAATAAAGCTCGTAGCCCTCAAGCCCTTGCGGACCAAAGCGCTCCTTGAGTTCGGGATAACTTTCCACAAACTCTAGCGGGTGTCCCAAAGCATCCCCGATGGCCGCACCTAAAACTGCACCCACATAGGAGGACTCTTTGGGAGTTAATCCGTGGAACCTATCAGAACTGTCTGAACTGCCTTCTGAAACTATCCCGGAGAGTTCGTAGACCGAAAGCGAAGCCTCTTCGACCGAGACTTCCTCACTGAGTTCGATCACCTCTTCCTCTGCAATAGTTTCGGGCTCTGTTTCATCTTCTTCGGCTTGAGATTCGATCATCAAATCATCGATAGGTGGAGCCGGAAATTCTCCCGAAGGAGCGCCTTGAATGCGCACGGCGATTTGGTCCTCAAAAGCTAAAACGAACTCCCTTTGGGGTTTGGTGAGGGGATCAAAACCGAGAGACTTATTGAGGATTTCCAGGCTTTGTTGAGCGCTATATCCCCATTGAATCAAGCAGCAGCCTGCGATGGTGCCGGCTCGGCCTTGGCCGAGGCTGGAATGAATCACCACTGTGTCGCCTTGGCGGGCCACCTGATTGATGCGCTCCACGATGGGGTGCACCGCCTTGGGGTCTTCAGGGGCCTCGGTAGGAGAAATGGGAAATTCAAGGAACTCCAGGTCCCGATTGCGGGATTCTTGGGCGAAATCGGGAATCTTGAGCTTCTTTTGCTCCGCTGGGTTGAGCAGGCAGACCAGCAAGCGGGCCCCATAGTGCTCGGCGAGGCGGTCGAGGTCCTCGTCTAGGCTACGGGCCCACCAAAATCCCGGCTGCGCAGGGGCGGTTTTGCCAGGAACCTCGGCCAAGCCGACTCGGCCGGCAATGGAGAGGGGCAAGAAGCTGACCTGCAAGGGGTGGCTATCAGAAGTGCGAATTTCCATCTGCATGAGTGAAAGCAGGGCCCAGCATACGAGGCCCCGGACCGGCACCCAAATTGAGAACGACAACAAAGAATGTCACTTGATCCTCTGCGCGTATTCAGCGTGTATGAAAACCATGGCGAAGGTCAGACAAGGTCCTACCTTCTTGAATGCATCGTCATTGAAGAAGGCAGGGGAGATGGAGATCTCGCAGCCGCGAAAGGCGGCCACTCAACTTGAGATCCCCCTTGGTCCTCAGCAGGCTCATGCCTTTCGGGCTACTGGACCGAGTAAGGCCGTGCGCCAAAACCTACTCGATGCTCATCGCAGCCTGCTGCAAACCAACCCCGCCGGCTTTCAAGAAAAACTAGCCGCCTTGGCCGAAAGCCCTTTCCGCTTTTTTCGCGGTACTTCCAGCCTCTTTTACGCCCACCTGCCCCAGTCTTTGCGTGACGGTGCTCGAGTTCTGCTCAACGGGGATGTGCATCCCGAGAATTTCGGGGTGCTCAAAGCCAATGACGGTGAACTCATCTTTGGTCTCAACGATTTTGATGAGGCGACGCACGGCCCCTTCAAAATGGACGTGGCCCGCGGAGCCACTGGTTTTGCCCTTGCTGCTCGGCATCGTGGCCTAGATGAAGACCAGCAGCGAGAGGTCGCTAAAGTATTCGTAGATGCTTATTTGGACCAACTAGAGGACTTTTCGGACAATAAAGGCGAAAACAAGGCTCGTTTTGACCAAAAAAATAGTCCTAGGCTTATCGAGGAACTATTGGAAAAGGCCGAAAGCAAGAGCCGTAAAAAATTTCTCAAGAAGCGCGCCGAGGATGGCAAGTTTCTGGCCACCGATGAGATTCATCCCTGGCCACGCATCCCTAAGGACTTTAAAAAAGCCTTCGCCAAGTATGTGCGCAACTTAGATCTCGACCCCAAGAAGATGCAGATCAAGGATGTGGCTCGCAAAACGGGCAGCGGCACCGCATCTATCGGACTCGACCGCTTCTATGTGCTCTGTGAAGGCAAGTCTGACAAAGACAAAGACGATTTGATCATGGAGCTTAAGGTCGCCCATCCTTCAGTGCTCAAAGGTCTTCTTCCCACCCAAAACGGGGTTGAATTCCGTTCGGAAGCCGAGCGTATCAAAGCTGCCCGTAGGGTTCACAACCCCGGGGATAGTAAATATCACGGCAGTCTACGCTTTGAGGGGCGGGATTTTATAGTTCGAGAACGTGGACCCTATAAATCCTCCATCGAATGGGCCGAAGTCGACCAAAAAGACTTCATCAAGTATGCCAAGGTTTGCGGCCAAGTCTTAGCTCAAGCCCACGCTCGGCTAGAGACCAAAAACCACACCGAAAAAGCTATCTTGGATGGGGTGGCTAAGAAAAAAGACTTCAAAGCTGAGGTCGCGGACTTTGCGGTTCAGCAAGTTGCGCAAACCTATGAAGATTACCAAGTCTTTCAAGAATTAATGCGCAACCAAGATTTCGGCGCCTAAACCATCCAAAACTATCTATCCAAAGAGATCGAGCTGTTCCGCAGGCCGAGTTTCTGGCTCTGCTTTTGGCTTGCTTTGGGCTTGAGCCAAGGCCTCCACCAAAGGGGAAACTTGGGGCAGGCTGCTCTCAAATGCCTGCTTAAACTCATGAGGGCCTCGGCCGGCCGAAAGCTGTACTAGTAATTGACTACAAAGTAGCACTCTTAAGTCAGCTCGAGATAGTTTTCGGCCCGAGGCTCTCAGGCGCTGGGTCTTGAGGGCCGCCTTGCCACTGGCAATAGCTAGCGCCTTACTTGCTGCCAAGCGATTGCGGTCGTCGACCTGGGCCTTGCGACAGACTAAGAGGATGTCGATATCGATGGGTTCCTTAGTTTGGCTCTTGGGTGTAGCCAGACTAAGTTCCGCTTTGACCGGATGGGCCTCCACAAAACGAAATCCTGCTTCAATCACCGCTGAGGCTACGGCAGACCAGCCATCATTGCGACTGTGGTGATAAGAAAAGACCATCAAACCATCGTCTTTGAGCACCCGATGGCAATCCATAAATACTTCGCTCAGTTTGCCCTCAAAAGCGGAGGAATCTATGTCTTGGACTTCGCCTTCATTCCGGGTGCTCTGAGCGGCTGCGCCGGAATAGACTTCCCGCCAAGCCTCAAAAAAGTCTGCCAGCTCGGAATAATGGACGTTGTCGAAAAATGGTGGGTCAGTGACCACTAGATCTACACTTTGGTCGGGAAGACCGGAGTCTTTAGCATCTTTAGCCCAAAGGATAGTTTCTGGATAGTTTAAGCCTGCTTGCGGGAGTTCCTCCAGCAAGGGAGCGGCAATAGAATCGCTGAGACCATAGACCTTTTGTCCCTTTTTACTGCCCGCATCGGGCAGAGATAGTTCAAAAGGCTGCTCCTTGTAAGCCAAGGCATTGAGCAAACGGCGCTTAAAGAGGGTTGAGAATGCTCCAGAACTCTTGGGGGTGCCCCAAAGGTTAGCTTCGATGGGGCAACGCTCTGGTTTGAGAATATGATGCGAAAACATATGCCGCACCGCCCCAGTACCTTCGCCTTTATAGCTGGCAAACATATTGTTGAATTCCAGCACTGAGGAGAAGAGTAGGGCCAAGGCGCGACTTTCGGCGGAGTCGGGCAGAGCTTTGATTTTCTCGCCGAGTTCGATCAAACCTAATAGTTGACGAGCATTAAAGAGTTGGTGCCAATAGCGAAAACCGTGGGCCAAGATCTGCCGGGTATTGAAGCCATATTCTATGGGCAGATTAGGGACCGAAGCGCGTTTGTCTTCTAAAGCTTCTTTGCAGGCAGCATAGTTTTCGAGGTCTTCTTCGCTGACAGGAAGATAGCTCTTGTGTCCTTCACCATCTAAGACCAACTTTCCATACAAACTATATTGGGGCGCCGCATCCAGACCCCTTGCGGTCTCGGCAATGGGAAAGTGCTCCTCGCAGCTGGGGCAGTCGGCGTGGGTTCGTTTAACCGGGCCCTCGTGGATAGGAAATTCCAACTTACAGGCAGGGCACTGGTCTACTTCATTTTGATAGTTGCTAGGAAAAACGTAGCGGCAACCAGGGCAACACACCTGTACCGTGGGGTGCTTTTTGACATAGGCGTGCTTGGCGATCACCCGGGTGGAAAAGAGGTCTACTGGCGTTTGGCAGCTAGGGCAGGGAAGTTGTCGTACCCAAAACCAATATAAAGCCTCAGCGGGGCGTCCGGCGGCATCTTTAGTTTGGTGATACTTCCTCAGCTGCTTTGATAGTTGCTGTTCGAGCTGCTCAAAAAGCTGGATAGTTTTTTCTTTATCCGTCTTTCCTAAAGCTATCTTTACCGCACGCACCGCCACAGGATTGATATCTACGCCAATAGTTGCTGCGCCGAGCTTATGAGCTTCGCCGGGGATAGTTCCGCTGCCCATAAAGGGATCGTAGACAACTAAGTTGGGGTCGAGTCGAACCGGTTGTAGATAGAGTTGGTCCACCGCTGAATTAGCCGGGGCCGCAGCGCCAATGATCGTGGCTCTGAAGATCGAGCCAAGTCTCTGGGCCCACCATTTATGCAGGTGATAGATGGGACGATAGATCTCCTTGCGGTAACTCTCTAGCTCGGCGACCTGGCTTAGTTTTTCAAAAGGAAAGCTTTCGCTTTCGATAGCCCGCTTGGGCAAGCGTTCGTAGACGCTTTTACGCTGAGGCGCACTGAGGCGAATGGGTGTCTCTTGAGGACTTGGGGAGGGTTTTGAGGGTGCCAGGGCCTACTCCGCGAAGGACCTTACTTAGCAAGGGCCCGGCTTTTTCAAAAGCTTTGCGGGCCCCAGCACTACGGAAACGCGCGGGATTCTCCGGGCTAGGCCTCGGCGGCGTTTTGCGCCTGAACGGGTGCGGGACGGCCACAGCGCAGCTGGCAGAAGTGCTGCAGCAGCTCGGAAACCTGAGGCATACGACGAATCTCTTCCAGGCTGGGCCCGGCTTTACGGCGCCAGTTGGGGCGCTCGTGATGGGTTCCGGGCACATTTTGGGGCTGTCGTTCCAGCCAGAGGTCTTCCAGGTTGAGCAAAACCAAACGAGCGGGGCTGTAGGCCAGATGAGTCAGGCCGGCGCGCAGCACCTTTTCGGTGTTGGGCTCGCCGTGCATATATCCCCGGTCGTAGAAATAGCCTTGTACAGCCTCACGAAGGTGGTGCCGTGAGCCGCGCTCGTAGTTGGCGTGCTCTTCGCTGTAATGACCCAGCGCTTGGCGATCGTCGATGTCCTGGTTCTGCCAAAAGCCGCCAAAAGAAGGGGTATCGTGGGTATTGATACTAGCGACGGCATTCTCGGGCACGTCCAAGACTGCATGGTGGCGGTCGTGGCGCAGCTCGAACTGCATCACATACATTCGCTGGACCCAATGTCGGTCCATGGCTTGGCGCACTTCAACCGGCACAGTGCCTAAGTCCTCGCCCACCAACATCACCTGGTTACGATGAGACTCAAGGATAAGTATCGCCCACAGCTCTTCAGCCCGGTATTTGACATAGATGCCATGTTTGGCGCCGGCGTCCCACGGCACACAATAGATGCGATGCAAACCCATCACGTGGTCGATGCGCAGCACTCCAGCGTGTTGAGCCTGGTGCTGAATGCACTCAATGAAATATTTATAACCCTCTGCTCGCATAGCTTCAGGGTTGAGCGGACGAAAGCCCCAGTCTTGTCCCTCGGTGGCCAAAGCGTCGGGGGGAGCTCCGGCGCTAAGGCCATCGAGGAATACTGCAGTTTCTTTAAAAGCGTCGTAGCCGTCCGGATGCACGCCCAAGGGCAAGTCGAGGTACAGACCGCCGCCTTGAGCTTTGGCTAGCTTTCCAAACTCTCCGAGCTGAGTTTGCATGCGAAACTGGCAATAGGCGTGATAGCGAAAG
>SPJK01002313.1_pt1 | contig 10282 bp, 6 predicted proteins | sample 3741771 | NCBI WGS metagenome assembly SPJK01 (sample SAMN10925997, study PRJNA522277) | cold seep metagenome | isolation source: Elba SIP-enriched marine methane seep metagenome, extraction at timepoint T2 | place: Italy: coast of Elba, Mediterranean Sea
CAGTCCAGAATATATACTTTTGAATCGTACTCAAAAACGACATCGATGAAGCCCTTTATGTATCCCGGAGGATGGTCAGCTGGCTGCAGTAGTTGCTCACTTTCATCGTGGGGAATTGGGTAGAGGAACTCCATCTCCCTGATGATCTTATCCGCAGAGACTAATCCGCGGGGCATTTTGAGCTTGTTCAGGTGAATAGGCCTCGTACAAGCGGTGTATACCATCTCCACACTATGCAATAGGTGCTCAGGGGCTCTACCGTAGCGCTTTAGTCCGGCCTCAAAGCGACTTTTAACCTCAACAGTTGCACCCCAGAAAGACCAGCTGGGACAGTTGCTTAGATGCTCCAAGTCCACCAGCTCCAGCATCTCGTGCAAGAAGCGTCCAGACGCCGACCCTCCGGGGAGTTGAGTTTGAGTGCCAGGTATGAGTGCACCGAACTTCTCTTCTAGCTTATCATCCGCTCCACTAGGGTCACTCAGGCCTTGCTCTAGGGCGCTGACATAGCCTCCCAACTGCGCCTTGAGCTTCGAATAGGAACTGACCTCATGACCTTTACGTTCGATTCTCAGCTGGGAGAGTTTTTTACGTTCTTTGGGGGGGCGGCGGACCGGCTTGGGCGGCTGCCAGTCTGCCACGGAGATATCGTTTTTGGGCTCTTCCGTTTTTTTGACGATACTTGTAGTTTCCGGCAGTTCCTCCACCAAGAAACTATCTGGCTGCTGCTCTTGAATAATAGCCAGCAACTGCCGGTTGAGTTGTGCATAGGCACCCGTCAGGCCCATGCTACTATTTTGAGCGTCGCTCAATTCTATCAAAGGCAGATAGATGCGGTCTTTAGCACGAGTCAGAGCAACATAAAGTAGACGCTGGTCTTCTTCTAGAGCCTGTTGAATAGCTTGAGGAGGGCGCTGTCGGCCTACATAAAGTTTGCGACGATCGTTCTCATGATAGATATGTGCCCGCCCAAAAACCTCATCCCAGCCGCCATAGATGAACACAATACTTGCCTCAAGCCCTTTGGCCTTGTGCATAGTCATCACCTGCACGGCGCTAGCCTGAGTGTCTAAGCGTTGAACATTGGGATCTTGGCCCTGTGGTAATTTGCGGCCTTCAATAAAGGCGGTGAGTTGATGAATGAGTTCGGAGAGAGTGCTGCCTTTACGAATCGCCTCTTGATGGAGGACCTCAAAGATATGTAGGTAGTTAGTTAAGGAACGTTCGCTGGCACTGAGGAATAGTTCTCGCTCAATAATTCCAGAGTCTTCAATAATCTTGGTGAAGAGTCGGTCATAGTTGCGACCATCAGCTAGGTTCTTCCAATAAAACAGGGTCTGCAGAAGCCGATGTCCACCAGGAAGCTCGGCACAAGCCACTAATTTGTCTAGAGGAACGGCAAAGAAGGGCGTTTGCCAAGCTCTGATACGTAGGGCTCGTTTGTGAGGGTCGGAGATAGCTGCCAGCAGTGAACGGATATCCAGCGCTTCTTGGCTTTGAAAAAGGCCCTCTTGCTTGTAAAGCGTATGTCCTAGATTGGCTTCTCGAAAAACGTCAGATAATTCTAGGCCCTCTTTCCCCGAGCGGGTGAGAACAAAGATGTCTTCGGCCCGCAAAGAACGGTGTCCGGTCTTGGTAGATACTTGCACTGAACTATCTAGGAGTGTCTTGATCTCCCTGGCGATGCTCTGAGCTAGGCGCCGGCGCAATCCGTTGCTCCGACTGCCTTCTTCAGGGCTGAGGCGCCAACAACATACTGCCGCAAGCTCATGCTGGTCTAGGAGCAGCCCTTCAGGCACCTGCCTCGCAGCGGTGACCGGATAGTTATAGCTAATTGAACCATCGAAGAAAGGAGGTTGCCTTTGTTGATCGAGAATATGGTTGATCCCATGAACTATTCCTGGACTTGAGCGATAGTTCTCAGTGAGCGGAACAAACTCGCCTCCAGCCTTGATGACCTGTTCTTTGGCGGAAAGATAAGTCTGTAAATCCGCACCGCGAAAAGCGTAAATGGCTTGCTTAGGATCGCCGATCACCAATAGTTGGTGACCTTGGTTGCTATCGAGGAATAGTCTTTTGAATAGTTCCCATTGAGTCTCGTCGGTATCTTGGAACTCATCAATTAGGGCAACCCGATAGCGTTTACGAAGCTCGGCGACCAGCTCTGGTCCTCCCGGGCCAAAAAGGCTCTCCTTGAGCAGCACCAGCATATCGGAAAAGTCGAACTGGCCCCGGCGCGCCTTCTCCTCTTTGAGATGGCGCATCACGGGAGGAAGAAAGTGTTGTGCTACGCAAGATTCGAAAGCCACCAGATAGTTGGCAAGACTTTGTAGGTGGTGCTGAAGGCGAAAGAGCAACCCCTGTCTAGTAACCAGGGGCCCGAGACCTTCGAGCAATGGCCCCACTAAGCCTTGATAGCTTTCCTCTTCCTCCAAGGCGATGAGACACTGAGGAAGGTTGTGTTGACGATGATAGTTCTCCAAAGCTCTTTTGAGAACTGCGATTCGCTGCAGAAAGCCCCGTTGTTCCTGGGGCTTCATTCCCGCCCGTCTGAGGGCTGGGCGTAGACTTTGGGGGCTCAGCTCCAGCCGAGAAAGCTCCCTTAAAGTATCTGAGAGGGATTGTTCATCAAACTCTGGATCAAAGTCCCCGCCTTTTTGTGAGCATTAATAAAGAAGGTCCGCCAAACGATCGGGATGGTCGTACTCAAGCCATGACTCTAGATAGTATTTATAGTCCTCACTCTTGGCTAAGAGGGTTCTTAATACTTCCACAAAGCTGCGGTCAAAAGCCGCGCGGCCATCGACTAACTCCTGTTTGAAGAGCCGGTTATGACTAAAGGCGTTTTCAGTGAGTATCTTTTGGCAGAAGGAGTGGATGGTACTAATGTTTGCTCGATCAAACTTATGTAGGGCCTCCGCCAGACGCTGAATCTCCACCTGGCCAATCTTCCAAGCGGACTGCTCTGAAGTCTCCTCGGTGTCGCTCTGCAAACCCTGTAATAGTTTGGCGCGAATCCTCTGACGCAGCTCGCTGGCGGCCTTTTCGGTAAAGGTCACCACCAGCATTTCTTCGATGTCTGCCTGTCCAGTGACGATCTTATCGAACACCAAGTGTTCAAGGGTGAAGGTCTTCCCAGTGCCTGCCGAAGCCTCTATCACCGCATGTTTGCCAGAAGTAATTCGGTTTAATACTTCGGGCTTTTTCATCCAGCGTGCGCTCAACCTATACCCCGTTCTTTTCGTCGGTTGAGATAGTCTCCATAGCGGAGTTCTAATAGCTCAAGCGCATCTTCTAGCTCAGGTTTAACTGAGGGATTGAGCGCTAGTGGGCCTGGCTTTTGTTGTGATCTGTCGAGGATTTCTTCAAGTCTTTTACGGCTCTTACCTTTGTTTTTGGCGTTGTAGAGGGCCATTGCCACCGGAAAAGGGAAAAAGCAATGCTGCTTGGTAGCGACCAGCTGATGAGACAAGCGAGCGAGTACTTCTAGGGCTGTTGCCTTGTCGATGGGGTCGAAGCTTACTTTGTGTAGTCGGGGGGCCGAGAAGCTGAGGTAGCCCAAGTATTTCTGGGGTGGTGTCTCTCCCAAAGCCGTTCTCACTAGGTGGTCTAGGTAAGATCTAAGTTCGTAGGCTTGCAGCCGGTAGCCTTCCGGTTCTGGACGAGCCAGAAAACTAAATGAGGCTGGCGGATAGCTCTCTGGCAAGAGCGCTTCGGTGGTGCCCTTGATTTCAAGCTTAAATTCGGCGGGTGCAGCTAGTTTCAGCGTTAGAGGTGAGTATCTAAGCTCCTCGCTATGAAGCTCCTGGCCTAAGCCAAGGCGAACCACCCGCAACTTACTTATCTGGCCCTGAAGAGCCTCCTGCAGGTGTTTGTGCCAAGACTCCAGCGCTCTCAGATGCTTCTTTTGGTCGGCACTGCCGAAAACACCGGTGGGTAAGACACCCCGAAGCTCCCAGTGGTCAGCAAGATATTGATAGTTGCCCTCCAGGTCGGTCCATTGCGGGTTGGGGGAACTATCTAGCCACTCCAAAAAGAGAGTACGCAGCCAAGGGTTGGTGTGGAGTTGGCTAGAGCTAAAGAGCTCGCTCTCCCGCTCGAAGGGGTTTTGCTCCAGATCATTATCTGCCAGCCCCAAGATATGGCTGGCCCAACCCCTGAGCGGGTCCTCAAGGAACCTCCTTAAAGAACTAATGCTGAGCCTACCATGGCTGGGGATGTCGTCCTCAGCGGAAGGCGGTCCCGATAGTTTCAGCTGAACGGAAAGTTCCTTCCAACTGTCTTGATGAAGTTCCTCTTCAAGTTGTCTGATTTTCGGGAAATTAGCCGATTCGGGGAGGAAGTTGTCTAAGTCTTCACGGAGGTTGAGGGAATGCGCTTCGCTAAGCACCGCATCTGAAGTCACTGATTGGCGTCGGCGACCAAGTCCTTGGTAGCGGCGTAGAGAAACCCGATGGGTAATATGGCGCAGGGACTCAAGATAGTTCTTTTCTAAGATCGAGCCGAGCTCGCTAAGTACTGGTGAGGAAGGAATTATGTCTCCGCTGTGAGGAGCACGACTCACATAAGATAGGCGAAGACGCTCCTTGGTACACAACACACGGAGCAGGAACCAATACTGGTCTCGCTCTCTTAGGGAGATGTCTCCTCGGGCACGCTGCTTGAGCCTTAGGTCGAGGTTACTTGCCGTTTCGGAGGCCGGAAACTGATATTCTCCTAGGCCGGGCATGAAGACCACTTTATAGGGCAAGGAATAGAGTTGGCTCAAGGGAGCAACGACAACCCCATCGGCCAGGGCTGCCCCGCGATTCGCCCGAAGATAGTTGAGCTGTTCTTTGAGTAGCTCCGAAGCCACTCGAAAGGATACTTTCTCTTCAGGGTGGCCCCAGTCGGCCATTTTTTGAATCGCTGCCAGACAGCGAAACAGATCTCGCTCATCTTGTCCTTCTGGAAGACCCAAATAACTCTCAACAAGTATCCGGAGATACTCAGACCAGTCCTTGAGAGAGAGCTTACTATATCTAAGGTAGCGGGCGTCGCTGATCAGCGAGCGGCAAAGAGCAATCAGCTGAGCGGCGTCGGATAGCTTGTCGCTAGATAGTTCCAAGGGAAGGTAACCTTGGCCCTTCCAGCGATAAGCCTCACCTTCGGTTTCAGAGCCTTCGCTCATGAAACTGCCTAGCATTAGGCGTCTGAGCCCTTGATCCCAGTTATAGAGGTCCTTTTCGATATAGGTAGAAAGATGGTCTTCGTGGTGCGCTCCGTGCACAATGGCTAGTTGTTCACACCAGCGAACCCATTGGTCAGCGTCTACTTCAGGCAGCTTAGCCTGGACTGCAGGGTGAGTGAGCAACCGCAATAGGTCTTGGCGGCTAAAGTTAGAATAGGGCAGGGCCAGCAGGAGAAAAAGGGCCTCAAAGATGGAACTAGAGGTTGCTAGGGGAACATCTAATACATGGTGAGGAATGAGATTAAACTCTCGAAAGACCGCACCAATTTGGGTTCGATAACTATCTGCTTCGGGTGTGGCTAAAACTATCGCGATATCGCTGAAGCAAAGAGGCTTTTGCCCTTCCTGAGGGTTAAGGCTAATCAGATGCCAGATCTCTTCTGCTATGGCTTCTATCTCGCGGCGAATGCCGGGAGCTTCCAAGATAGTTATACTTTGGTCCCCTTGGGGCAATCGCTCCGGCTCCTGTTGCTCTGGGGCCCGAGTGAGAATGTCATATTGAAAGCGAGAGAGGGCAGTCTGGCCCCGTTCGTCGGGAATTTCGAAAGTACTCTCGAAGTCCCAATCGGTAATTTCGTTGAGGCTACGGATACTTTCTCGCCCCGGTCTGCCCCATAGGCGCAAGGCTGGGGGATCTAGCGATAAACTATCCAAATCAGCGGTTTCAGCTTCACCACGCTGGGGATAGGCTCTAGCGGCCTGCTCCTGGGCCGCAAAGCCGGAGGGCAGGTCCTCCCAAAACTCAAGACAGGGGTTTAAGGTATAGAGATAGAGCCGGGTCCATTGTCCTAGTTTGTGCAGGATCTTTTGCAGGGCGGGCCGGTGGGGCCCGGGAATGTCGAAGAAATGGATATGCTCGGGAAGCTTGGCTTGCTCGATGAGTCCGATAGCGTCAGCCAAAGTCATCCAGCATCCTTCTGCAGGTAGTTCCTTGGGGGCTTTGAGCGGGCCCTTTGGGCCAGCAAGTTTTCTCCAAAGCGCCCATTGCCAGCGAAGTTCTTTTTGGGCCGGCGCCTCGGGCTCTTGGCGCCAGCTTTCTAATAGTTGAGGCCTTGTATAGAGATAGGCATCGAATAGTTTGCCAAGGTGCTCACCTAGCTGCGCCGCCCGAAGGTCGCGATGTTCCTCTGGGCCTTGGTCGGAGTTGAGATAGCTCTCAACCGGCTCCAAGTATCTGTCTCGCCGAGTATCTATCTGAAGAATCTGCTCTACTAGCAAAGCGGTGAGCTGTTCTTGGTCGACAACTTTGATTTGGGGCGCAGTGCTTCTGACTACCTCTGCAAGATAGTTGTGCAGGAAGCTAAAGCGTAGATTCGCCGCGATTCCGGTTTTCCGAGCTAAACCTTGTTTGAGGTAGGTTGTGTGGGCTTGATTAGGAACGACGATATAGGTTGGATCTAAGGCAGACCATCCTGCTTGCTGTCGCTCGGTCTCCAGGGCGCGAGCCAGTGCCTCGAGTAGTAACTCGGCGCTATTGGCATAGGTAAGCCGGATCATGTTCCCCGCCCCAAAAGCAGGGGATACTTATTAGCGATAAGTTTAGGCTTTAACGAGCTGAAATACGCGATGAAGCCGGAGTAACTCGATAACGCTAATGACCGCTGGGCAGGCGTTGATGACTTTGAGGGCTTTGCCTTTTCCGAGTACGCGCTTGTGTACGCTCACTAGGCTGCCCACGCCTGAAGAATCGATAAATTCAACCTGAGAGAAGTCGACGGAAACATCCTCGATGCTGTCCTTCCAAGCCTCCCCCACGGCAGAGCGGAACTGCGTGGAGTTGGTAATATCGAAGGACCTCTCTTCGATGCGAATCACCAGGGTTGTCTGGTCGTCGGAAAGATCAAAGTTAAACATGATTGGCGGACCTTTCGTTTGTCAGACCTGCGCTCGATTGACTAGCTGCATTTCTCCAACTAGCGTCTGTTACAAGCCATGAGCGAATCGGCAGACCTTTTCGACCCAGATAAGGTCGTAGAGCATTGGTCTCGGCCTGCAGATCTACGGCAAGTACGTCGTTGGCGCAGGCGACTCACCTATAAAAAGCTAGTGTGGCGGACCACTTTTGGTCTGGCAGGGTCTTTGAAACGGGGATTGGATATTGGCGGAAGTCTTGCGGCGATCACCATGTTTAGTCCTGTATTTTTGGCCACAGCTGCTGCCATCAAGCTGGAGGATGGCGGGCCTATAGTTTTCAAGCAACCACGAGTGGGCCGTGGAGGCCGACTTTTCTCCATGTATAAGTTCCGCTCGATGGTTCCTAACGCTGACAAGCTGAAGGATAAGCTGAGCACGCAAAATCAGCACGGCGGCGGCGGCGTAACCTTCAAGATGAAGGATGATCCACGGATCACCCGCATTGGTAAGTTCATCCGTAAGTTCTCCATCGATGAGTTCCCACAGTTCTTCAACGTGCTCTTTGGGGATATGTCTTTGGTCGGTCCCCGGCCGCCAGTGCCTCGCGAAGTGGCTAAATATAAAGCCCTGCATTTGCGTCGCTTAATGGTGAAACCAGGGATCACCTGCCTTTGGCAGATCGGCGGCCGCGCTGAGATCGATTTTGAAGGTCAGGTCCGCCTAGATCTTCAGTACATCGCTTCCGAAAGTGTCTGGGGTGACGTAAAGATCCTTCTCAAAACGGTACCGGCAGTGCTTAAAGGCGAAGGCGCCTATTAGAGCTTTGCCCTCAGGCCGGGCACTTCTGCAAAATCGCGATGAGTTCCTCCAATGCCGAGGGGGCAACCAGCCAAGCCCCACGTACGCTCACTCTCCTGCTGCCTGATTGGCAGCATCTGGATACCATTTTAGGTGCCGCCGAGCCCTTTGCCATGTGGCAAGTCGGTCCTCAGCCCCTGCTCCATCATTGGCTCGATCACGCCGTCAATGAAGGCTACAGCAAAGTTTGGCTGCTTTGCTCTGACCGCCCCGCCGAAGTTCGGCGCGCCATGGAAGAGGCCAAGCTTTGGCCCATCGAGTGGCAGCTGGAGTCGGTGGCCAAGGTTGAGCGGCCCAAAGCCAATCAAGATCCCGACACCATCTACGTCGACCGCCTGCCCGGACAGCCTCTATTGGAAGAGCCTCCTCGGGATGGCTGGGAGCTGCTGCGCCATTGGTACTCGCTACGGGAGACTTGGTTTGGACACATCGACGATGACCAGATGGAGGCTTTTCGCACCCTAGCGATCGGTCGCTTCTGCTCGATTCACCCCTCCGCCGAGCTACGCATGCCGGTTTGGATCGAAGACTACGTGCAGATCGGTCCTGGTTGCGTGGTAGGCCCCAATGTCAGCGTTGGCCGTGGCGCAGTTTTGGAAGGTCCCTCCCGAGTAAAAAACTCGGTGATCACCGCCCATACTTACCTGGCTGGCCACACCGAGCTTCGTGACTGCTATCTCGATGGTGGTTTGTTGTTGAACCTACGCCATGGTGCCCGCGTGCCCAATTTGGACATGATGGTGGCCGACAGCCTGCAGGCAGACTCTCAAAAGCCTCCCCTCAAAGAGCGCGTTCAAGGTTTGCTGCTCTATATGGGCTTCTCAGCAGCGGATATGCTGCTTCCCGGCAAAGCCAATGGCCGCAAGCTTTCCACCTTCGACGGCCTTACTTTAGACAACGCCAAAGGTGCTCTTTGGCGTCGTCGCCGGCGGTGGCTCAAGCATGTGATCAAGGGCGATATGCGACTTTTCGGTGTGCTTCCTCGTACCGAGGAGCAGCTCGAGGCTTTGCCGGGGGAGTGGAAAGAAATCCTCCGCAAGGCGCCTAAAGGCGTGTTTGCCTATAGCGATCTGCATGGCAGCCACAGCCCTGACGACGAAATCGAACCGGTGCATGCGGTTTTTCAGGCCACTTCTCCTGAGTCTCAGATCATGGAGGCCATCAAAGAGAATCCCTGGAAACTGTTTCGAACCAAGCCCGCCGACAGCGATTGATTCTTCTCGACTGAAACCGCCGGGCTCGTGGCACCGTAGTGCCTGCTAGCGCCATGTCTGACTCTCCAAGTACCATCGACGCCCAAGCTTTCGCCGCCCGCCGGCGAGAGGCCAAGGGAAGCGACCGTTTCACCGGGCTGATCGTCCTCGGGCTGATGTTCTTTGCCTTGGTTCTTTCGGGTAGCCGCCTGTGGAAAGTAGCTACCGGTGAGCTACCTGCCCGCCCGGATTTGCCCGCGCCCGCCTTCAAAGGTGCCCTTTTGCATGGCGGTCAGCAAAGCTTGGAATCACTCAAAGGTCAGGTGGTGTTGCTGGATTTTTGGGCCACCTGGTGTCCACCTTGCGTGGCCTCTCTTCCTGGTCTCCAGAAGGTCCATCAAGACTATGCAGATCGCGGATTCACCGTTTTAGGTATCAATCAGGAGCCGGGGGTCGAATCCAAAGTTCGTGCCTTTCTCGAGGCCCGCCAAGTCACTTTTCCTTCAGTGGTTGATACCGGCAACACCGCCAGCATCGCTGAAAAATACGGCGTACATACTTTTCCCACCTCTTTCCTTATCGATCGGGACGGCATAATTCGTCATAGTTACCGGGGACCTCCGCGCCACTCGACCTTGGTCAAAGACATCGAAGCTGTCTTGGCGCAGCCCCGCTCCAAGAAAGCTCCTCCCGGTGATGCAAGCTCAACTTCAGGCTCTCATTGATCGCGAAAGGGCAGATCTCGCCCTAGTTGCCGAGCTACTGCTGGAGTTCGATTCCAGCCTTAGAAACCCCTCCCTTACTCAGATGTATGAATTGGCCCGGCGCCTGCCTACCGGCTTGGTGCACGCCCGCTCGATTCATCTTTTACTGGAGGCGCCTCCGGGAGCTGTACCTCTAGCGGAAGGAAGCTCTTGGCATGCTTTGGGGCACACGCTGCTATGGATTTATTCAGGCAAGCAGACACTGGCGGGGGTGGTTCAGGATCTGTCGGCCTACTACTTGCTGGCGATCTCCACGGCTGAGCGTTTGTCGGGACAGCCGCACCTCATCGAGGCCCTCGCTGCGGCTGAGTTACCTCTAAGCCTGGGGCCAGAGCTCGCGGTGAGCTTGCAGGGCAGCGCCCATGAAGTGGCCAGCCTCGATCAAC